>Ga0209853_1000061_pt1 | contig 27372 bp, 23 predicted proteins | sample GWRWS1_30_40_FD_187224 | JGI IMG/M metagenome (GOLD analysis project Ga0209853, IMG submission 187224) | Riverbed sediment microbial communities from areas with vegetation nearby in Columbia River, Washington, USA - GW-RW S1_30_40 (SPAdes)... | ecosystem: Environmental > Aquatic > Freshwater >...
GTAGGGTTCGCTCGTGGTTCGTCCTGCTGGCCGTCTTCGGCCTCGTCGGGGCGGGTTGCGGCGACGACGGGGGCGGGGGCGGAGGCGGCGGAGGCGAAGGCAGCATGTGGGTGCTCCTCCCCGATACCGCGACGTCCGACCGCTGGGAGAAGGACGACCGGCGGTTCTTCGGCGAGGCGTTCGAGGCGGCGGGCCTGGCCGAGGGAGACGACTTCACCATCGTGAACGCCGAGGGTGACGCCGCGACCCAGCAGTCTCAGGCGGAGCAGGCCATCGCCGACGGCGCCAGCGTGATCGTGCTGACGAGCCTCGACACCGGGTCGGGCGGGGCGATCATCGACCAGGCCAAGGAGGCCGGGGTCGACGTGGTCGAGTACGACCGGTTCAACACGGGAGGCTCGGGCGGGGCGGCCTACGTGAGCTTCGACAACGTCCAGGTGGGCGCCACCATGGCCGAGTTCCTGGAACCGGCGATCGACGCCCTCGGCGTGCCGAAACCACGAGTCGTGATGCTGAACGGCGGTGAGGAGGACAACAACTCCTTCCTGTTCCGGGCCGGGTACGCCGAGACCGTCGAGGCCCGGGTCGATGCCGGCGACTGGGAGCTGGTCGCCGACCAGCACGTCCCCGCGTGGGACAACGCCGAGGCCCAGACGATCATGGAGCAGATCCTCGTCGCCAACGACAACGACGTCGACGCGGTGTTCGCGGCCAACGACGGTCTCGCCAACTCGGCCATCAACGCCCTCGAGGCCGCGGGCGTCGGGCCGGTCCCGGTGAGCGGTCAGGACGCGACGGTTGCCGGGATGCAGAACATCCTCCTCGGCAAGCAGACGATGAGCGTCTATAAGCCGATCGAGGCCGAGGCCTCCGTCGCCGCCGCCGTCGCGCTAGCGCTGCGGGCCGGCGAGGACATCACGGCGATCGATCCCGGGTTCGAGTTCTCGATCTTCGGCATCGAAGCCGCGACGGGCCAGCCCACCGACTCGGCCGAGGGCGAGGGGATCGTTCCCTACTTCGGCCTCGTGCCGGTCGGCGTGACGGCGGACAACATCGCCGAGACCGTGATCGCCGACGGGTTCTTGACGGTGGCGGACATCTGCACCGGCGACGTCGCGGATGCGGACTTCTGCCAGGCGAACGCCTGATCCGGGATCGAGCTAGCCGAAGCGGAGGACGGCGGGGACTCGTGACCGAGTCCCCGCCGTCCGCTCGGAGCCAGGTCGAAGGCGAAGGACATGGGTGACGCAGCACCGCTTCTCGAGTGCAGGGCCGTCTCCAAGGCGTTCGGCGCGGTCCAGGCCCTGTACCGGGTCGACTTCGAGGTCCGCCGGGGGGAGGTGATGGCCCTCGTCGGCGACAACGGAGCCGGCAAGTCCACGCTGATCAAGGGCATCGCCGGGATCTACCCGTTCGACGAGGGAGAGATCTACTTCGAAGGCGAGCGCGTCAGCATCCACGGCCCGCGCGACGCCGGCAAGCTCGGCATCGAGGTCGTGTACCAGGATCTCGCGCTCGCCGACAACCTCGACGTCGTGGGCAACATGTTCCTCGGCCGGGAGCGAACCCGGTGGGGGTTCGTGCTCGACGAGTCGAACATGGAGCACGCGGCACAGGAGACGCTCGACGGCCTGTCCGTCACGACGCTCCGGTCGGTCCGTCAGACCGTGGCCGGCCTGTCCGGCGGGCAGCGGCAAGCGGTGGCAGTCGCCAAGTCGGTCATGTGGAACTCGCTCGAGCTGATCCTCGACGAGCCCACCGCGGCTCTGGGGGTGGCTCAGACCCGGCAGGTGCTGGATCTCGTGCGCCGCCTGGCGGAACGGAACCTCGGGGTCGTGATCATCTCCCACAACCTCCACGACGTGTTCGAGGTCGCCGACCGGATCACCGTGCTCCGGCTCGGGCAGCGGGTGGCCATGCTCGAGAGGTCCAAGACGACCCAGCAGGAGGTCGTGCAGGCCATCACCGCCGGGACGCTCACCCACGTGCCGGGGATGGCCGACGCCGGAGTGACCGAAACGTGACGACGGGACCCAAGGCCGGAGCAGGTTCGGGCCCGGAGACGGCCGTCACCCCCGAGGAGGCGCTCCCGCCGGCCACTGGAGGCTTCGCGGCGCCACCCGAGACGGTGTCGGGATATGTACGCCGCAGGTGGGAGGCCATCCTGGCCGGCGAGCTCGGGTCGATGCCGATCGTGGTCGGCCTGGTGGTCATCGCGATCGTGTTCGGCACCCTCGACAGCACGTTCTTCGTGGAGCGCAACTTCACGAACCTGCTGCTCCAGTTGGCCCCGGTGGCCACCATCGCCATCGGCATCGTGTTCGTCCTCCTGATCGGCGAGATCGACCTGTCCGTGGCCTTCGTGAGCGCCGTCGGCGGGGTGGCCATGACGCTCTTGCTGCGACCGGGGGATCCGGGGTGGCCCTGGTGGCTCGCCATCGCCTTCGCGCTCGCCGTCACCACGCTCATCGGCCTCCTCCAGGCGCTCGTCATCACCAAGGCCGGCGTGCCGTCGTTCGTCGTCACGCTGGCCGGCCTGTTGACGTGGTCGGGGGTCGTCCTCATCCTCATGACCAGGTACTCCACCGCGGGGACGGTCAGGATCCAGGACCCCACGGTGGTCGGCATCGCCAGCAACTTCCTGAGCAACGCGTGGGGCTGGGTGATGGGGGTTGCGGTCGTGGCGGGCTACGCGCTCCCGCAGATCCAGACCGCGCGGTCCCGGCGCGCTCGCGGCCTGGAGGCGAAGCCGGGCTTGGTGCTGGTACTCCAGATCGCGGGGCTCGCCGTCGTCACGTTCGCCGCGGTCTGGTACGCCAACCGGGACCGAGGAGTGCCGACGGTGACGCTGATCCTCCTGGTCCTCATCGTGTTCTGGTCGTTCGTCGCGACGCGGCTACGGTTCGGCCGCCACGTCTACGCTGTCGGCGGCAATCCGGAAGCGGCCCGCCGCGCCGGGATCAACGTCGACCGGGTCCGCATCATGGTGTTCATGATCAGCGGATTCATGGCCGGCGTGGGCGGGATCATCCTCGCGTCCCGACTGCGGTCCGTAGCTACGGGGACGGGCGGCGGCAACCTGCTCCTGAACGTCATCGCCGCCGCCGTCATCGGCGGCACCAGCCTGTTCGGTGGCTCCGGCCGGGTCGTCTCGGCGCTCCTCGGGGCTCTCGTGATCGCCGCGATCCAAAACGGCATGGGCCTGCTCAATCTGCCCCAGGGGAACCAGTTCGTGATCACCGGCCTCGTGCTTCTCGGCGCCGTGCTCGTCGACGCCTTGGCGAAGCGGCGCCGCGCGGCCCGCGGCGTGGTCTGATGGTTGAGGTCGCGTCCGGCCAGTGGAGGTGACGGCCTGATGACGTACGAACCGAAGCCGGAGCACCGGTTCTCGTTCGGGCTGTGGACCGTGGGGAACGTGGGCGTCGATCCGTTCGGGGAGCCCGTGCGCGAAGCGCTCTCACCGGTCCAGATCGTCGAGCTCCTGGCGGAGGTCGGCGCGTGGGGGGTGAACGTCCACGACAACGATCTCGTGCCCATCGACGCGAGCTCCCATGAGCGCGACCAGATCGTGGGCGATTTCAAGAAGGCGCTCGATGCCACGGGCCTGGTCGTCCCCATGGCCACCGCGAACCTGTTCCGCGACCCCGTGTTCCGCGATGGCGCCTTCACCGCGAACGATCCCAAGGTGCGAGCGTTCGCCATCCAGAAGACCATGCGGGCCATCGACCTCGGGGTCGAGCTCGGGGCGACCACCTTCGTGTTCTGGGGAGGACGTGAAGGGGTCGAGACGGATTCCTCCAAGGACCCGCTGCGGGCGCTCGAGCGGTACGCGGACGCGCTCAACTTCCTGTGCGCGTACGTGATGGGCCAGGGGTACGACCTCCGGTTCGCCCTCGAGTCCAAGCCGAACGAGCCGCGCGGCGACATCTACCTGGCCACGACCGGCGCGATGCTCGCGTTCATCGAGACGCTGGACCAGTCGGAGATGGTGGGCGTCAACCCGGAGGTCGGTCACGAGCACATGACGGGCCTCAACTTCACCCACCACGTCGCCCAGGCCTGGTCGATGGGCAAGCTGTTCCACATCGACCTGAACGACCAGATCCCGGGACGCTTCGACCAGGACCTCCGGTTCGGCTCCGCGAACCCCAAAGCGGCCTTCTTCCTGGTCAAGTTCCTCGAGGACGTGGGCTATCCGGGCAGCCGCCACTTCGACGCCCACGCATATCGCACGTCGGACTACGAGGACGTGAAGGCCTTCGCCAGGGGGTGCATGCGGACCTACCTGATCCTGAAGGAGAAGGCCGCGCGGTGGAACGCGGATCCCGAGATCCAGGAACTGGTCTCGCAGATCACCGCCGACGATGGGTCGATGGCTCCCTATCTTGGCCCGTACTCCGCGGAACGCGCGGCGGCGCTGGGCAGCCTGGAGCTCGACCGACGCGCGCTCGCCGCACGCGGGCAGCCCTACGAACGACTCGACCAGCTGACCGTCGAGCTGCTCCTCGGGGCCAGGTGACGCTCGACAGGGTTTCGACGGAGGGCTCTGGGGTTGGTCGTCTCGTTGACGATACGGCCCGCGTGAGGACCCGTCGCCAGATCCGGCTCGCATGCGCGCTCGCCGCTCTCGGCCTGGCCTCCGCCGCCTGCACGTCCGGGCCGGCGAGAGAGGCCACCGGGGGTCCGCCCCGAACCCCGTCCCCTGAGGGGCTCGCGTTGACCGACGTCGCCGGGGACGTCGGGCTCGACTTCCGGCACGGCGCCTTCCGGTGGGGGGTGTCGCCGGACCCCGCCGCGATGCTCGGAGCCGGCATCTGCTGGCTCGACTACGACGCCGACGGCTGGATGGACCTGTTCGCGGTGAACTCGTTCGCCGAGGCCGAGTCCGGGCGGTGGCAGGAGGGGGGCGGCCTACCCCGGAGCGCCCTGTTCCACAACGTGAGAGGTGAGTTCGTCGACGTGAGCGCCGACTCCGGCGCCGACCTCGCCGTCCGGGGCGAGGGGTGCGTCGCGGCGGACCTCGATCTCGACGGGGATACGGACCTCTACGTGACGACGGCCGGGGTCGGCGCGCTGCTCTGGAACGAGGGCGACGGCACGTTCACGGAGAGCGCCCATGCCGCCGGCGTCGACGCCTCCGGCTGGTACGCCGGGGCCGCGGTCGGGGACGTGAACGGCGACGGCTGGCCCGACCTGTTCCTGGCGGGCTACGTGGACGTGAACAACCGCATCCCGGAAGCCACGCAGGGCTTCCCCAACACGTACCTCGGTGTGCGTGACCTCCTCTACCTCAGCAACGGCCGCGACATGGCGGGCCGGGTGACCTTCCGCGAGGTCGGCGTGGATGCCGGTCTCGAGGTCGTGGGCTTCGAGTACGGGCTCGGCGCGCTGTTCTCCGACCTCGACCGCGACGGCGACCTCGACCTGTACGTCGCGAACGACACCAAGCCGAACCGCCTGTACGACAACGTCCCGTGGCCGGGAGGGGCCGAGGCCGATCCGGCCGGGCTGGGGTTCCGCTTCGAGGAGCTTGCGGGCAAGGCCGGCGTGGCCGATCCGAACGCGGGTATGGGGGTCGCCGAGGGCGACTACGATGGGGACGGCCGCTCCGACCTGTTCGTGACCAACGCTCGGGGCCAGGTCCACGCGGCGTACCGCGGTCAGAGCTCGGATCTCGTGGACCCATCGTTCGCTGACGTGCGCACCGAGCTCGGGGTCGGCTTGAGTGGTTCCACGGGATGGGGCGTCTCGTGGGTCGATCTGGACCTGGATACCGATCTCGACCTCGTCGTCGTGAACGGCGACGTGCCTGTGAGAGACCTCGCCGCCGACGCCGAGCCGGTCCAGGCCTTCGGGAACCTCACCGCGCAGGGGACACTCGGGTGGTTCGAGGACCTCGGCGAAGCGATCGGGCTCCAGGACCTCGGGCCGCTCTTGGCCCGAGGGAGCGCGGCCGCCGACTACGACAACGACGGCGACCTCGACATCGTGATCAACTCGATCGGCGGCGCTCTCGTCCTCCTCGAGAACACCTGGGCGGTCGGGAACTGGCTCGAGGTCCGGCTGGACGGGTTCCACCCCGGCGCCGTGGTGACGGCGGTGCTGCCGGACGGCCGGGAGCTGGTCCGCGAGGTGCATGCCGGGAGCAGCTACCTCTCGTCGGAGGACCCACGGTGCCACTTCGGCCTCGGCGTCGCCGGGAAGGTGCGCGAGCTCGTCGTCCGGTGGCCGGGAGGCGAGGAGACGGTGATCACCGACGTCGACGCCAACCAGATCCTCGATGTGGAGGCGCCCGGATGATCCCGGCGAGGAAGTGGACCTGGATCGCCTTCGTGCTGACGGTGGGGGCCGTGGCCTTACCGAGCTGCACGTCGTCCGAGCCGTTCGTGATGGACGACTGCGTTCGGCGCGATCTCGGAGGGTGGTCGGTGGCGCGGGTGTGGGACGAGGCGCTGCTCGACGCCATCCGGCGGGACGTCCCCGCGCCCACCGTGCACGCCCGCAACCTCTTCCACACGTCGGCGGCCATGTGGGATGCCTGGGCCGCCTACGACCCGAGGGCCGACGGGTACTTCGTCGACGAGAAGCACGGGGCGGACGACGTGCAGGCGGCTCGGGAGACGGCGATCAGCTACGCCGCCTACCGCGTCCTGTTGTACCGGTACTCCCGGGCGGCCGGGCTCCAGGAGACCTTCGACGAGCTGGTCTCCACCATGAAATCGCTGTGCTACCGGATCGACTACGTGAGCACCGACGGTGATTCGCCCGCGGCGCTGGGGAACCGCATCGCCGCGGCGGTGATCGATTTCGGGCAGGACGACGGCTCGCTCGAGCAGCAGCGCTACGTCGACACCGAGTACCGGCCGGTGAACGCCCCCATGGTCGTGGCCGAGCCCGGAGCGGACATGCGGGACCCGAACCGCTGGCAGCCGCTCGCCCTCACCCAGCTGATCGCGCAGAACGGCCTGCCGATCCCGGGCAACGTGCAGCGGTTCATCGGACCGCACTGGGGCCGGGTGAAGGCGTTCGCCCTTCCTGGTTCGCCCGACGGGCTGCCGATCGACCCCGGTCCCCCTCCGCTCCTCGGCAGCGGGCCCACCGACGCGGCCTTCAAGCGGCAGGCCGTCGATCTGATCCGGCTCAGCAGCGAGCTCGATCCGTCCGACGGCGTGAAGATCGACATCGGCCCCGGCGCGTTCGGGAACAACTCGCTCGGAACGAACGACGGGGACGGGCACGACGAGAACCCGGCGACCGGAGAGCCCTACGCGCCCAACCGCGTCCTGCGGAGCGACTACGGGCGCGTCCTCGCCGAGTTCTGGGCCGACGGGCCCAACTCGGAGACGCCACCGGGGCACTGGAACACGGTCGCGAACGAGGTGTCCGATACGCCCGGCCTCGCCCTGATGATCGGGGGAACCGGCCCCGAGGTCGACCGGCTCGAGTGGGACGTCAAGCTCTACTTCGCGCTGAACGGCGCGGTCCATGACGCGGCCGTGGCCGCATGGGGTGTGAAGGGCTTCTACGACTCGGTGCGCCCGATCTCGATGATCCGCTACATGGGAGGGAAGGGCCAGTCGAGTGACTCCGGCGGGCCTTCGTACGACCCGGACGGCCTCCCCCTGGTTCCCGGTCTCGTCGAGGTGATCACGTCCCGGTCGAGCGCTCCCGGAGAGCGCCATGAGCGCCTGGCCGGCCACGTCGGCGAGATCGCCATCCGGAGCTGGCGGGGAAGCCCTCAGGATCCGGCCTCCGACAGCAGCGGGGTCGGATGGATCCGAGCCGTCGAATGGGTCCCCTACCAGGCGCCGACGTTCGTCACCCCGGCGTTCGCGGGCTACGTGTCGGGGCACAGCACATTCAGCCGCGCCGCCGCAGAGCTGCTCACCGCGTTCACGGGCGACCCGTATTTCCCGGAGGGCATCTTCGAATGGAACGTCCCCGCCGGCGGGCTGAACATCGAAGCCGGGCCGACCCGGCTCGTCACCCTCCAGTGGGCCACGTACTTCGACGCCGCGGACTCCGCCGGCATCTCGCGCCTGTTCATGGGCATCCACATCTCGGCCGACGACTTCGAGGGCCGCAAGATCGGCTCCGTCTGCGGCAAAGAGGCCTGGGCGCTCGCGCTCCGCTACTTCGAGGGATCCGCGCGTCCGTAGACCGTGAAGCGCTGACCGGGCCTCAGGTGGCTTCGCCCGACTGGAAGACCCTCTCGATCACCCGCATGTTGGCCACCGCGTCATCCGGCGGGATCGGGGTCGGCTCGCCGTCGAGCACCGCCCTCGCGAAGCGCTCCGCCTCGATCGCGTACTGATCGGCCGGCTCGAACCTCAACACCTCGGTGTGGGGGTCGGCGGGCGGATCTCCGCCGGCCGTCACGAACACCTCGGCGGGGCGGCCGGGCGGGATGTTGAACGGGATGCCGATGGAGATCCTGCCCTCCGTGCCGTAGATGTGGACCCGTTGGTCGGGCTCGACGCGAGTGGAGCAGGTGAAGGTGGCCACCCCGTCCTCGAACTCGAGGATGGCGGTGGTCAGCACGTCCACACCGGTCGCCGGATCGCGAGTCACCGATGCCGCGACCCGCGCGGGATCACCGTCGAACAGCATGCGCGACAGGTTCACCGAGTAGCAGCCGATGTCGAGCAAGGCACCACCGCCGTACTCCAGGATGTTGCGGATGTTCCTCGGATCGTCGTTGAAGTAGGAGAACCAGCTCTGCACCGTGCGCAGCCGGCCGATACGACCGGAGGCCACCAGCTCGAGAACGGCGACCCACGATGGATGCAGGCGGTACATGAAGGCCTCCATGAGCCGGACGCCCTCGGAGGCGCAGACGTCCACCATGTCCTGTGCGTCGGCCGCGCTGAGCGCGAGCGGCTTCTCGCACAGGACGTGCTTGCCGGCCCGAGCCGCGGCGATGGTCCACTCGGCGTGCAGGTGGTTCGGCAGGGGGATGTAGACCGCGTCGACGTCGCCGTCCGAGAGCAGGGCCTCGTACGACCCGTGCGCTTTGGGGATGGCCAACGCGTCGGCCACCGCCCGGGCCCGGTCGGCGTCGCGCGACGCGATCGCCGCCACTTGGCATCGCTCGGCCTTCTTGATGCCGGGGATGACCTTCTCCACGGCGATCCTGGCCGTGGAGAGGACACCCCACCGAAGGTCGTTCACGCCGCCTCCTTGCAGCCGGACGGCCGATCCTATTCGTTTCGACCCGGATCGACCTGCTACAGTTCGCGCCGCCGGTACGTACCGACGTCCGAATTCCACCGGCCGCGAGGGGCTCGATGCCTGCATCCACCGACAGGATCGGCGTGGCCATCGTCGGATACGGCCTGGCCGGTTCGGTGTTCCACGCCCCGCTGATCGCGGCCAACCCGGACCTCGAGCTCGTGTCGGTCGTGACCGCGAACTCGGAGCGGACGGCGCAGGCGAAGGCAGCGCACCCCGGCGTGCGGATCCACCCGAGCGTCGAGGAGCTGTGGAGCGACGCCGAGGCCCACGACCTGGTGGTGGTGGCGGCGCCGAACCGGGCACACGTCCCGGTGGCGCTGGCCGCTCTCGATGCCGGGCTGCACGTCGTGGTGGACAAGCCGTTCGCGCCGACCTCGGCCGAAGGGCGACGCATCGCGTCGGCGGCCGCCGACCGGGGCCTCATGTTGACCGTCTTCCAGAATCGCCGCCTCGACGACGACTTCCTCACCCTCCGGCGGCTGATCGGCGAAGGTGCCCTGGGCCAACTCTTCCGGTTCGAGTCCCGATACGAGCGATGGCGACCGGAGCTCCGTGGGGACGCATGGCGGGAGCGAGGCGATCCGCAGGAGGCGGGAGGCGTGCTCTTCGACCTCGGCAGCCATCTGGTGGATCAGGCGAACCTGCTCTTCGGTGCGCCCACGCACGTGTACGCCGAGGTCGGGCGGCGCCGGCCCGGCGCGGAGGTGGACGACGACGTCTTCCTCGCGCTCACGCATCCGGGGGACGTCCGAAGCCACCTGTGGGCCAGTCTCGTATCGGGCTCCCTGGGTCCACGGTTCAGGGTCCTGGGGCTGGCCGGCGCGTTCGAGAAGCATGGGATCGATGGGCAGGAGGACCAGCTCGTCGCGGGGATCGGGCCTGGGCATCCGGACTACGGGCGCGAGCCGAAGGAGCGATGGGGGCTCCTCGTCGCCGGCGAGGAGGTCACGCCCATCGAGACCGAGCGGGGCGCGTATCCGCGCTTCTACGAAGGGGTCGTGGACGCGATCCGCGCGGGAGCACCTCCGCCGGTGGATCCCGCTGACGCCGTGCTCACCATCGAGGTGCTGGAAGCGGCTCGCGAGTCGGGACGCTCCGGGAAGGTCGTGAAGCTCGCGGCCGCGTTGTAGCCGGCACACCCGTATGGTTTCGGTCATGCCGAGCCGCAAGGAGGTTCTGGAGGTCGCCGGGAGGGAAGTGACCATCACCAACCCGGACAAGGTCTTCTTCCCGCGCACCGGACACACCAAGCTCGACCTCGTTCGCCACTACATGGCCGTCGCGGACGGCGCGCTCCGCGGTGTGGCGGGCCGGCCCATGGCCCTGAAGCGGTTCGTGAACGGGGCCGGGGGCGACTTCTTCTTCCAGAAGCGGGCCCCGGCATCGAAGCCCGAGTGGATCGAGACCGTCGAGCTGAGCTTCCCGTCCGGGCGGACCGCCCACGAGATCGTGGTCCGAGACGCGGCCCAGCTCGCCTGGATCGTGAACCTCGGCTGCATCGACCTCAACCCGCACCCCGTGAGGGCCGATGACCTCGACCACCCCGACGAGCTTCGGGTGGACCTCGATCCCGTGCCGGGCGTGGACTGGTCCCAGATCCGTGACATCGCCCTGGTGACGAAGGAGGTGCTCGAGGGGTTCGGCCTCCTCGGTTGGCCGAAGACGTCCGGCTCGCGGGGCTTCCACGTCTACTGCCGGATCGAGCGACGCTGGACGTTCCCCGAGGTCCGTCGGGCGGCCCTGGCGCTGGCCCGCGAGGTAGAACGACAGGCGCCGGACCTGGCCACCAGCAAGTGGTGGAAGGAGGAACGGCACGGCGTCTTCGTGGACTACAACCAGAACGCGAAGGATCGGACGGTCGCGTCGGCATACTCGGTTCGCCCGACTCCGGTCGCCCGGGTGTCGGCCCCGCTCCGGTGGGAAGAGGTGCCCGACTGCGACCCGGGGGCGTTCACCATCGACAGCGTCCCGGAGCGCTTCGCCGCGATCGGCGACCCGTCCGAAGGCATCGACGAGGCCGCCGGCTCCATCGAGCCCCTCTTGGAGCTCTCGGCGGAGCACGAGGCAGCCGGGTTCGGCGACGCGCCGTGGCCGCCCCACTTCGCCAAGCAGCCCGGTGAGCCTCCCCGGGTGCAGCCGTCGAAGCGGCGACGGAGCTCGAGCGGGCCGGCGCGAGCGGGGGTCGTCCCGCCTCCCGCACCGGGCAAGACCTCGGGACCGACGGGCCGGCGGCGGACGACCATGCCGCTCATCGAGATCGCCCGGGCGGCTACCGAGGAGGAGGCGATGGAGGGTCTGGAGCGGTGGCGGGCTCGGCACCCCGACGTCTGGTCGTACCTGGCCCCGGCCGACGTCCTGGTGGATTCGATGCGGGGTCGGCACACGACGTGGACTCGGATCAGGCTGAACCTCCGCAACGTGCCGGTCGCCGAGCGACCGAAGCAGGAGGCGCTGGAAGTCGACTACGACCCGTGGGAGGGGATTGAACCGGGACCACCTGGGTAGGTACTCCCTGGAACGAGGCGTCTGGAAGGAGGCACCTCATGAACCTCACCAACAGGATGGAGCGCGTGCGCGCTGGCGCCATGCAGCGCATGGCGGACCTCAAGGCCGAGCGCACGGAGGCCGAGAACCGGGAGCTGAGACGGAGAACCGGCTGCCCGGGATGAGCTGTCCGAGAGCCGCTCCGAGCGCCAGCGCGTGCTCGACCTGCTGGACAAGGCCCAGTTCACGGTCAACGAGCCGAGGAAGCGGCGGTTCCGTCTGTTCCGGCTGCTCGCCGCGGCCGGCGCCATCTACGCCGTGGGCACCAGCACGGGGGCGTTCGACCGGATCAGGCCGTGGACGGACCGGATGCGCGGCCGGATGGACGAGGTGGCGTCAGAAGGAACCGAACGGGCGTCGGGCGCGGCCGGCAAGATCAGCGACGTCGTTGAGCACGCCGGACGCAAGATGGAGCAGGCCGGCGACCGGATGGAGCAGGGCGCGAAGGACATGCGGTCCTGAACGTCATCTGCGGTACCCCTCTCGCCGCTGCACACCGCGGCGAGAATTAGCCTCGGTCAAGGCTAGAGCCTCGAGTCTTCGGGGGGGCGCCCGCCGCTCCCCGCGGGATGCCGGAACGGTTCTTGTCTTCTACGGTTGACCACCGTGGGTCTGACGTTTTGGCCGCGGCGGCTCCAGCGGGCTCCGGCGATGGTGGTCGACGTGTGCCTGGCCGTCGCGACGGCGGTCGCGGTCACGATCGCGATCCGACTGGCCCGGGAGCAGGGCGCGCACCCCCCCAACGCGCTCGCCTACGCGCTGGGGGGGGCGATCGCCGTCCTGGTGCTGGCCAGGCGGCGATGGCCCCTGGCCGTGCTGGTGGCGTCGACGGCGACCCTCCAGGCCTACTTCGTCCTCGACTACCCGGGCATGTCGCCGGCCTTGCCGCTTGCCGTTGCGCTCTTCACGGCCGCGGCCGCCGGCCACCTTCGGTGGTCGCTGCTGGTTGCGGGGTGGTTCGTGATCGTCCCGATCTTCTTCCGGACGCTGGTGGACCCGGAGCCCTTGCTTCCGGTTCTCGGCGACGCCGACCCCGTGTCAAGAAAACCGCTAGGGATGTCGTTCGGTGTGAAGGGGTGAAGGCTACCCGGGAAGGCCCGGTAGCGATCGAGACCACCTCGTATCGGGCTCGCGAGCGCGGGGCCCGGGAACCCCGCGATGACGAGCCCTCCGATCAGCAGGGTCACGGCACCGAAGCGCCCTACGGCACAGTCGGCCCATCGTCGGGACCGAGCCTCCCCCCGGTCGGGGGACAAGGATGCTTGCCACCGTGGAGCCCTTCTCTATGCTGGCCACCATCGATGTGACATGACGAAGGCGCGGCACATCTCCTCGAGCCGGGCGTCCCGTGCGGTCCGGCGGGTCCTGATCGCATCCTTCGTGCTGGTCCCGGCGCTCGCGCCCCCGCCGGCGAGCGCCCAGACCGCGCCCACCGGGAATTTCTGGGTCCGGTGCCGCTACTCCCACTCGCTGACCGACGACCCCATCGTCCTCCCCGGCCAGCCCGGCGCGTCCCACATGCACGACTTCTTCGGGAACGAGTCGGTGAACGCCCGGTCCACGACGGCGTCCATGCTGGTCGCGACTACGACGTGCCGGATCCCCAGCGACACGGCCGGGTACTGGACGCCGACCGCGTACGTCGGCGGCGTCCCCATCGAGCCTTCGGTGATGCGCGTGTACTACCTCGGCGTGCGGGGCACCGTCGAGACCATCCCACCAGACCTGAAATTCGTGGGCGGGAACCGCACGGCGGCCTCGCCGGCCGAGAACCCCCACGTGTTCTGGTACTGCGGGGCGACCAACGAGGTGAAGACCCCAAAGATGGACGCCCCCTACGACTGCACTCCATGGTCCCAGTACCGGTTCGTGGACGGGGTGGTCGGCGTGATCGACCTTCCGAATTGCTGGAACGGCATCGGTCTCGAACCCGCCGACGTCGTCTACCCGGTCGCCGGCGAGTGCCCGGTCGGCTACTCGCATCAACTGCCCAGGGTGAGCGAGCGGGTGCACTTCGGGACCATGAACCCGCTGAACCCGGACGGCACGGTCGGCCTGACCCTGTCCAGCGGTCCCTTCTACACGTTGCACGCCGACTTCTGGAACACGTGGCGGCAGGCCAGGCTGGACCAGCTCGTCGCCGACTGCCTGGCGGCTCACGTGGGCTGCGGCTCGGTCACGCCGGCGCCGGAGCCGGAGTGGACGCGGATGTTCGGCACGCGCCGCTATGACCTCGCGCTGGGGCTGGCCTCCAGGGCGGACCGAACGTACGTCGTGGGCTCGACGAACCTAGCCCTCCCCGGCGAGGACTTCCGCCAGCTCACCGACGCGTTCGTCCGCGTTTACGACCCGGTGGGGCGCGACCGGTGGACCGACGAGTTCGGCACGGCGGGCATCGACCGGACGCTGGCGGTCGCGGCGACCGCGGACACCGTGTACGTCGTCGGCTCCACCGACCAGGCCCTCCACGCGCAGAAGCACCGAGGCGGCATAGACGCCTTCGTTCGGGCGTACGACCTCCGGGGCGAGGTTCTGTGGACCGATCAGTTCGGGACCCGGGGTGACGACGTGGCCACGGCGGTCGCGGCCGACGCCACCGGCATCTACGTGGCCGGGACGACGGACGGACGGCTGGGCGACGTGGACTGGGGAGGGACCGACGGGTTCGTCCGAAAGTACAGCCGGGACGGAGATGCGCTGTGGACCCGCCAGGCCGGAGGGCTGTTCGCCGACCATGTGCTGGCAGTTGCCGTGGACGACCTCGGCGTGTACGTGGCAGGTTCGACCGAGAACGCCCTGGGGCAGGCCAACGCGGGCGGCACGGACGGGTTCGTCCGCGCCTACCGGATCAAAGGAAGCAAGTGGTGGGTCTCTCAGTTCGGCACGCCGGGGAACGACGAGATCCGCGCCATGACGGCGGGCGACGCCGGCGTCGTGGTGGCCGGTTCCACGGACGGGACCTTCGAGGGGCAGTCTTCCGCCGGAGGGCTCGACGGGTTCCTCCGCCGTCTCACCCACCGCGGGGCGGAGGTCTGGACTAGGCAGGTCGGGTCGCCCGGCACGGACGACGTTCGCGGGATGGGGGTCGCCGCGAGCGGGATCTTCGTGGCGGGGGCGACCGACGGGGCCTTCCCCGACCAGGTCCTGATCGGAGAGACCGATGCGTTCCTGACGAAGTACAACCGCCTGGGCGTGCAGCTGTGGACCACCCAGTTCGGAACGAACGACTTCGACGCGGGTCTGGCCATGGCAGTGAACGCCGCGACCGCCTACGTGGCCGGAGAGACCCACGGCACCTTCGAAGGTGAGGTCAACGAGGGCGACCGCGACGCGTTCGTGACGAAGTTCCGCTTCACGTAGTCGGTACTCGGAGATAGGGACAAGAGTGAGGAAGATCGCCGCCTTCGCCTCTGTCGCGTTCCTCCTGGTCGTGTCCGAGGGTGCTCTGTCCGGGAAGCCGGTCGGGGGTGGGGGGGGCAGCGAGCTCGACGTCCGCCTCGACCTACGTGATCGGGGCAGCCGACGACATCGCCTGCCCGAGCGATCCCTACCCGGACACCAACCCCGACCACTGCCAGTACGACGACACCGCCGACCTGGTCGTGGGCACCGGTCTCATCCGGGTCCTGCCCCTCGGGGATGACCAGTACAACACCGGGAGCTATAGCGCCTTCACCACCTACTACGACCCCACGTGGGGCCGGGTGCTGGGCAAGACCAGCCCCGTGCCGGGCAACCACGAGTACCGGCAGGACCCGAGCTCCACGCCCCGCGGGTACTTCCGCTACTTCGGCCGCCGGGTGAAGGGACCCGACGGCCTCGGGTACTACAGCTTCGACCTCCCACCGGATTGCACGCCGGGGCAGGGCGTGTGCTGGCACCTCATCGCGATGCCGTCCATGCTGTGCTTCGCGGAGGGCGGGTGCGGCACTGCATCGGACCCGAGCAACCCGGGGCCCGGGAACCGGATGTACGAGTGGCTGAAGCAGGATCTCGAGGCCCACCCCGACGCCGACTACCCGTGCACACTCGCCTTCTGGCACCACCCGCTGTTCTCGTTCACCAGCCCGAGCGGGGCGGCGGCGGCAGTGAAGCCGCTGTGGGAGTTGCTCTACGACGCCCACGCCGACGTCGTGCTGAACGGCCACTCCCACAACTACCAGCGGTGGAAGCCGCAGGATCCGGACGGGACCGCCGATCCCGGGCGGGGGATCCGCCAGTTCGTCGTGGGAACGGGCGGCGCGAGCAAGTACGCGCTTCAATCGGGCGCGAAGCCCTCGAACCTGGCCGTCGCCCAGGACGATGCGTTCGGGATCATTCGGATCGCGCTTCTACGGGCCAGGTACTCCTGGGAGTGGGTGACGGCGGCCGGCCAGCCCGACGGGTTCGAGGACGTGAAGCCGAAGACCGTCGGCTGCGTGTGACGGCGCTTACACTTGCCCCATGAGATCCTTGGGAAACTTTCCTGACCCATTCCTGGCGGAGATCGCCGCCCAGCCGGAGTCCCTCCGCCGGGCCGCGGCGGGACTGCTTGACCAGCGGCCCGCCCTGGAGCAGATCCGGGAGGCGGGGACCTCCGCCCGGACCCTGGTGTTCACCGGGATGGGAAGCTCGTACGACGCCTGCTACCCGGCCGTGAACGACCTCGCGGGGCGGGGGGTCCCGGCGATCCTGGTCGACACCGCGGAGCTCCTGCACTTCCGCCGTCCTATCCTCGGGCCCCAGACCCTGCTCGTGGTGGTGAGCCAGTCCGGCGAGAGCGTCGAGATCGTCAAGCTGGCCGCGGAGCTGGCGAAGCAGCGGGCCCGGCCGGTCGTCGTGTCCGTCACGAACGGTCTCGCCAACGACCTGGCCAAGCGGGCCGACATCACGCTCGATACCGGGGCCGGCCCGGAGACCGGCCCGTCCACCATGACCTTCGCCGCGGCCATGGCGCAGCTCGCCGGGGTGGCCCGCCTGCTGGCCGGCGACAGCGTCGACACCGCCGTCGATCGAACGCGGACGGCCGCCGAGGGCGCCGCCCAGGCGGTGGAGCGGCTCCTGGACGATCCGGAGGCCGGCGCCGCCGAGCTCGCGGAGCTGCTCGGCGGCAAGGACGTGACCGTGGTGCTCGGCCGCGGCCCGGCACGGGCTGCGGCCGAGATGGGCGCGCTCATCCTGAAAGAGTGCGGGGTGATGGCCGAGTCCTTCGAGTCCGGAGCGTTCCGCCACGGCCCGCTCGAGCTGGCCGGCCCGGGGATGGCCGCGGTCGTGCTGGCCACCGAGCCGGAGACCCGCCGCCTGGACCTCGGCCTAGTGGCCGACCTGGTGGAGGCGGGGGCCGCGGTCCTCGTGGTCACGCCCGACGGCGAGGCCCCGAAGGGCGCCCACGCCCTCGCCACCGGGTACCAGGACCGAGCCCTGATGTCGGCGGTCGCGATCGTCCCCGTCCAGCTCCTCGCGTGGAAGCTCGCCGCGGCCGCCGGCCGCACGCCCGGCGTCTACACCCGGGCGTCCAAGGTGACCACCCGCGAGTGACGGTCCGCTACACGAGGGGTTCGCCCGTGATGGGCTCAGCCTCGGCGAGGGGGATCCACACCTCCACGGTCGTCCCCCCACCGGGCCTGCTGTCGACCCGGCACCACCCCCCGGCCAGCTCGGCCCGCTCCACCATGGTGGGGAGCCCGATATGCCCCGGCGCCGGGTTGGCCAGGCCGCCGGCCTCGAACCCCCGTCCGTCGTCGGCTACCCGGAGCTTGATCCCGCGATCCTCCGAAGCCACCAGCACGTCCAGGCGGCCGGCCCCGGCATGCTTCAAGGCGTTGGACACCGCCTCCTGGGCGATGCGGAACAAGATGGTGCGGATCTCGGCAGTCGGCTCATCCTGAAGCCGGTCGTCCACCGTGAACTCGAGCCCGGGGTCCCGGTCGGACAGGTACGTGCGAATCGCCGCGGCCAGTCCCTCCTGGTCAAGGGCCGGGGGGCGGAGCTCGAACAGGAGCTGACGGAGGCGATCCGCCGCCAGCCCCAACGTTTCGTGGATCTGCTCGACCTCGCGCAACAGCTCGGGATCGTGCACCATCCGCTTCAGCGCCGACAGGCGGAGGTCCGCGGCCGTGATCACCTGGATGGAGTCGTCGTGGATGTCGGCTGCGATCCGGCGGCGCTCCTCCTCCTGCGCCTCCTCCAATCGAACCAGCAACGCCCTCCGCTCCGCCGCCGAGCGCCGGACGACCTCCAGGCTTCGCTTCAGGTTCTCCTCGGCCCGTTTCTGCTCGGTGATGTCGAGCATGATGCCGCGCCAGAACATCGGCTCGCCGTCCTCGTTTCGAACGAGCACCGCGTCGTCGCGGAGCCACACCACCCGTCCATCCGCAGCGATCATCCGGTACACGTCGTGAAAGGGCTCGCCGGTCTCGTTGCACCGCCGCGTCTCCTCGAGGACCCGCTCGCGGTCGTCCTCGTGGACGCGGAGCAGCCACAGCGCGGGGTTGGCCCGCCACTCCTCGGCGGTGAACCCCAGGATCCGCTCGATCTGGGGGCTCGTGTAGAGGTTGGTGCTGAGGTCGTCGTTGGCGTCGACGTACAGGATGGCTGGGATGCCCTCGGCCAGGTGGCGGTAGGTGGCCTCGGACTCCTCCGGGCCTCGCATGAACTCCGGCGACAGAGGGATCTGGCTCACAGCTTGTAGCCGAACCGGCGCAGCATGGCCTTCCGCTCGGCGATGTCCTCCTCGTCCTCCACCCCCAACGGCGAGCCGCCGTCCACCACGCCAAGGATGGCGCGACCCTGCTCGGTCTCCCCCACCACGACCTCGACCGGGTTCGCGGTGGCACAGTAGATGCGGCACACCTCGGGCACCATCTTCACGGCGTTCAGGACGTTGATGGGGAACCCCTCCCGAAGCAGGATCAGGAACGAATGGCCGGCCCCGATGGCCCGCGCGTTCTTCACCGCGAGGTCGATCAGCTCCTGGTCGTTCCCGCTCCAGCGGACCAGCCTGGGGCCACTCGACTCGCAGAACGCAATGCCGAACTTGATGGTGGGCGAGGCCTGCACCACCGCCTCGTGGAGGTCCTCCACCGTCTTGATGAAGTGCGACTGGCCGAGGATGAAGTTCAGCTCCTCCGGCTTCTCGAACCGGACGGTGGTGATGTCCATCGGTGGAGCCCCCTAGGGAAGTGCGCTGAGCCTGGAGAGTATCCCGGCGAGCAGCGAGATTCGAGGAACCACGCTGGTGAGGTCGATCCACTCCCGGGGGGCGTGGTCGTCCCCGCCCACCGGGCCCAGGCCGTCCAGCGTGGGGACGCCGGCGGCGGAAGTAGTGTTCGCGTCGGAGGCCCCGCCGGTGGCCGCGTCCCGGAGCTCGAAGCCGAGCTCCCTCGCCACCTCCACGGCGAGCGCTGCGAGCTTCGCTCCACCCGGTCCCTTCTCCATGGGCCGGTGCCACTTGCCGCCGGTCACGACGGCCGAGACGTCGGGGACGGTGTGGGTGCCGGCGATCCGCTCGACCTCGGCCTCCGCGGCGGCCAGGGTCTCCTCCTCGGGCGACCGGACGTCGACGTGGAGCTCACAGCGTTCGGGGACGACGTTCGGGCGCGTGCCCCCCTGGACGACGCCGGCGTTCACCGTCACGCCCGGCCACCGGTCGTTCAGCGCGTGCATCGCGATCACCTTGTGGGCGGCCTCGAGGATGGCGCTCCGGCCGCGCTCCGGCTCGACCCCGGCGTGCGCCGACCGGCCCAGGATCTCGATCCGGTAGTCGGTCACGCCCTTTCGGGACGAAACCACGTCGCCGTTCTCCCTCGCGCCCTCCAGGACCAGCGCGACGTCCGCCTCCTTCGCCGCCTGCCCGATGTGCGCCCGCGAGAAGGGCGAGCCGATCTCCTCGTCGGGGTTGCAGACGTAGGTGGTGGAGCCGAACCCGTCGAACCCGGCCTCCTGGAGGACCTCGACGGCGAAGAACCCGGTGAGGAGCCCGCCCTTCATGTCGGAGACCCCGGGGCCGAGGGCCCGGTGGGCCTCGATCCGAAACGGCCGCTCCGCCGCGGTCCCCGGGTCGAACACCGTGTCCGTGTGGCCGATCATCAACACGCGCGGGCCGCCGCTCCCCTCCAGGCGCCCGATGACGAGGTCGCCCAGCCGAGGCTCGCCCTCCGCGGGCACGTGCGGGATGCGCTCGGCCTTCCACCCGCCGGCCTCGAACCGGGCCAGGCATATCTCGGCGATCGCGTTCACGCCCTCCGGCGTGAACGAGCCGCAATCGATATCGACCATCGCCCGCAGGACCTCGACGAACTCGTCGTAGCGGCGCGCGGCGATCCGCTGGAGGTGCCCGGGATCCATGGTGACCAAGTATAGGTGGGAGCCCAGGCGCGGGCCGGCCATCGTTAACGCACTCGAAACACGCCGGATATTGCGGCGAAACACCCATGCCCTATAACCGCGGGGAACCGGTCAACAGGGAGGTGTGTCGTGCCGATCGACTCCGGTGATACCGCGTGGGTGCTGGCGTCCGCGGCCCTGGTGATGTTCATGACGCCCGGGCTCGCCCTGTTCTACGGCGGGTTGGTCCGAGCCAAGAACGTGCTGGGGATCGTGATGCAGTCGTTCGTGGCCCTGGCGCTCGTGTCGGTGCTGTGGGTGGTGGTGGGCTACACCATCGCGTTCGGGCCGGACCGCGGGCTGGTCATCGGAGGCCTGGACTTCCTGGGCCTTCGGGGGGTGGGCGCCGAGCCGAGCGACCTCGCTCCCACCGTGCCGGCCTCGGCCTTCATGGCGTTCCAGCTGATGTTCGCCATCATCACGCCGGCCCTCATCACGGGGGCGTTCGCCGAGCGGATGAAGTTCTCCGGGTACCTGATGTTCCTGGGCCTTTGGTCGGTGTTGGTGTACGCGCCCCTCGCCCACTGGGTATGGGGCGGCGGCTTCCTCGGCGCGAGCGGCGTGGGGGCCATCGACTTCGCCGGGGGCACGGTGGTGCACATCAACGCGGGAGTCGCGGCTCTGGCCGCGTGCCTGTACCTCGGCAAGCGCCGAGGGTACGGATCGAGGCCGTTCGTTCCGCACAACGGGCCCATGGTCATCCTGGGCGCCGGCATCCTGTGGTTCGGGTGGTTCGGGTTCAACGCGGGGAGCGCCCTGGCCGCGGGCGGCCTCGCCAGCAGCGCCTTCGTGGCCACGCATCTCGGCGCCGCGGCGGCGGTGCTCGGGTGGCTGATCCCCGAACGGCTCCGGCACGGCAAGGCCACCACGATCGGGGCGGCGACGGGCGCGGTGGCCGGACTGGTTGCCATCACCCCGGCGTCGGGATACGTCGGACCGTGGGCCGCGCTCGCCATCGGGTTCGCGGCCGGAGCCGTGTGCTACGTGGCGGTCGGGCTGAAGTCGCGGCTCGGCTACGACGACTCGCTCGACGTCGTGGGCGTGCACATGGTGGGCGGCATCATCGGCGCCCTGCTCACCGGGGTGTTCGCCAGCCTGGCGATCAACCCGGCAGGGGCGGCCGGAGGGCTCGCCCAGCTCGGCCGGCAGGGGGTGGCGGTGATCGTTACGGTGGCGTTCTCGTTCGTCGCCACCTGGCTCATCCTCAAGGTCACCGACGCGGTGGTGGGCGTGCGCGCCGCCGAGGAGGATGAGGAGGTCGGCCTGGACCTGTCCCAGCACGGCGAGGCCGCGTACGCGTGGAACGAGCGGGTGGCCACGCCGGTCGGGAACGGCGAGCGCGGAACCTACGTGATCCGCGACGGTGATCGCGAGATCGAGATCCCCGAGGTGGTGTTCCTGGAGACGGCCCGGCGGGTGCTGGAGCTGTCGAAGACCGGGACGGAGTAACGGCGCGCGCCCCCACGCGGCGGGTAGCATCCGCCGCGTGGGGGCGCGCGCCACGTCGGAGCTTGACTTGTGGTGGCGGGTCGGCCTCGCCGTCTTGGGGCCGCCCCTCCGGCTGCTGTTCCGGCTTCGATGTACCGGTCTAGAACGGGTCCCCAGACACGGCCCGGCCGTCCTTGCCGCCAACCACCTGAGCGCCCTCGACGGCATCTTCCTGGCCTACGTGGTGGGGTCCGAGCGGGGCCGGACGACCAGGTACCTCGTGGCCGCCGAGTTCTTCGAGCGCCGGTTACACGGGTTCTGGCTCCGGATCTTCCGGCAGATCCCCATCCGCAGAGGCGAGGGCGACGCGGGGGCGCTGGACGAGGCCGTGGCCACCGTGCGGTCCGGCGCCATCGCCGGCATCTTCCCCGAGGGAAGGGTGAACCCCCAGCCGGAGGCCTCGCCGATGCGCGGCCGGACCGGTGTGGCTCGCATCGCCCTGGCCGCGGCGGCACCCGTCGTCCCGGTTGGCATCTGGGGGACGCAGGCCCGGTGGCCGAGGGGCGGCCTCACGCTCCGGCGTCCGTTCCGGCCCGCCGTGGCTCTCTCGTTCGGCGAGCCCATCGAACCGAAGGGCGACCCGGCCTCGCAAGCCGACGTGGACGTCTTCACCGACCTCGTGATGACCGGCATCGCGAAGCAGGTGGCGGAGGCCCGTGCCCTGGCGGCGGGAGGCCGGTGAGCACCGTCACGCTCGCGCTGGCCGGCGACACGATGCTCGGGCGTGGGGTCGCGGACACCCTCGGGCGCGCCGGGCCGCGCGCCCTGTTCTCCGATGAGGTGGTCGCGGCGGCACGTGCCGCGGACCTGTTCGTGCTGAACCTCGAGTGCTGCATCTCGGAGCGGGGGGAGCCGTGGCCGGCACCGGGCAAGCCGTTCTTCTTCCGGGCGCCGGCCGTCGCCACCGAGGTCCTGGTCGCGCTCGGCGTGGACTGCGTGTCGCTCGCCAACAACCACGCGCTCGACTTCGGTGAGCAGGCGCTCCTCGACACGTTCGAGCACCTGGAACGAGCGGGGATCGCGTGGGTGGGCGCCGGGCCAGATGTGGAGCGGGCCCGAAATCCGGCCGTCCTCGAGTCGGACGGGGTCCGGCTCGGCGTCCTCGCCGTTACGGACCACCCGGAGGACTTCGCGGCCACCCCCGACCGGCCCGGCGTCGCCTTCGCCGACCTGCCCCACGGGACCCCCGCATGGCTCAGCGAGGCCGTGCGAGCAACCGCCGACGGCTCCGACGCCGTGCTGATCACGGCCCACTGGGGCCCGAACATGACGGCGGAGCCCGTCCCCCACGTCCGCGGCGCGGCAAAGGCGCTCCGGGGGGCCGGGGCGACCCTCGTATCGGGGCACTCCGCGCACGTCTTCCACGGAGTCGCCGACTGCGTCCTGTTCGACCTGGGCGATTTCGTGGACGACTACCTGGTCGACCCGGTGCTCCGGAACGACCTCGGCCTATTGTTCTTCGTGAGCATCGACGAACGGGCCCCGGTCCGGCTGGAGGCGCTCCCCTTGAAGCTCGACTACTGCCACACGCGCGTCGCCCACGGCGAGGACGCGGCCTGGATCCGACGTCGGTTCCGGAAGGGGTGCGAGGCCCTCGGCACCGAGGTGCTGGAGGAGGAAGGCCGGCTCGTCGTCGACCTACGCCCGGGCTAGAGAGGGATCTCGCCTTGCTCTTGCGGGGAGGAGCCGGCGGCCGGACCTGCTAGCGTCGAGGGAGTGGCGCTGGTCGGAAGCGCGCTGGTCGGAAGGAGGGCCGACGGCCACGGAGCCCACCACCCGGACCGGTGACGGTCGCTTCGAGCTCACTCCTGACGGACCGAACCGGTGGCGCATCCCGCGTTCGGGATCCATGCGTGTCCCGGGCGTCGTGTTCGCGTCCGAGAAGCTGCTCCCCGACGTCCTGAACGACCGGTCGTTGGAGCAGGTGGTGAACGTGGCGTCCCTGCCCGGCATCGCCGAGGCCTCTTACGCCATGCCCGACATCCACCTCGGCTACGGGTTCCCCATCGGTGCCGTGGCGGCGACGGACGTGGAGCGGGGCGGGGTCGTCTCCCCCGGCGGCGTAGGGTTCGACATCTCCTGCGGCGTCCGGCTCCTCGTCTCCAGCCTGGAGCGAGGGGAGGTGGCGCCGAAGCTCGACCGGTTGATGGACGCCCTGGACGCCCGGGTCCCCAAGGGCGGGGGCAAGGGCGGGGTGTGGACGATGAAGTCCGAACGCGAGCTCACCGGCTTGATGGTGGACGGCGCGGGGTTCGCCGTGCGGCGGGGCTTCGGGACCGAGCGCGATCTCGACCGGTGCGAGGATCGCGGGGCGCTGCCCGACGCCGACCCCGACCAGGTGAGCCGGCACGCCCGGGCTCGGGGGCTGGGCCAGGTGGGGAGCCTGGGCTCCGGGAACCATTTCCTGGAGGTCCAGGCGGTCGACACCATCCTCGACGAACGGGTCGCCGCGGCCTTCGGGCTGTGGCCCGGCCAGGTGTGCGTGATGATCCACTGCGGGTCCCGAGGCCTGGGCCACCAGGTGTGCACCGACCATGTGAAGGCGATGGGTCAGGCCATGCCGCGGTACGGCATCCACGTGCCCGACCGGCAGCTCGCGTGCGTGCCGGTGGACTCGCCCGAGGGGCGCGCGTATCTCGGCGGGATGGCCGCCGCCACCAACTACGGCCGGGCGAACCGTCAGCTCCTTTCGGAGGCCGTGCGCGACGCCTTCGCCTTGGCCCTCGGCACGCGGGACCTCGCCCTCCTCTACGACGTCTCCCACAACCTCGCGAAGCTGGAGCGGCACCCGATCGACGGAGAGGAGCGCCTGCTCTGCGTGCAGCGCAAGGGCGCCACCCTGGCACTCCCGCCGGGCCACCCCTCGCTCCCGAAGGACCTGCGCCCGGCGGGGCAACCGGTCCTCATCCCCGGCTCCATGGGAACGGCCTCCTACGTGTGCGCCGGCGTCGAGGGGAGCGGCGCGTTCCACTCGACCTGCCACGGAGCGGGCCGGACCATGAGCCGCCACGCGGCGATCAAGAAGATCGACGGCGCGACGCTCCGGAGGGAGCTCGAGAACGCAGGCATCGCCGTCCGGGCGGGCTCCATGCGCGGCCTGGCCGAGGAGGCGCCGTTCGCGTACAAGGACGTGGACGAGGTCGTGGCGACGTGCGAGGGCGCCGGCCTGGCCAAGCGGGTGGCCCGCCTCCGGCCCCTCGGCGTGGTCAAGGGCTGAGGGTCACCCGGCTGCGCGGGTCCGTCCCGCGGCGGCAAGGTGCCGGACGAACCAATCCGCCGCGAGCTCGGTTACCTGCTCCAGCGCGCCGGGCTCCTCGAACAGGTGCCCGGCGCCGGGAACGACCTCCAGGCGCTTCTCGCACCGGAGCGCTCGCTCGGCCTCTCGATTGAGGTCCACCACAACGGGGTCGTTTCCTCCCACGATGAGGAGCGTGGGACAGGTCACCCGCTCAAGGGCCGGTCCGGCCAGGTCCGGGCGCCCACCCCGAGACACGATCGCAGCTACCCCCGCCCCGAGGCGCGCCGCGGCCACCAGGGCCGCGGCGGCGCCGGTGCTCGCCCCGAACAGCCCGACCGGGAGGCCGGCCGTCTCCGGTCGTCCGGTCACCCACCTCGTCGCGGCCTCCAGCCGCCCGGCCAGGAGATCGATGTCGAACACCTTCGACCGATCGGGCGCCTCTGGAGGCGTGAGCAGATCGAACAGGAGCGTGCCGATCCGCCGTTCGTTCAGCGCGCCCGCCACGGCGACGTTCCTCGGCGAGAGCCGGCTGCTCCCGCTCCCGTGGGCGAACACGACCACTCCCAGCGGGTCGAGCGGCACGACGAGGTCGCCGGCCAGCCGCACCGGACCGATCGCGATCTCCACCCCGTCCACGCCGAAACGCAGAGAGCCGGCCCCTCGGGCCGGCCCTTCGCTTCCCAACCTCCCGACCGTCACATGTTCACCGCTGAGATGAGGTTCGAGTCCCGGAGCTTCCGCAGGGCCTCGCGCTCGATCAGCCGGACCCGCTCGCCGGAGAGGCCGAGCACCTTCCCGGTCTCCCGCAGCGACAGCGGCTGCCCGTTCTCCAGGCCGTAGCGGAGAGCCACGACGTGCCGCTCACGCTCGTCCAACACCCGCTCCACGGCGTCACCGATCTCATCGCGGAGCAGCGCGTCCTCGACCTCGTTGAAGGCCGCGTCGGAGTCCACCTCCTCGATCAGGTCGCCGAGCTCGGTGTCCTCGCCCACGGGCGACTGCAGGGACAGCGGCTCCCGGCGACCCATCTCCGTGAGGTCGTCGATCTCCTCCACGGTGGCGTCGAGGGCCTTGGCCAGCTCCTCGCGGCTCGGCTCGCGCCCCATCGACTGCGCGAACTGGAACCGGGTGCGGTTCAGCTTGCGCAGCCGGTCGTGGATGTGGACCGGCAGGCGGATCGACCGCGAACGGTCGGCGATGGCCCGGGTGATGCCCTGGCGGATCCACCACGTGGCGTACGTCGAGAACTTGAACCCCCGGCGCCAGTCGAACAGCTCCACCGCGCGCATCAGGCCGATGTTGCCCTCCTGGATCAGGTCCAGGAGCGGCAGCCCCTGGCCCTGGTACTTGCGAGCCACCGAAACTACGAGCCGGAGGTTGGCCATGATGAACCGCTGCCGCGCGGCCTCGGCCCTCTTCACCGCCTGGCGGGCCTTCAGGATGCTCTTCTCCGAGCGCAGGCGGCCGGCCCGGAGCTTGTCCTCGGCCTCCTTGCCGTGCTCGATGATGATGGCGAGCTCGACCTCCTCCTCTTTGGTGAGGAGTGGCTCACGCGCCGCAGCCTCCAGGTACAGCCGGAGGTCGTCGGCGTCGTCCGTTCCCAGCGGGCGTGCAGGTTCTGGCATCTACTCTTCACTCTCCCCCCCGCGACCTCTCCCGGGGCATGGTCGCCCCTGGGGAGGTCATGGGGACCTTACGTCGTACATCGACCGTCGGGCGCACCAACTCCCGGCCATTCGTGGCCTCGACACGATCAATCGTACGGGCTGTCTGCGTGCTTGTAAAGGCCACCAGTTGTTAAGACATCGTGAAGACGGCTTCTATTCCCCCAGGTAGCCGCCCCTTTTCGGTTCCGAACGGCCTACAGCAGCCCTCGCGTGGGCCCACCGACGAACATTCGCCGGTAGGACCCGGAGAGTTCGCCGGACGGTCCACGCGGCGGCCACCAGGGCCCGGTCCCGGGCCGGGGTCCAGGCCACGCCGAACCCGGACCGAAGCCGTTCCGGGAGCAGGCCGATGGTGGCCTCCCGGAACAGGGCACGGACCGGGACCCAGGCCGGGGTCACGGGAGGTGCCAGGACGCCGGACGCCAGGCGCCGGGCCTCTGCGGTGACGTCCAGGCCGGCCAGAGTCTCTTGGAGATAGCCATCGAATGCCGCGATATCGGTTGGAACGACCTCTGGCGGCACGCCGAAGGCCGCGGCGAAGCGCTTCATCTCCAGGTAGTAGCGCTCGCGTTCGGAGGGCGTCAAGGAAGCTACGAACCGCTCGTACGTCACCAGCGCGGTGTCCACCAATGTGGCGTGAACCCACAGGAGGAGGAGCGGGTCGAGCGCGCGGTAGGGCCGACCGTCGCGGGTCCCAACGACGCGGCCATGGATCCCGGTGACCCGGTCGGCCGCGGCCGTGGCCTGCTCGGTGTCGCCGAAGGCGACCGTGAGGACCGTGTCGATGGTTCGCCACAGCCGGGCGAACGCGTCCACTCCGAAATCGCTGTGATCGGC
>Ga0209853_1000063_pt1 | contig 27257 bp, 26 predicted proteins | sample GWRWS1_30_40_FD_187224 | JGI IMG/M metagenome (GOLD analysis project Ga0209853, IMG submission 187224) | Riverbed sediment microbial communities from areas with vegetation nearby in Columbia River, Washington, USA - GW-RW S1_30_40 (SPAdes)... | ecosystem: Environmental > Aquatic > Freshwater >...
ACGATCAGTAACAAAAATCGGCTTTCTGTTGGTGCAAGGCTGGCGCGGTTTGTCACAACCGTATTGAGATCAACCACCACTTCGTTCTCAGCCTGCCACTGAGTTCCGTTCACCACCCAAAAATGGCTTTGGGCTCTGGGAAATTGCTTTGCCATAAAGCTCTCAATCACACCGGAGAGGTCGCCGGTGCTGGCTGGCGCTGGCACCGAGATGAGGAGACTCAGACAGAGACCCATGAGCAAGGCCAACCTGGTGGGCATGGGTGCAACTTCCTTACTCATGTCAGAAGAATGAGAATCCAGAGATTTTCCATTTCTGCCTGGACTGGATTTCAATGAGCCAACGGATTCGTCAGAAACATTATAGCACCAAGTCCAGATAAATCCATGGCTTAGGGTCTTTCGTGGATCTTCAGGCTGGGTGAGCTCTCTGGCCCACAAAAAAGAAACCCCATCCTGAATGAGGACGGGGCTTCTAATTCGTGTGATGGGGTCGTGTGACCCGTCACGCGGACATGATCAAGACTCTTAGTTCCTCACGCCGCTCCATACTTTGGCGTCGTCGATATGTTTGTCGGGATTGAGCGTCCTGGCTTTCCCCAGGAGAACCTCGGTGGTCTCAGGGTAGGCAGGGTCGGAGATACAGCAGTTATCAACCGGACAGACAGCGGCGCATTGCGGCTCGTCGAAATGACCGACGCACTCGGTACAGCGATCATGAGTGATGACGTAGATGCTGTCTCCGACACCCTGGCCATCACCCACGTGATACCCTTTACCCTCCGCATCGCCCCGCGTCTCGAAAATGGCCTCGTTGGGACATTCCGGTAAGCAGGCCCCGCAGGAGATACACTCATCGGTGATTAAGAGAGCCATGACCCTAGCCTCCTTCTAACCCGTATTCAGCTTCCTTCAAAATTGCATTGACAAGAGCGAATATGTACTCCCATAGTCGTCTTGCGAAACACAGTCATTTTAGACTCTGTTCCTTTTCCAAGTCAACAGTGAAAGGGGTGCTCAGAAGACCTATCTGCTTGATCTGTATGGGTCATTGGGCCTAGATTGCAGGAGAAGCAATCAGAAAAGATCGAAGGGAGAATCTGTGGGTCGATTCGAGCCTTGGAAGTCGTTGCCCAGGCCGAGTCGCGTGTTTGTACTTATTGTCCTTTCCCTCGTTCTGGTCGCCGGGAGCCTGTTTCTCACCAATCAGAAAGACTCCGATATCATCGTGGTCACCTTTCCAAACGGAAGAGAAATAGAAGCGGAGGTGGCGGATACGCCGGAAAAGCTGTTATTCGGACTGGCATTCAGGGAGGGATTGCCCCCCAATTCAGGGATGCTGTACATCTTTGAAACCTCCGATCGCCACCGAAGGCACACCAAAGGCTTTAAGATCCCAGTCGATATGATTTGGGTGGACGAGAGCCGGCATGTGGTTTATCTGGTGGAAGGTGCCGATCCCTGTCCTCAGGACCCATGTCCGCTCTATGGTCCGCCTCCGGAGAACGCCAGGTACGTGATCCAAACCCCGGCGGGATTCATCAGGCAAGAAGGTCTGGTGCCGGGTATGGAGTTAAGATTCACGCTCCGATTGTGACTCGGGTCGGGACACAGTTCCAGGGATACCGGCAAAACGGAAGGGTGGGAGAGCATGGACGGATTTCAACTGGTGGCTCGGATCGACGAAATCCCGCCCGGTGAATCCAAGATCGTCATCGTCAACGACAAATCGATTGCCGTCTTCAATGTTGAGGGCTCCTTCTACGCTATCTATAATGTTTGCCCGCACGAGGGAGGGCCGCTTGGCGAGGGACGCCTCAAAGGCTACGTGGTGTCCTGCCCTTGGCATGAGCTGGCATTCGATGTTCGCAACGGACAAGGAACCGACGGAGGCGGATATTGTGTCGGAAGCTACGAGGTGCGTGTTGAAGGCCAGGAAGTGTTTGTCGGTGGGCGCCGGACAGCCTAGGGCTCCTGCGTGCTGGGGCGGGAGCTTGTCTTGGAATGCCAAGTCCGGATGACGTGGCAGAAATCATCTGAGGGAGAACGTGCCATGGGCGGGCAGTGCGGGGATGACGGGGCAGTGGGCCAACAGGATCGCGACGGGAAGACCATTACCACCAACCTAGGCTCGAGCTTTCACGTCCATCTCTGGGAAGATCGTACGCGGGGGGAACTCTGGGTCCCGTCGTACGATCACACGTCGCTCGTGCTGGTCAGCGACGATTATCTTCGAACGACCGACGGCAATGCGGTAGATTCGGGGCGGCGGACGTTCGAGTTCCGAGCGGTTGCTCCCGGCACGCATCGGCTGGTGTTTGAGAAACGGATGGGATGGAAATTCACGGCTGAGGACCGACGCGTGTTCTGTATCGGGGTTGCCGGTCAGACCGGCTGCGCGGAGGTGAGATGATGCCGGACATCGGGTTTCTGAACGGCCGGTTCATGCCATTGGCGGAGGCCATGGTTCCAGTCGAGGATCGCGGGTACCAATTCGGGGACGGGGTGTACGAGGTGATCCGAACGTATCGCGGCGTGCCGTTTCAGGTGGAAGCGCATCTGGCTCGCCTGGAGCGAAGCGCCGGGGCCATTGGGTTGCCGCTGCCATTTCGTACGTCAGAGTGGTTGGGCTACGTGACTGAGGGCATTCGGTTGGCCGGGTACGCCGAGAGCAAGGTCTATCTCCAGCTGACGCGGGGAGTCGCGCCGAGGGATCATCTGTTTCCGGTTGGGACTCCTCCGACAGCCGTCATGACCATACGGGAGATGCGTTCGCTGGATCCGGTCTTGTGCGCGACCGGCGTGCCAGTCATCACGGTGGAGGATCTCCGATGGGGACGGTGCGACATCAAGAGCGTGAACCTGCTTCCCAACGTGATGGCTCGTCAGCAGGCCAAAGAAGCCGGTGCCTTTGAGGCAATCTTCGTGCGGGCAGGCGAGGTGATCGAAGGAGCCGTCAGTAATGTGATGATGGTTCGGTCCGGTGTCCTAGTCACGGCGCCGGCAGATGAGCGAATTCTCTCCGGTGTCACCCGCGCGGTGGTGCTCGACCTTGCCCGCAAGGAAGGTATTCCGGTGGAGGAACGGGCCATTCGCGTCGAAGAGTTGCGGGGAGCCGATGAGATCTTTCTGACAGGCACAACGGTGGAAATCTTGCCCGTGATCAGCGTGGATAGTGTGACGGTCGGGACGGGAAGGCTGGGAGAACTGACGCGGTTGCTGAGTCATCGCTTTCGAAGCTCTGTGGAGTAAGTGGCAAGAACGGCTCCTTCACCCTCCGGCGCACCGGACGCCCTCTTGCTTTGGCTGCCACGAAGTGGTATTTTGCACGCACCGGAAGTGGGCTCAAGCCCACTTTTTTATTTGAGTCCGTGCAGAAAGGGGTCCCGCGAAAAGCGACCCCCTGAGGTGCGAGTATGGAGCATCCTCAGCAGATCGCTGAGCGTGTAAGGGCGATCGCTGCCCCGATCGTGTGGGCGCTGGGGCTCGAATTGGTTGAGGTAGCCTCTTCCGGGCAAGGGGCTCGGACGCTGGTCCGCGTGTTTATCGATAAGCCGGGAGGGATCGGCCTGAACGATTGTGAACAAGTTCATCTGTCGCTCGGGACCGCCCTCGATGTCGAGGACCCGATACCCCATACCTATACGCTGGAGGTGTCTTCTCCCGGCCTGGACCGGCCGTTCAAGCGCCGCGAGGATTATCGTCGGTCGGTCGGGAAACAGGTGTGCGTGAAACTCAGGCAGCCCTGCGAGGGGCAATGGCGTGTCGTGGGGCGGCTCGTCGAGGTGGAAGAACCGGGGGTGACGCTGGCGGTGACGCAGTCGCGTCAGGACCAGACCGTCCGGCTAGATTGGGGAGCGATTGCCGAAGCGCGGCTCGAAGTGGAGTTTGGAGCCGGGCATGCGACCAATGTGAGATCACGATAGCAGGAAGTGGGGATTATGAACCGAGAACTGATTGCGGTAATTGACCAAATCGGCCGCGAGAAAGGCATTGATAAAGCCAAGGTCATCGGGGCCGTGGAAGCGGCTCTGCAGACGGCGGCCAAAAAGCGATTTGGTCAGGGCGAAAATATCCAGGTTGAGATCGATTCGAAAACGGGCGAGATCAACGTGATCTCGGTGAAGCGGATCGTGGAGTCCGTCACGAATCCCAAGGCGGAAATCTCACTTCATGAAGCCCAGCGAGTGGATAGTGAAGCGGAGGTGGGTGACGAAATCGGCTCCGTGATCGAAATGGACGAATTGGGGCGAATTGCGGCGCAGACTGCCAAACAGGTGATCTTTCAAAAAGTCAGGGAGGCGGAGTGGGAAGCGGTCCAGAAAGAGTATGCCACGCGCCAAGGTGATCTGATCAACGGGATTATTCTCGGTCAGGAGCGCCGCAACTACCTGGTCGATCTTGGGAAAACCGAAGCGATCCTGCCGATGCAGGAGCAGATCCCCCGCGAATCGTACAGGAGAGGGGATCGGGTGAAGGCCTACCTGCTCGAGGTGCGGCGCACACCGAAGGACGTGCAGGTGATTCTGTCCCGGACGCATCCTCAATTCGTGTGCAAGCTGTTTGAGCTGGAAGTTCCGGAGGTGTCTGAAAAGATCGTGGAGATCAAGGGCGTCGTCCGAGAGCCGGGCGACCGGACCAAGATCGCGGTGGCCTCGCGAGAGAAGGCCGTGGATCCGGTTGGAGCCTGCGTCGGCATTAAGGGCTCGCGCGTGCAGGCTGTCGTCCGCGAATTACGGGGAGAAAAGATCGACATCATCGCCTGGACCTCCGATCCACGAGTCTTTATCGCTGAGGCGCTGAACCCGGCGAGTATCGAGAAGGTCGGCATCGATGAGGAAAAGAAGTCGGCGTTGGTTGTTGTGGCTGATTCGCAGCTCTCGCTTGCGATCGGAAAAAACGGCCAGAACGTGCGCCTCGCCGCGAAACTAACCGGGTGGAAGATCGATATTATTAGCGCGACGGAATACGAGAAGGAGAAAGTCGAGCGGGACAAGGAGATTAAGGCAGCACTGGCCGAAGAAGCGGAGGCCCAAAGGGAACAGGAGGAGGCAGCACAGGCTCAGCGAGAAGTGGAAGCCAACCTGACGAGCGATGAAGCGGCAGAACAACCTGACGGACTGACTGCCGGCTGAGCCGAAGCGGGATAGCGTGACATGAGAGTGTATGAGCTCGCCAAGAAGCTCGGGATGGAGAATCGGGATTTAATCCCCAAGCTCAAGCAAATGGATATTGCCGTGGCGTCGCACAGCAGCGCGTTGGATGAGGCGGCTGTGCAGAAAGCCCTCGACACGCTATCGCCCAGCGCCAAGTTGACGCGCGAAGGGGGAGGCGAGCGAGAACAGGCCGGAACCGCGCCGGTCAAACGGGACGAGGTGAAGAAAACGTCAAAGCCCCAGAAGGCAGCGGTCGCCGTCCACGAGACTTCCAAGAGCGGGAGCCAGAAACTCGCGTCGGTTATCCTTGAGGAACCGCCGAAACCAGATAAACGGCGGATGCTGATCAAACGACGAAAGACTGAAGAGGAACTGGAAGCCGAAGCAGGAGGGCTTGCGGCTGCACCGCTCAAGCTGACGCCCCAGGAGGTCGTTCAGGCTTCAATCGCTCCACTGGCTGACACGCTGGTCAGCGCTCCTCCTCTCCCGGAAGCTCCGCCCAGCGGGCCTCCGTCTGTTTTTCCCTCCGTCGAGCGACCGGTTGCACCGAGGGAGTCCCCGCTGCGCGAAGCCGGTCCGAAGGGTTCACCTGATCCGCTGGCGCCCGCCCCTCATGCGCCATCGGTGCTTCCTCAGCCGGTGAGAGAGTCGGACGAGCGCCGCCCAGATAAAAAGAAGGGCGGCCCGCTCGAGCTTGCCGCAGGAGAGGTCACCGGGCTTCGGGACAAGCTCAAGAAGCTCAGGAAGCCTGGTCGGACCCGCGATGATGAGGAGATCAAATTCCGGGAGGATGCTGCGCGTTGGCAGGACCTTCGGGCCATTCCAGTGCATCGGCGCGAGGATCGTTCTCGCCACCTCCAACCCTCTTCTGTGGCCGAGATCACCAAACCTCGGAAAAAGGTGATTAAGCTCACCGCCGGACTCACCGTGAAGGAATTCGCGGAACTGGTCGGCCAGCGCCCAGCCGATATTATCCGTAAATTGATGGAGACCGGGCAGATGCTGACCCTGAACCAGCCGATCAACCCGGATGCCGCATTGCTCATCGCAGAAGGGCTGTCGCTGAAGGCCGAGGTCTCGACTGAGAAAGAGGGCGATGAGTTGTTGGAAGAAGCCGCAGAGTGGGCCGGGGAAGAACAGCTCGAGCACAGGTCGCCGGTGGTCACCATCATGGGACACGTCGATCACGGCAAGACGTCACTGCTGGATGCCATCAGGCAGACCAAGGTCACCGAACAGGAAGCGGGCGGGATCACTCAGCACATCGGTGCCTATACCGTGCAGGTCCACGGCAAGCAGGTCACGTTCTTGGATACCCCCGGCCACGAGGCCTTCACCGCCATGCGGGCCAGAGGCGCCAAGATCACCGACATCGTCGTGCTCGTGGTCGCAGCGGACGACGGTGTCATGCCGCAGACCGTGGAGGCGATCAACCATGCCGTCGCGGCCAACGTCCCCATTATCGTCGCCATCAATAAGATCGACAAACCAGGGGCGAATTCCGAGCGAGTCAAGCACTCGCTGGCGGAGCACAACCTTATTCCAGAAGCCTGGGGTGGACAAACAATCTTCGTGGAGGTTTCGGCTAAGCAAAAACTGGGCCTTGATTCACTACTGGAGATGATTCTGCTCCAGGCTGAAGTACTGGAGCTAAAGGCGGATTCCCGTCGGCTGGCCAAAGGGGCTGTCGTGGAGGCGAAACTCGACCGAGGCCGCGGTCCAGTGGCAACCGTTCTCGTGCAAACCGGCACGCTCCGGGTCGGCGACGCCTTTGTCGTGGGAACCTTCAGCGGCCGTGTGCGAGCCCTGATCACGGATACAGGAAGGAAAGTGTCTGAAGCAGGCCCGTCAATGCCGGTAGAGGTGATCGGGCTCCTCGGTGTACCTGCCGCCGGCGAACCGTTCGTCGTGGTCAACGATGAACGCGTCGCGCGAGACATCGCTCAGGCTCGCCTGAGTAAGCACCGCGGCGCCGAACTGGCTGCTGGCACGACGCGCGTGACCCTCGATGACCTGTATGCACGGATCAAGGAAGGTGAAGTCAAAGAACTTGCCCTTGTCATCAAGTCTGATGTGCAAGGATCGGCCGAAGCGGTGTCGGAGGCGGTCGAAAAGCTGTCCACCCCCGCCGTGAAGCTCCGGGTCATCCACAGCGGAGTGGGCGGCATCACGGAAACCGACGTGCTGCTGGCTTCAGCCTCCGGAGCGATTATCATCGGGTTTAACATCAGACCAGAGCCGAAGGCCGCGGCGCTGGCGGAGCACGAAGGCGTCGATGTTCGTCTTTACACCATCATCTATGACGCCATCGCCGACATCAAAGCCGCCATGGAAGGCCTGTTAGAACCGACGCTGAAAGAGCGAGCGCTGGGCCGGGCTGAGGTGCGCAAGGTCTTCACCATCCCGAGGGCCGGCGTGATCGCCGGTTCCTACGTCCTCGACGGAACGATTTCCAGAGCCAGCGCGGGGGTCCGTGTGGTCAGAGATCATGTGATTGTCTATGAAGGCAGGCTCGGCTCGCTCCGACGGTTTAAGGACGACGTGCGTGAGGTCCAGCAGGGATACGAATGCGGGATCGGCATCGAGAACTTTAACGACCTGAAGATTGGCGATGTCCTCGAAGTGTACGTCTTCGACAAGGTGGCGGCTAAGCTCTAAGGCGGTTCTCCTGGCTGTTCCGACCACGCGGCTGCAGGTATGGTCGTAGGGCTTTGCACGGTCGAACTGTATATCCCGGACGGCCACTCCCTGAAGGCGAAGCGGCAGGTTCTCTTGAGCCTTAAGGATCGCCTGCGCGACAAGTTCAACGTGTCGATCGCTGAAGTGGGCGATCAGGACCTCTGGCAAAAGGCGGTGCTCGGGATGGCGTGCGTGGCCAACGAGGGCGCCTATGTGAACAAGGTGCTGGACCAAGCGATCAATGTGATTCGGGCCGTTCCGACGATCGAATTGGTCCAGTTCCGCATCGAAATGCTCTAGCCGGTTGTTGCAAAACTAGTTTGACGCTCGCTTGCGAGGGGGCATGTCCAAGGCGACATACAAGCGGGCCACGCGCGTGGCAGACCAGATTCGCATGGAAGTGGCCGATATCCTCATGCGTAAAGCGAAGGACCCGCGGGTGGGTTCCGTGACGGTGACGGATGTGGAGCTGACCAATGATCTTCGGTTTGCAAGGATCTATGTCACCACGTTGCTAGAGGATGATGGTGAGTCGGACGTCTTCGAGGGGCTAGCCAAGGCATCCGGGTTCATCCGGGCTGAGCTCGGCCGGCGACTGAGTCTCCGCTATACCCCTGAGTTGGTGTTCCAGAAAGACTTAAGCGGGCCTCGAGGGGACCGTGTCCTGTCGCTTCTCGAAGGTCTGGGCGAGAAGGGACCGAACGCTCAGCCGAGAGAAACCGAAAGCTCCGTTGAGGGCGGACGTCATGCCGATGATTGAAGGAAGTCACGTGGCCGTCGAAGGGACTGTGAAAGCATCAGCAGCAAGCACCCTCGGTGATGGAATCCTGAACGTCAATAAGGCCAGCGGGTGGACTTCTCATGATGTGGTTGCCAAAGTGCGCGGACTCCTTGGGGGCCTTAAGGTCGGTCACGCCGGCACGCTTGATCCGGCTGCCACCGGCGTTCTACCGGTCCTGGTGGGGAGAGGGACGCGAATTGCCGAGTATCTGATGGACTGGGACAAGGAGTATCATGCAGTCCTACGGTTGGGCGAAACGACTGACACGCAGGATGCCACCGGGGCCGTGTTGACGCGATCTTCGACGGACAGCCTGACCGAATCAGCCATCCACGCCACGATCCAGCGATTCCAGGGGAAACTCACACAGGTGCCACCGATGTATTCCGCCGTGAAGATTGGCGGGGTTCCTCTGTACAAGGTTGCCCGCGCGGGGCGAACCGTTCAGCGCGGGTCTCGTGAAGTGCTGGTCCATGAGCTCGAGGTGCTGGGCATCGCCGGTCGCGATGTGTCGCTGCGCGTCGTGTGCTCGAAAGGCACCTACGTGAGAACCCTCTGTGCAGACATCGGGGAGGCACTGGGTGTGGGCGGCCACCTGGTGGCGTTGGAGCGGAAGCGAGTGGGGCCATTGACCGTCGAGCAGGCGCTCAGCGTGGAGGCAATCGGCTCCAGATTCCTGCTCGGCCGACTGGGCGAGGATCTGATGTCGCCTGATGCGGCGTTGGAGGGCTTGCCGGCGTTGGTCCTGGACCAGGCGACGTCTGCCCGAGTCCTGCACGGAGTCCCAGTGCCGCCAGGGGTTCTGAAGTGGGACGAGAGGACGGCGAGCATGGCTTCCGGACGACCGGTTCGGCTGAAAGATCCCTTCGGGCGGCTGCTGGCTCTAGGGATGTTGTCCGCGGGAGACAAACCAGTAGTACGGATCCTGAAGGTATTAGCGGATGGATAGCGGGAGGGAGCAAACGGAACGAACAGACGGAGGACGGGGACGATGGCCTTGGTAAAGGAAGCGAAGACCGAGTTGATCCAGCAATACCGCCAGCACGAGACTGATACCGGCTCTCCGGAAGTGCAAATCGCGATCGTGACGAATCGCATCGCCTATCTGACGGAACACTTTAAGCTCCACAGAAAGGATCACCACTCCAGGAGAGGCTTGCTGGAGTTGGTCGGCCGGCGCCGGCGTCTGCTCGATTATCTGCGCCGGATCGACGATGCGCGGTATCACGCAGTGTTGGACAGGCTTGGCATCAGGAAGTAACACACCACCCGCAAGCGCGAGCTGAGTCGGGGACTGTCGCACAGATGAACACGGACATGCGCTCAGGGAGCGCAAGTTAATAATGCAAAGTGAGAAGTTAAAAGTCGTCGGACAACTCTCCCGATTTTTAACTCCTTCCTTTTAACTTGCACGTCGAGCGCATCTCTGTGGACATCTGTGGGACGGGTATGAAAAGGAGATCGAGAGCATGGTGCATGTCGTTGAAATGGATGTCGCGGGCCGGCGGTTGCGACTGGAAACCGGGCGAGTTGCCAAGCAAGCAGACGGAGCGGTGCTGGCGACGTACGCGGATACGGTGGTGCTGGCGACCGCCGTGGCCTCCCAGACCGTCAAGCCAGGCGTCGATTTTCTACCTCTGACCGTCGATTATCAGGAAAAGGCCTACGCGGCCGGCAAGATCCCCGGCGGATACTTCAAGCGCGAAGGTCGTCCGTCGGAGAAAGAAGTCCTCACGAGTCGGCTGATTGATCGGCCGATGCGGCCTCTCTTTCCAGAAGGCTACTACTTCGAAACGCAGGTCATCGCCTCGGTGCTCTCAGCGGATCAGACCGGATCGTCCGATGTGGTCGGCATTACGGCCGCCTCGGCGGCGTTGACCTTGTCGGATATCCCCTTTGAAGGGCCCGTTGCGGGAGTAAAGATCGGCCGCGTGAACGGTCAGTTTGTGGTCAATCCGACTCTCGAGACGCTCGAGACCAGCGATCTGCACTTGGTCGTGGCCGGAACGGCCGATGCCGTCATGATGGTCGAGGGCGGTGGCAACGAGTTGCCGGAAGCGGTCATGATCGAGGCGATTGAATTAGCTCATACCGAGATCAAGAAGATCGTGGCGAAGGTGCTCGAGCTGAGGGCGTTGGCCGGGCGACGCAAGCGGGCGGTCAAGGCCGAGAAAATAGATCCCGCCCTAGGCGGCGAGGTGCGTCAGTTGGTGGCCGGCCCGATCAGGGAAGCCATCCTGATCCCCAACAAAACCGCTCGACAGGAGCGGTTAGACCAGATCCTCGAGGAGGCCGTCGAGAAGTTACAGACGGACGATCCCGATCGCAGCCGCCATGTCAAGCTCGTCTTTCACTCGCTGGAATATAGCGAAGTCCGTAGCATGATTCTGGAGCGAAGTATCCGGGCTGACGGGCGGGGGCCGGCCGACATTCGCCCAGTCACCTGCGAAGTGGGTGTGCTGCCGCGGACCCACGGCTCCGCCTTGTTCACCCGCGGGGAGACGCAGAGCCTGGCGGTCGTGACGCTGGGTACCACAGAGGATGAGCAGCGCATTGATGGGCTCGAAGGGGAATACTATCGGACCTTCATGCTTCATTATAACTTCCCGCCGTTTAGTGTCGGCGAAGCGCGGCCGCTTCGCTCGCCTGGTCGCAGGGAGGTCGGGCACGGGGCGCTGGCGGAACGCGCGCTCAAGCCGGTCATTCCTCCCAAGGAGGGGAAGGACGGATTTCCCTACACACTGCGGCTGGTATCGGACATCCTGGAGTCGAACGGGTCATCGTCGATGGCCACGGTCTGCGGTGGGACGCTGGCGCTGATGGATGCGGGCGTTCCGATCAGACAGCCGGTGGCGGGGATCGCGATGGGGCTCATTAAAGAAGGCGAGCGTGTCATGGTGCTGTCCGATATCCTGGGGCTGGAAGATCATCTCGGCGATATGGATTTCAAGGTAACCGGCACGAAGCAGGGTGTCACGGCGCTCCAGATGGACATTAAGATTGCCGGCATCACCCCGGATCTTATGCGGCAAGCCTTGGAGCAGGCCCGCACAGGCCGCCTCTACATTCTGGGAAAGATGGCGGAGGCCCTGCCGGCGCCGCGGCCGAACCTGTCCCCCTTCGCGCCGCGCATCCACACGATACAGATCAAGCAGGACAAGATCCGCGATGTAATCGGGCCGGGCGGGAAGATGATCCGCAGCATCATCGCGGAATGCGGGGTCAAGATCAATGTGGAGGATACGGGCATCGTCACGATTGCGGCGGTGGATGAAGCGTCGGCCAATAAGGCGAAGGAGATCATCAGCCGTCTGACGGAAGAAGTGGAGGTCGGCAAGATGTACCTGGGGACCGTGCGCAAGATCATGGATTTTGGCGCGTTCGTCGAAATCCTGCCGGGCACGGACGGGCTCGTGCACATTTCGCAGTTGGCGCATCATCGCGTGAAAGCGGTCTCGGACGAAGTCGCCGAGGGCGATCAGATTCTGGTGAAAGTGCTGGAAGTTGACAGGCAAGGCAAGATCCGTCTCAGTCGCAAAGAGGCCATGGCTGCGCCTTCGTCGTCGCCTGTCAAAGAGCCGACTGCGGGGTAGGGGCACGTGTACCGGAAGTTCGTGTTGGACAACGGGCTGCGGGTGGTGACCGAGCGGATTCCGACTCTCAAGTCGGTCACAGTCGGCGTCTGGGTCAATGTGGGGTCCCGCGATGAGGGCGCCGGAGAGGAGGGCCTGTCCCACTTTATCGAACATATGTTTTTCAAGGGGACCAGGAATCGCTCGGCCACTCAGATCTCCCGTGAGATAGACGGGCTGGGCGGGGAGATGAACGCCTTCACCAGCCGTGAAACGACGACCTTCTATGCCAAAGTGCTGGACCAGCAGTTGCGGCCGGCTGTTGGCTTGCTTGCGGATCTCTTTCATCACTCGAAGTTCGACGCCAAGGAAGTGGAAAAGGAAAAGCAGGTGGTTCTGGAAGAAATTCGGATGGTTGAGGACGATCCCGAGGATCTGGTTCAAGACCTCCATACCGAGCAGACGCTCGCGCGGCACCCGCTTGGTCGGCCCATCCTGGGCAATGCGGTCACGATCAAGGGATTGCGCCGGGGACAGCTCCTGCGCTACATCCGTGACCACTATGATCCTTTTCAGACCGTCGTGGCCGTGGCTGGAAATTTTCGTGTGAAGGAATTGATGCCGTTGCTGGAGTCCACCTTCGGCTCCTTCGAACGCGGAAGCCGGCCCAAGCTGGATCGGTGGCCCCCGAAAGTGGCTGGAGGGCTGACGGTGCGACGGAAGCCGCTTGAGCAGGTTCACCTGTGTCTGGGGCTCAAAGGAGTTCCGGCCGGTCGCAAGGACCGATACGCAGCCCACGCTCTGAACGTCCTGCTCGGCGGAAGCGTCAGCTCTCGCTTGTTCCAAGAGGTCCGGGAGAAGCGAGGTCTGACCTATTCCATCTACTCGTACCTGTCCACCTTCTCCGACGTCGGGACCCTGACGGTCTATGCAGCAACGAGAGCTCGTGAAGCGCCGCGGGTCGTCGAGTTGATCTGCCGAGAGATTCGGAAATTGCGCACTGAGGGCGTGGACCGGAAGGAACTGGAACGAGCCAAGAACCAGATGAAGGGCGGCCTGATGCTCGGCCTTGAGAGTTCGCACAGTCGCATGAGCAAGCTTGCGAAGGATGAGCTATACCAAGGGCGACATTCGTCTCTTGCGGAGATCATCGCTGAGATCGACCAGGTGTCAGCGGATCATCTGCTGTCGCTCAGTCGCGAACTCTTCGATCTGAATTGCTTGTCGGTGACGGCACTCGGACCAGTCTCGGCTCGCTCCATCTCTTCTGCGCTGCATTGAACGTCCGGTCTCGGCAAATCAGCGCACAAACCATTGTTCAATAAAAGATTTTCTTCATCTGAGGGAGGTAAGCCTGGGGGAAATATCCCCTTGACAAGCTAATGGGCGATTGAGTAGGATGGCTCCCTGTCTCTCTAAACTGCCCGTGCCTCTGATCGAATCGAGCAGTGAAAAAGGATTCACTGTGGGAGGAAAGGAGGTGCAAAAGAGTTTCTTCCTCACGCGAAATTTTCTTTATCTAGTTGATCGTATCGTGTTGCTCTCTTAAGCGGATGTTCATCCAAAGGTCTTGATGCTCAAGGTAGGGAGGTGCGAGGAATGAATAGGCTCTTTGTCATAGCCGCAGTTGCAATCTTCGTTGTTGCCGGCCTCCTGACGGCCGGTTTTGTCGCCGCCGCAGATGAGCCAGCCGCTAAAGGTCCCGCCACTGGGCCTGCCGCTGCAGGTCCCGCCGCTGCGCCAGCCCCTGAAGGTGTCACCACGCTGGGGAATATTCCCTTGAAGGGAACGGCCGTAAAGACTCTGAAGGGTCGCGTCTGGTCGCAATGGGCGGACAATCCGGATCAGGAGCTTCTGTTTGGTATTCAGTACTGGAACACCGGTGAACCAGCCTCAGGAACCCCAGCCGGCCGGTCGTCGTCCGATCTGGACGTGCGGCCTCCGGATCCGCTGTTCGTGTGCTGCGCATGGGGCTTTGTCGGAGGAACCGAAAAGAACAATCCCTACGCCGGCTGGTACCATGCTCAAACGACCGTCCGCCTCAGCGTAAAGGACAAGGCGCTCATGGACCAGATCATCAAGGCGTCCCAAGACCTGGTCGCGATGGAAGTGACGCTTGATGGGCGAACGATCACCGGGTTCAAGCCCCTGAAAAAGGATTAGGGTGGTTGACCGATTCCTTGTTCCGGCCTGACCGTAATGTCTTTATAAACTGGTTACGTGAAGGGGAGGCATTTATGAGAGTTCATGGAAAAGGCTGGGTATTTGTCGCCGCCATGGTCTTGGTCGTGGGGTTGACTACGACCGCACTGGCCATCGAGGCGTTCCAGGAGCGGTTCGAGTGGGGTGACATGAGCAAGCCGACCACGCTGACCGGCCGAGTCATCATCCTCGATCCCTATGATGAGGCGGTGTGGATTAATACTGCGGTGCTGGGTGGCAACGCGGAAAGTGGCTACTACTGGCAGAAGATGCAACCGGGGAAGAACCTGAAGTTCTATGCCGCCGACAAGAAGGTTTGGGAGGAACTGAAATCCATGGGGCGGCTCCACGCTGGACCGGCGGCGGCGAAAGAAGTGCCGCCCGCCTCGGCGACCACCTTGATCGAGTTCGTGGCTCAGGAGGTGGAGCAGAACAAGCGCGTGATCACCTCAGTGAAGAAGCTGCCGGAGATCGCCGGAGACCCGGCCAAGCCACGGAGTATCAGGGCCTTGATGACCAAGGAGTGTCAGCAGGCAAAGAGCGATTTCGATAAGGCCTGCTATGAAGCTAAGCGGCAGCTCAATACGTCACCGAAGGGTAGAGATGCGACGTCCATGCAATATGATGTGTTGTTACCAGGCGGAAAGGTTGCTGCTTCTGGCTTAACTCCCTGGAGCGCGAACGAAGACACGATCGGCAAGTAGGGTCTCTGCAAGGGTTGGAGAGAGTTGAAGTGAAGGGGTGCCATGCGAACAGCATGGCACCCCTTTTTATTTCTCTGACTTCTCATCCTCCAACCGTCGTTGAAGCTCGGCCAGACGGTTCAGCGCTTCCAGCGGAGTCATGGAGAACAGATCCATCTGCCGCACCTCTTCGATGATCGGGTGCGGCTGTGGGAGAGAGCGATCCGAGCCAAGGGTCTCGTTTTCTAGGGCCTGGTCAGAAAGGACGCCTGTGGCCGGACGCTCCAGTTGAGCCAGGACCTCCCCCGCACGGGTGATCACGGGAGCCGGAAGACCGGCCAGCCTGGCCACATAAATCCCATAGCTTCTGTCTGCTCCTCCCTGCACAATTTTCCTCAGGAACAGCACTTCCCCATCGCGCTCTCGGACTGAGACCGAGTAATTTTTCACGCCCTCCCGCAGCGCGGCCAGTTGAGTCATCTCATGGTAATGGGTGGCAAAGAGCGTCCGTGCGCCCAGGTGGCGTTGATCCTGGATATATTCCGCCACAGCCCAGGCGATGCTGAGTCCATCATAGGTACTGGTCCCGCGTCCGATCTCATCCAGCAGGATCAAGCTACGGGTGGTCGCACAGTTCAGGATTTGCGCGGTCTCCGTCATTTCCACCATGAACGTGCTCTGCCCGCCCGCCAGGTTGTCGGACGCGCCGACACGCGTGAAGATCCGGTCCACCAGACCGACGCTGGCCACCCGGGCCGGAACAAAACTGCCCATTTGGGCCATCAGTGCGATCAGCGCGACCTGTCGGAGGTAGGTGCTCTTCCCGGCCATGTTCGGCCCGGTGATGATCAAGAGCCGGTTGGTCTCGAGGTCCAGCAAGGTGTCGTTGGGAATGAATCCCCCCGAGAGGGCCAGCCGTTCCACCACCGGATGCCGACCCTCGGTGATTCGGATCGTTCCTCCCTCATCGACGTCGGGGCGGACATACTGGTTGATGGCCGCTGTTTCCGCCAGGGCCGTCAGCACGTCCAGCACCGCGATCACGGATGCCATCACCTGGAGGCGTGGCGTCTCTTGTGCCAATTTTGCGCGGACCTCCTCAAAGAGTTCCTGTTCGAGTGTGATGAGTTTCAGCTCAGCGCCAGTCACCTGCTCTTCCAATTCCTTGAGTTCGGCGGTCGTGAATCGTTCGGCGTTGACGAGCGTCTGCTTGCGAACATAATGATCAGGGACACGAGTCAAGTTCGCCTTGGTCACTTCGATGTAATAGCCGAAGACTTGATTGAATCGCACCTTCAATGATTCGATACCGGTGCGTTCCCGTTCGCGAGCTTCCAGCCCGGCGATCCAGCCTTTCCCTTCTCGGCACGCCTTGCGCAGTTCGTCCAGAGGAGGGTGGTAGCCGTTCTTGATCATTCCGCCGTCTCTGCTTGAAGCCGGCGCGTCCGGAAGAATCGCGCGTTCGACCAGCTCGTGAAGGTCGGCCAAATCGTCCCACGATCGAGCCAAGTCTTGGAGCAGCGAAGAGCGGAGGGACGCCACGTGCGTCCGGATCTCAGGGAGGGCCGCAACCGACTGCTTCAACGCCAGCACATCGCGCGGATTCGCCGCTCCAAGGGAAACCCTGCTGCTCAGCCGTGCGATATCCTGGACCGTTCTGAGCGCGGTCCGAATGCCAGTGCGGCCCCGGAGCTGTTCGATCAACTCGGTCACCGCATCCAGACGAGCATGGATGGGGGCAAGCTTCACCAGTGGCCGGATGATCCAATCTCGCATCAAGCGGCTTCCCATGACCGTGACCGTTCGGTTGAGCACCGAAAGCAGGGTGGGTTGTTTCTGATCGTTGGGCACATAGGTATCCACCAGCGGTCTGATCAGTTCCAGGTTGCGAATGGTGATACTGTCGAGATGCATCTCGTGACTGGAATGCCGAACCTGCAATCGGCGCACATGATCCAGACAGGCGGTCGGCTGAGTCTCACGGAGGTATCGCATCACGGCCCCAGCTGCCTGCAGGCCGAGACTCAGTCCCCGGCAACCGAATCCGTCGAGAGAGTCCACTCCGAACTGTTTCCGCAAGCTGTGCTCAGCCGACGAAAGCTCGAAGCAGACAGGCTCCTGCGCGCACAGGCGAAGGCCCTTCAACCGGTCGAATGCCGGCTGCATCTGGACCTGAAGAGTCATCGGGTACAGCAATTCCCGCGGCTCCAGCCGGGCCAACTCATCCTGAAGGTCGGCCTGCGCCCGGTCACCCTGGAACTCCGTGACCCAGAATTCGCCGGTGGAGAGGTCAAGAGCCGCGAGCCCCAGAACGGGGGAACGGTCGGATTGCGGCGAGGGGCGGGAGGAGGCGACGACCGCCGCGAGAAAATTCGACTCCGTCGTTGGGAGCAGTTCGCTGTCGATGAGCGTCCCAGGCGTGTAGAGGCGGACCACCTCGCGCCGAACCAGCCCCTTGGCGAGCTGAGGGTCTTCCACCTGCTCGCACAGGGCCACCGTCCGTCCGGCCTTGAGGAGCTTGGCGATGTAGCCGGTTGCGGCGTGGTACGGGACACCGCACAGCGGGACTGGCTCCGCGCGGGCTTTGTCCCGGGAAGTCAAGGCAATGCTCAGGAGTTGAGATGCCTCCTCCGCATCCTTGTAGAACATTTCATAAAAGTCGCCTACGCGGAAGAACAGGATCGCGTCCTGGTAGGCACGCTTGATGTCCCAGTACTGGCGCATCAAAGGCGTCAGATCGGCTTCATTCATCCTGAAGCTCCTCGGCGATCTCACGCGTCCCCTGCTTGGCGGGCGTATGCAGTACCTTCCCCATCGACTGCCGGAGCCGTTCAAGGTCAGCCTCCGCCTCCTGCAGTGCTCTTGTCTTTCGCCTGAGTTCAATTCGTCCTCTGATCCAGGGTGGAAACAAAAGGATGGAGGCCACGAGCAGACCGATGGCAAAGGCGCTGAGGATCGGCTTGTAAATGTACGTTGTGGCCGCGGCCAGTCCGAAGAAATACCGGAGGGTGACCTCTTGCTCCTGGTTTTGGAGAAAGAAGGTCAGAGAAAGCAACAACAAGATGCCAACCAGGATGAGCCTGATCATAGCCGTGGGTGTACCCGCTTCAGGTCCCGTCCGGGACCCTGTCTCAGTGTTCCCTTTTCTTGGAGGGCCAGGCGGAATCCGGCGCGCAGTTTTCGGTAGGTCGCGCGGAGATGCTCGGGGATGACCCGAGTCTCGGAAAACAGCGGCATGAAATTTGTGTCTCCGTTCCAACGAGGAACGATATGCAGGTGCACATGGCCCTCGATACCGGCTCCGCTCACGCGCCCGAGGTTCATCCCGACGTTAAACCCTTCCGGCCGGATCTCCGCCCGTAGCACCCGAAGAGAAAGGTTCGTCATCCGGATCAGATCCAGGGCGCTATCGGCGGACAGCACTTCCAAACTCTTGACGTGCGCGTAGGGGGCGACCATCAGATGGCCGCTGTTGTAAGGGAAGAGGTTCATCATAACAAAGGCATGCTGCCCTCGGTGGAGCAGGAGGTTCACCGAGTCCCGTCGTTCCCGCACTTTCGAGCAGAAGATACATCCTCTCGGTTTCCTGGCGTTCTTGATGTAGGCCATGCGCCAGGGCGCCCACACGATCTTCATCGTAGAAGCCGCGCTTGTTGACGGCTGGTGACAGCCTTGAGGGCCCCGCATCGCCGTAACACACGATCCAACAGGCCTCGCATCGCGGTTCCCCTGGCCCTGAGGACAACCTGCCTAGTGCGTGCGCTCCGGTGGCTCAGATGCACCTCCAAGCGATCATCCGGCAACTCGAAGAGGCCCTTGTCGGCCCACTCGATCGCCACCACAGTCTGACCGTCCAGGTAGTCCGAGAGGCCGATGTGCTGCAGTTCAGGCTGGGCCTGGATGCGGTAGAGATCCGCGTGCGCAAAGGGGACACGACCTTGATACTCATGGATCAGGACGAACGTGGGACTGTTCACGATATGAGAAGGCACCCCAAGTCCTGTTGCGATGCCCCGCACGAGCGTGGTCTTTCCCGTCCCCAGTTCTCCGTACAGCGCTAACACTTCTCCTCCTCGCAATGACTGACCGATGAAGCGCCCGAGCTGCTCAGTGTCGGTCGCCGACCGAAGCTGACTGCGCCATTCGTAGGGCTCTGACACAGCTCCGTTTCCGACGGACGAGCGTCGGGATCGAGGTCGTGGAAGGCTGGGACCGGCCCCCCCTTGCCCTTTAGCCCGCAAGGGGAGAGAGCGTCTGCGTGAGGGCATGGGGAATTTGCTCGATCAAGTCTCCCGCGGTCATACCTGCGGGTCCCAAGGACACTGCCGCTAGATCGCCCGCTAGACCGTGGAAATAGGTGCCGGCACGGGCTGCGCCCCACACGTTCAAACCCTGAGCCAACAGACCGACGATGACCCCGGTGAGGGCGTCGCCGGTTCCGGCAGTGGCCATGCCGGGATTGCCAGTCGGACAGATCGCCACCTGTCCGTTTGGATGAGCCACGACCGTGCGAGCTCCCTTTAAGACCAGAATGACCCCGCGTTGCTGGGCAAAACGTCTGGCAGTTCCGATGCGATCGGCATTGACCGACTCAGGTGTCGCCTGCTCTTCCAGCCGAGCCATTTCGCCCGGGTGCGGGGTCAGAATGAGCGGGGTCTTGCACTCCGCAAGCAAGGCAGGGCGTCCTGCGAGTGCATTCAGCGCGTCCGCGTCCAGTACGCAAGGCTTCTCCAGCCGCGTGATCAGCGCCTGGATCAATTCGACGGTTTCCGGATGAGTGGTCAAGCCTGGACCGATCGCGACGGCACTTCGGGCATTCGCAAACGTGACGAGAAGATCAAGTCCGGACCGCGCCAGGGTTCGTGCCGTCGTTTCAGGCATGGGAACGGTCATCGCTTCCAACAGCTTGGCCTCGAGGGTGTCGTTTACGCTCGTTGGCGTCGCGACTGTCACCAGGCCAGCTCCCACCCGAAGCGCCGCTCTCGCGGCGAGGGCGGCTGCGCCGGTTTTCCCCACCGATCCGGCGATGAGCCCGACGTGCCCATAGGTGCCCTTATGTCCGGATGGGAGTCGGACAGGGAGGAGACGGTGAGTTTCGTCCCCGGTGATCAGCGAGATTCGACTGTCGACGGCCTCCGCATACGATGCCGGAATGCCGATGTCGGCGATGTGGATTGTCCCGGCGTGATCGATACCGGGACCAACGTACAAGCCGAGTTTGGGGAGCGCAAACGTGACCGTCAGCGTGGCCAGGACGGCTGTGCCAAGCACCGCTCCGGTGTCGGCGTGAATGCCTGACGGGAGATCAACCGCGGTCACCGGTCGATCCGCGCCATTGATGCAGTCGATTGCGGTGCGGTACGGTCCGGTGATCGGGGCAGAGAGTCCGGTCCCGAGAAGAGCATCCACGAGCAGATCGCTGTTCCCAAGCAGCAGCTGAAGTTTGACGCTGGACGGACAGGCGTGGATGGCCGATGCGCCGCAGGCGCTCACAAATCGACGATGCATCGTCTTGGCATCACCAGCCAGGTCCGCCGGTCGGGTCATGAGCAGCACCTGAACCCTGGCCCGTTTCCGCTTCAGCAGTCGTGCGACCACGAACCCGTCCCCTCCGTTATGTCCCTTGCCGCAAAGGACCGCCACCGTCTTGCCGGCCAGGGAGCCGAATGTCCGTTCCATCTCGGCGACGACGCTGGCGCCAGCATGGGCCATCAGGGTGAGACTCGGGATGTGGCCCTCCGTAATGGCGCGGCGATCGAGGGCTTGCATCTGCGCGGCGGTCACGATCTTCATAAGGGAAGGGATTGGCCGTTCGTTATTCGCTGTTAGCGATCTGTTGTGAGGATTGCCTCGGCGATCGCGTAGTCGGCATCATGCGACAAGCTGACGTGGATGCCGGTCACGCCGGCCTTGTGAAGCAAGGCTCCAACACGACCGTTCGCTGTGGCCACCGGCCTGCCGGTGGGGTCGTTGAGCACTTGAATTTCTACCCACCGTATGCCGCCGGACCAGCCGGTGCCAAGCGCTTTCAGAACCGCTTCCTTCGCCGCAAACCGTCCAGCCAAGGAAGCATAGGGGGATGCCAGCCTGAAGCAATACTGGCGTTCCGCGTCTGTGTAGAGGCGCTGCAGGAAGCGCTCTTGCCACCGCTCCGTGAGACTGCGGATGCGGGCAATCTTGACGAGATCAAGGCCGATGCCGACAATCTTCATGTTCCGTAAGGCCGGTGCACGGTCCTGGGCTTGCTGAGCGGAACGGCGGTCGTCGTGTGAATGTCGGGGGGTTAGCTCACCAGTTGCTTCATCTCCCGCACGGCCCGCTCGAGACCGACTAGAACAGCCCTCGCGATGATGCTGTGCCCGATGTTGAATTCCACGATTTCGGGGATCTTCGTCAAGCGCCGGACATTGCGGTAGGTGAGACCGTGTCCTGCGTTGACCCCCATACCCACTTTGTAGGCCAGCTTGGCGGCCTGTGCGATGGTTTCGAACTCGGCGTCTTCTTCTTTCGAACGGCGGGCATTCGCGTAGCGACCGGTGTGGAGTTCGACAAAGTCTGCGCTCACCTTATGAGCTGCCTTGATCTGGTTCAAGTCTGGCTCGACAAACAGGCTCACAGGAATGCCGCTGTCATGCAGAAGATCCACAATGCGTTGAATCCGTTCCTGCTGACCGGCCACCTCCAGGCCTCCCTCGGTGGTCAGCTCCTGGCGACGTTCCGGCACCAGGGTCACGAAGTGCGGTTTGATGCTCAGGGCGATCTTGGCCATTGACTCTTCTGCTCCAATCTCTAGGTCAAGCTTGGTCTGTACAATCTCACGCAACAGGGCGAGGTCGCGATCCTGGATGTGGCGGCGGTCCTCTCGAAGATGGACGACCAGGCCATCTGCCCCGGCCAGTTCAACCAGTACGGCAGCGGACAGAGGGTCCGGCTCTTTCCCTCCCCTGGCTTGCCGGAGCGTAGCCACATGGTCAATATTGACTCCCAATCGAGCCACATGTCCTCCCGGGGTCCCATGGCCGCAGGCGACCCTGGGCTATGGGGATTCTGCTTTGGTTTGCAAAAGGTTAGCGCATTATTGCAAAAAAAGAGGAGGCTAGCAAGTGGTATGGGCTTGCCAAGTACCGAACAAACGACTCCCTGACGCCGTCTCTGCATACCGGGGAACCATTGCTTGACGTATGCGGCGCCTCATCTTGGTCAAATGGAATGTGTTCACTGGCCCTGCGCGAGGACGGCTACGGAAAGCGAAACTCTCCCAACACCCGATTAAAATTGACTGATTTGGACAGCTGCATTAGAATGAGGCACGTTTCGCCCAAATGGGCGGGAATCCGGGCGATCAGACGAGTCTGGTGGGGCGTGAGGTGGGGAAACAGTGGAAGGGTTTTACCGAATAAAACGGCTCCCGCCCTACGTGTTTGCCCAAGTCCAGGCTCTCAAGCTGGAGGCCCGACATCGGGGCGAAGACATCATTGATTTCGGCATGGGGAATCCCGATCAGCCGACCCCAGGCCATGTCGTTGATAAGCTCGTCGAAGCCGTCAAGAACGGCAAGAACCATCGCTACTCGGCATCGCGCGGGATCACCAAGCTCCGTCACGCGATCACCGGCTGGTACAAGCGCCGATACGATGTGGACCTGGACCCAGAGACTGAGGCGATCGTCACCATCGGGTCGAAGGAAGGAATCGCGCATCTCGCGCTTGCCATGATCGGTCCCGGTGATGTGGTGCTGGCGCCCACGCCGACTTATCCCATTCACATGTATAGCGTGATCATTGCCGGGGGAGAGGTGCGTGGAATCGCGCTGAGCCCCGAGAGTGATTTCTTTGAAGACCTGATGCGGGCCTATCGCCAGACGCAGCCGCGTCCGCGGATCTTGGTCATCAACTTTCCGCATAATCCGACCACCGCGGTCGTGGATCTGGAGTTTTTCAAAAAGGTCGTGGCATTCGCCAAGGAACACAACGTCATGGTGATCCACGACCTTGCCTATGCCGACCTGTGCTTTGACGGCTACCGCGCCCCGAGCCTGTTGCAGGTTCCGGAGGCGAAGGAGATCGGCGTCGAGTTTTATACCCTCTCAAAGAGTTACAATATGCCCGGTTGGCGGGTCGGGTTCTGCGTTGGAAATCGCGAGGTAGTGGGCGCGCTGACCAAGATCAAAAGCTATCTTGACTATGGCATCTTCCAGCCGCTCCAGATCGCCAGTATTATCGCGCTGAATGGGCCGCAGGATTGTGTCAGGGAAACGGTGCTCCGCTATCAAAAGCGCCGGAATGAGTTGGTCAACGGCCTCAACCGAATCGGCTGGTCTGTCGAGAAGCCGCGTGCGACGATGTTCGTGTGGGCTCGCATCCCGACGCCGTATCGTGGGATGGGGTCGCTGGAGTTCTCGAAGCTGCTGCTCAGGGATGCGAAGGTTGCGGTCTCTCCTGGGATTGGGTTTGGAGACGGTGGGGACGAACACGTGCGGTTTGCGCTGGTTGAAAATGAGCACAGGATCAGGCAGGCTGTTCGGGGAATCAAGAAGGCCTTGAAGCTTGAAGGAGCGAAACGATGAAGGCCCGGATCGGAGTGGGCTTGGTCGGATTCGGGACGGTGGGAATAGGGGTCGCCAAAATCTTGCTGGGGAACCGCGCCTTGATTCAGCGGCGCGTGGGGGTCCCAGTGGAATTGGTCCGAGTGGTGGACCTCGATATCACGAGGGATCGTGGGGTTTCGCTGCCGCCGGGCATGCTGACGACCGACGTGGGGCAGATCCTGGATGATCCTTCGATCGACATCGTCCTGGAGCTCATCGGGGGGTATGACGCCGCCAAGCGGGTGATCCTGGACGCGATGGCAAGAGGCAAGCAGGTGGTGACAGCGAACAAGGCGCTGCTGGCGGTCCATGGGGAAGAAATCTTTGAAGCGGCCGCACGTCGCCGCGTAGATCTCGGATTCGAAGCCAGTGTCGGAGGTGGCATCCCCGTCATCCGTGCCCTGACCGAAGGGTTGGCAGCCAATACGATTCTGTCGATCTACGGCATCATTAACGGCACCTCGAACTATATCCTCAGCCGTATGACCAGTGAAGGGCAGGGATTCAAGGAAGTGCTGGCAGAAGCGCAACGGGCTGGATACGCCGAGGCCGATCCGACGTTTGATGTGGCGGGGGTTGACTCGGCCCACAAACTCTCGATCATGGTGAGTCTGGCGTACGGCACGCCGGTCAACTTCAAGGAGGTCTATACGGAGGGCATCACCCGCCTGACGCCGCTTGACATCACCTATGCCAAGGAATTTGGATACACCATCAAGCTCCTTGGGATCGCCAAGTTTTCTGATGGTGAGGTGGAAGCGAGGGTCCACCCCACGATGATTCCATCCACCTCGCCGGTCGCGCACGTGGAAGGGATCTACAATGCCATCCAACTTGCTGGGGATGCGGTAGGCGATATTGTGCTTTATGGCCAGGGCGCCGGATCGATGCCGACCGGCAGCGCGGTGGTCAGCGATGTCATCGCCATCGCGCGCAATCTGCTGACAGGTGCGACCGGCCGGGTGCCGCCTGCTTCCTTTCAACAGGATCAACGTCGCCCGCTCCGCATTCGACGGATGGAAGAGATCGTCTCTCTGTATTACCTGCGGTTCATGGTGCTGGACCGCCCGGGCGTGTTGTCCCAGATCTCGGGCGTGCTGGGGCGCCACGGGATTAGCATCTCGTCGGTTCTCCAACAGGGGCGCAAAGAGGGTCAGACGGTGCCGGTGGTGATCATGACCCACACCTCGACTGAACGGGATGTCCAGGCTTCGCTCCGGGAAATCGATCGGATGCCCTTTATTTCCGAGCCCACCACGTTAATCCGCGTCGAGGGGCATGACGAGTGATGCATGTGCCCCCTTCGACGCACCCTCACAATTCACTTGGTGTCTCATCCATGATCCGCTGGCGCGGTGTCATCGAAGAGTATCGCAAGTTTCTGCCGGTCACGGAGAAGACGCCTGTCGTGACGTTGGGCGAAGGGAATACCCCGCTCATTCATGCCGAGCGCCTGGCCCGCAAAATCGCCCCCGGGGCCGAGCTGTATCTGAAGTTCGAGGGGGCGAATCCCACCGGCTCCTTCAAAGACCGTGGGATGACGCTGGCCATTTCCAAGACGCTCGAGTCAGGGGCAAGAGCTGTGATCTGTGCGTCAACTGGAAACACGTCAGCGTCTGCTGCTGCCTATGGCGCCCGGGCGGGATTGGCAGTGTACGTGCTCATCCCGGCTGGAAAGATCGCCATGGGCAAGCTCTCCCAGGCAATGATGCACCAGGCGACTGTCATCCAGGTCGAGGGGAACTTCGACCAAGCTCTCGCGATTGTCAAAGACATCGCGGCGACTCATAAAATTGAGCTGGTGAACTCGATCAATCCGTTCCGGATCGAAGGGCAGAAGACCGCGGCGATGGAGGTCTGCGACCAGCTTGGGTTCGCTCCCACCATGCATGTGTTGCCGGTCGGCAATGCCGGAAACATCACGGCCTACTGGCGAGGCTACACCGAGTATCGGGCCGCTGGTCAGATTACCGGCTTACCCAGAATGATGGGGTTTCAGGCGGCGGGCGCGGCTCCGATCGTGCTGGGTCATGTGGTGGAAGACCCACAGACCATCGCCACGGCAATCCGGATCGGGAACCCCGCCAGTTGGAAGTCGGCTATCCAGGCGGTGGAAGAGTCGGCCGGCAAGATCGACATGGTCACGGACGAGGAGATCCTCCAGGCGTACGGACTGGTGGCGGCCGAGGAAGGGGTCTTCTGCGAGCCCGCCTCTGCCGCGTCAGTGGCGGGGGTCATCAAGTTACGCGAGAGCGGGATGCTCAAAGACGGTGAGACGGTGGTCTGCACCTTGACCGGCCATGGGCTGAAGGATGCCGACACAGCCATTAGCGTCTCGCGCAAGCCGCGCACAGTGAAGGCCAGCCGCGATGATGTCGTCCGCTTGTTGAGCCTATGAGCATGGACGACAAGTGAAGTTCGTCATCCTGCATGGTGCTGGTATGGCGGATGTCGCCAGGGAGGACCTGGGTGGCAAGACACTGCTACAGGCGGCGGCCATCCCTCATATGGATACAGTGGCCCGCAAGGGAGAGCTTGGCCTAGTGACGATTCCGGCCGACGGCCCCGTTGCTGGAAGCGACGTGACACAGTTGGCGATCTTGGGTTATGACCCACGCAAAGTTTATCAGGGTCCGGCCCCTTTTGAGGCTGCCGGTCTGGGTGTCATGGTGGGAGAGCATGACGTGGTGTTTCGGTGTAGTATGGTGACGCTCGGGGCGAATGCCACGCACAGCAGAGGAGGCCAACAGCCTGAGATCAAGAAGCTGGGGCCGCACGTGGTGATGGAGGACGCCACTGCCGGCGGCATCGAAACCGAAGAGGCCCGTGAGTTGATTGATGCGGTCAACGAGCAGCTCGGCTCCGAGACTATCCAGTTTTATCCCGGTGCTGGGCATCGGCACCTGATGGTTTGGGTCGGAGGGAAGGCGCGAGCAACCTGTGTCAATCCCCACGAAATCGTGGGGCGGCCGATCGGCGAGTACCTGCCGACTGGTGATGGATCCGATATCTTGCGGAAACTGATGGAAGCCTCGCTGATCATTCTGCGCGATCATCCCGTCAACGATCAGCGACGTGACGCCGGGCTGAAGCCAGCGCATTGCCTCTGGCTGTGGGGACAGGGCCGAGCCCCGCGGTTGCCGAGCCTGACGGATCGGCATCAGATCACCGGCACGATCATCTCGACCAGTGATCTGCACCGAGGGATCGCCCTCTGCGCCGGCCTGGAAGCAATCGATCCGGCATCACTCACCGAGTCCGACGGCACGGATTTTCTCAGCCGTGGCGAGAAGGCGCTGGACGAGCTCACCAAGAAGGACCTGGTCTACGTGCATGCCGAGGTCCCGCCTCAGACGGTTCAGGGGAAAGATTCCAAGGCTCGGCTCAAGGTCTTGGAGGAGTTCGATCAGAAGATCGTTGGACCCGTCCTGGATAGGTTGCCCAAGCTGGGGGCGCATCGTCTACTCCTCGTCTGTGACTATGCTGCAACCGCCGGCATCAGTTCCGGCGCAGGCCATCAAGCGGTCTATACGCTGTATGGAGGGGGCACTCAGAAAGAGAAGGCGAGCAAGAGGGGATTCAGCGAGGCCGATGCCGA
>Ga0209853_1000064_pt1 | contig 27198 bp, 24 predicted proteins | sample GWRWS1_30_40_FD_187224 | JGI IMG/M metagenome (GOLD analysis project Ga0209853, IMG submission 187224) | Riverbed sediment microbial communities from areas with vegetation nearby in Columbia River, Washington, USA - GW-RW S1_30_40 (SPAdes)... | ecosystem: Environmental > Aquatic > Freshwater >...
CCTTGAATTTCTTAAGAGACGACCAGAAGGAGGATGGGCTGAGATGGGTGAGATCGAGGACGATCCCCACCTCGTCCATGAGCGATAAAAGCTCGTTGCCAAGTGACGTGACCCCGCTCTGCGTATCCTCGACCAGTCCCTGAGCGTAAAGGTTAGCCCGATTCCAGGTGAGACTCACCACACGAAGCCCCAGGCGATAGAACGTACGGATCAGCTCGACGTTTCGTCCCAACGGATCCGCGCCCTCAAAGGCCAGGATCAGCGCGATTTTGTCCTCGCGCAGCGCCCGCTCCAGGTCGGCGCGGGTGTGCACCAGCGCAAAATGCGCCGATGACTCGGCAACTCCTTGATAGAGTGCGTCCACCATGAGCATGGCCTGTCGCAGCGCGCCTTCGGGAAGGTACTCGGACCAGACGTAAATCGGCAGAACCTGCACACGGACGCCGCCCTTGCGCAGCGGTGTTAGGTGATGCGTGAACAAGACCTGCCTTTCGCCGTTGCGGCGGCGTTCGAGCACGTCAAGCAGAATGTCGCCGTGCAGGTCAACGGAATACCAGGGTTCAGAGATCGTGGTCACGGCTCATCTTTCATCCGGGGAATTGGGCCGCTGAGCCTCTGAACTCGCCATTGCATTTACTCACTATCCTGAGTAAAATTACTCAATGTACTGAGTAAACTGTAAAGAGAGGCGCAGCTTGCCTGCGTTCCGTCGTCGGGTTTTCGGGGAGATTCTGCAGCGGGTGCGCGAATCCCGTCGGTTCATTCAGGTTCTCGCCGGCCCGCGCCAGGCGGGAAAGACAACGCTTGCGCTCCAGGTGGCTGACGCAGCAGAGATCCCCTTCCACTATGTGACAGCTGACGAACCTGCCCTCAAGGACCGTGAATGGATCCAATCGCAATGGGAAATTGGACGAATCAGAGCGCGCGAAGCCGGGCGCGGGGGTGCCTTCCTTGTGCTCGACGAGGTTCAAAAGGTTCCTGGGTGGTCAGAAACAGTTAAGCGTCTGTGGGATGAAGATAGTCGAGGCCGGGTTCCTCTTAAGGTCCTCCTGTTGGGTTCGGCCCCCTTGCTAGTCCAGCGTGGTCTTACGGAAAGCCTTGCGGGGCGATTCGAGCTCGTCCGCGTCACACACTGGTCGTTCGACGAAATGCGTGATGCGTTCGGATGGGACCTTGACCGATTCCTCTTCTTCGGGGGCTATCCAGGTGCGGCACCCCTGGTTGATGACCGCGCACGCTGGGCGCAGTACATTCTGGAGTCGCTGGTCGAAACGACGCTCTCGAGAGACATCCTCCTGCTAACGCGGGTTGATAAGCCGGCGCTGCTCCGACAGCTGTTTCGTCTCGGCTGCGACTATTCAGCGCAAGTGCTGTCGTACCAGAAGATGGTCGGGCAGCTTCAAGACGCGGGAAACACCACCACCCTTGCGCATTATCTTGACCTTTTGTCGGGGGCCGGGATGCTCACCGGTCTCCAGAAGTTTTCGGGATCGCGCGTGCGACAGCGTGGCTCCAGCCCCAAACTCCTGGCTCTCAACACGGGCCTGATGACAGCGCAAGCCGCACGAAGCCTCGAGGAAGCTCGTGAGGATGGAGAGTTCTGGGGGAGGCTTGTTGAGAGCGCGGTAGGCGCGCACCTTGTCAACAACCTCATGGGAACGGGAGAGGTTTTCTACTGGCGGGAGAGTCGATTCGAGGTCGACTACGTGGTCCGGATCGGCAGGAAGACCCTGGCAATGGAAGTCACCAGCGGGAGACGGAAGGACACGATGCCGGGAATGAACATGTTCGTTAGAACTTATCGTCCCAACCGTACGATGCTAGTAGGACGCCAGGGAATAGGCCTCGAGGAGTTTCTGAGCAGTCCCCCCTCACGGTGGTTGGAATAACAAATCGCGGAACACGAACATCCTGACGCGTTGAGAGACTTTCGCGGGGTCGGCGGCCAAGCTGCGGTCAGGCCGATTCGATAAAATCCACGACAGCCTGCGTGACCTTTAGATATACTGCTCACCTCGTTGTCGGCTTTTGGACATCTGGAGTGCATCTTCCATGCATCTATATGATGCAAGATATGCATCATAGCAAAGAGACCATCGAGCCCCGTCGACGTCAATAGCCCACTTGGGCCAACTGGCAAAGGATCAGACCTATTAAGGTGAAGTTGTGTTAACGAAGATCCCAGAATGGACCAGTAAGGCCGATCTTCGTGAGCACGGCCTCAGCTTCGTCGGCCGTCTTCCGGCGCCAGTCAGGGCTGAGTTTGTCAGCGTACCACGCACGAGCGAGTTGCCAGCACTGTTCCGGAGTCACCGTTGCGCCGCGCGGCAAAACCCGATGCTTGCACCACCGATCGATGTGCTCTTCCGACCGGAAGAGCAACATGGTCGATCAGGTGTAGCCGATGTTGTCCCACCATCGGGCCGCAGGCACGGCGAAATGCACGACACCAGCTGGACGGGCTAGCGTACCGTTCCGAACCTCTAGCGCCATCGGCTCGCCGCAGTCTCCGCACGTTGTCTCCACGATCCCATCTGCGTTAAGAATGGCTAGGACCCCGAGTGCATCCCAGATACAGTTCCCGAAGTAGGTCCGCCCTTTCGCGAGGACACGAAATGCGGTCGGCACAGCGGAAAACGGGTTGGCCATCCAGATGTTCATGGTCCCAGGCGCGAGGACCAAAACTCGTCCAGCGGCCAGCCGGCTCAGGGCCGCCTGAACATCGTCCATCGAGAGATGCAGTCCGTCCGCGATCTCCGAAACGGCTGGCACTCGACCTGTGTCAGCAGTCTCACGGAACACGAACATTTTGATGAGATTATCCGGGCCGTTCACAGCAAATGTTGGATTAGGGGGTTGGCCTGGGCGAGAAATTAGGCTCGGCGACGTCTCGGACTGCCGCGTTTTGCCACGTATCTCGGCCCGCGCTCGCGGAACGATGCTTCATATCTCCAGACATCCGAGACAAGAGTAGCCACCGGAACACCCAAAGCAGAGGCGAGCCGACCAAGAGTGTCGACCGTTGGGATATGTTTCCCGCTCTCCATTCGTGAGATGTTCGGCCGATGAATCCCCGAGCGCCGGGCAAGCTCGTAGGTTGTGAGTCTCTTCTCCTGGCGAAGTTCGCGCAACTTCCGGCCGATCCGAACTGCAGCGTCTTCCTCAAGCCGTCTTTGGGGCGAGCGACCCTTGTAGTACGGGTAGCCCGGCTCCAGATTATACAAGACAAAGTCCCAGGGGACTTCGAACGAATTGCCCGACCTCTGCCGTACAACGAAAGCCGATCCGTCGCGATCGACCCCGACGCTCAAAACTTCGCTCCCATCGTCCTCAGGAAGCAAGCCTCTAGGAAGTCTGTACATCCGTCCATCCCGAAAGGTGACAAGGAACTCCTGCCTTCCGGCGTCGTAGACGCAATCCCGCAAAGTCTCAGGGGTTGTCACATGGATGTGCGGAGGCGGGTTGGTCACTGACATACCATCGGAACTCAAAGCCGCGGCACCGGAGCCGACCCAAAGCGGCATCTCCCCATCACCTGGCCCCTCCCAACTCATAAAGGTATCACATTTGATACCACATGGCAATACGCGAAAGCGTACGGAAAATCGGTACAGCGGGACCTTGCAGGTCAACAGGAAACAGGATCCAGCGGGTCAGGGCTTGGCAGAAAAGCGTCTACGCAAAACTTTCTCACTCTGGGCAGCTTTGGTGCCATGCCCGAGGTTGACTACGCCAATCATGTCGACAAGGCGATCGTAGGCCGTTGGGCTCCTCTTCGACCGACGGTCGAATTGAGCGGCGAGCGCCTGGACGGCCTGACTGATAAGATCGGATTTTGTCCGGCCGGTTATCTTGGAGAGTCTCTTTAAGCTCCGCTTGGTTGTCGGATCCAATCGCACTTTCACGATGGTTCACCGTGCCCCTCTGGCAACACATGAGTGTAATGCAGCTATTCCTGCTGTCAAATCTATCGACCAGGGATGAGATTGCTTCGTCCCGTCGGGACTCGCAATGACCAGAGGAATTATCGGCGATTAAGGAACCGTGCCAAACTGGTGACCTGAAATCCTCCTGCAGCTGTCCAGACCGCAAAGGGAGTCCCCTCGCCGCCGGGACGCCATGGCGAAGCGTTCGGGAAGTCGCCCGAGCTCAGGTTGCCCGCGTTCTGCCACTGCCCCCTGAAAACCCTGAGCCGGACGACGCTGTCCTCTCCGCGCCACAGGACGAAGACCCCGCGCGACCATAGGCCGACCGTGGGATCGCGGCCATCGCCCGAGAGACGCATATAGGCACTCCATCGCCTTATAGTCCCTGCGCGATATTCGATGCCGCCGTTACGCTCCCACACGATGTGCACCTGTCCGCTGCGGTCGACCGCTAGCGCCGGCTTCGTAGATGGTTGATCACCGCCTGTCAGCGCGACCGGCGGTGACCATGGGCCGGAGGCCGCCCGCCGAGTTCTGTATATCACTTGATAGGCGCGCCCGTCGGATTGGAACCAGACCACATGCACGCGGTCCTGGGTGTCAACAGCCAGCGCAGGATTAATGGCATCCGGAGTCCCGGGCGAAATCTGCTCCGGTTGCGACCAGCGTTGATCATGGTACACGTAGAAGATCTCGTAGATGGCGCCGTGGCCCGTGCCCGTTCCGGCCGATGCCGGACGAATGCCGTACCACACCAGGTGCAGGCGATCGCGAGAATCGACATCCATCGAAGGATACCCGGCGTATGTGGCCGGCGGCGACAGACTCAGTGGGTCGCTCCACCGCTTGTCGTAGCGGCTGTAGTACACGCGGCCGATTGGGCCGTCGAATTGCGTCCAGGCCACGTGTACACGGCCGGCCCTGTCCACTACGAGGGTCGAGAGCGTGGACGGACCGCGCCCCCGGCTGACCTGACCTAACGTTTGCCACCGTCTGCCGTCTCTCGAGACATCCACGTGCACCTGGGGCGTGCCGGCGACCGGCCGAGTGTAGGTTGCATAGACGGTGCCTTTATATGGAAACAGTTTGTGCTGGTTGTTCGCATCGGTGGCAGCGTAGGACACTCTCACCCGCTGCGCGTAGCCCTGCTGGGCGGCAAGGGTCACCACTCCCAGGACAAGCAGCCGGAAGCACAAAGACCGCACGCTGCACCTCCATCGCAAACCTACGCGGCAGCGTCGCACTTCTTCGGCGAGAGGGTTTATCCCGCCTAGACACGAAACGCGCAACCACCGGGGGTGAGCACCGTGAATAGATGGAGATATCTGGTACTAGTCGTGACAGCCGCGGTGGCGTTGACCGTATCGGCCAATCCTGCCCTGGTCCTCTCTCAGCCGCGCGAGGTCATTTTCACGAACATCGAGACGCAGATCATCACCGCGATCGATCCTCAGGCGGCGGTCGATGAGAGCAGCCTGCACTCGGCGATTAATCTGTACGATCCTCTGATCTACCCCAACGTGGAGCAGGGGACGATGAATCCGCGGCCGCACATCGCCGAGTCCTGGCAGGTCACGCCCGACGGGAAGACTTATACGTTCAAGATCCGCCGGGGCGTGAAATTCCATAGTGGCCGCGAGCTCACCGCCGAGGACGTGGCCTGGAGCATGGACCGGATGCTGCGGACCAAGCGTGGGTTCTTCTGGGTGTTTGAACCCGTGCTCGATGCCGGCGGCACTCAGGTGGTCGACAAGTACACCGTGCGCATGCGTCTCAAGGGGGCCTACGCCCCGTTCCTTGGGGCGCTGGAAGTGTTCTTCATCATGGACAAAGACCTGATCATGGCCAACCTGCGGCCGGGTCCATTTGGTGAGTTTGCCGACTACGGCGCTGCAATGCTCGAGCGCCAGGATGCCGGCTCGGGGCCATTCCGTATGGAGCGCTGGGATCGCGCCACTGAGATGGTAATGGTGCGCTTCCCCGACTACTGGCGCGGGTGGAAGGACGGCCAGATTACAAGAGTCCACTACAAGACAGTGACGGAAGAAGCCACGGTCAAGACGCTGCTCATCTCCGGCCAGGCCGATATGATCCCGCAGTGGCTGTCGGCCCAGAGCTTCCAGGAACTAAAACAGACGCCTGGGATCGTGGTGAAAGAGGATCCCACGGTGCAGCTCTTCCATCTGCAGTTGAACACGAAGAAGGCACCGCTCACTAACGTGAAACTCCGGCAGGCCATCTCCTACGCCTTCGACTACGACAAGGCGCTCCAGCAGATCTTCCTCGGCGGCGCTAAGGCCAGGGGGCCCGTGCCTGTGCGCGTGCCAGGCTGGGCGTCCAACGTCCCCATCTACTCCCGCAACCTGAACAAGGCCAAAGAACTCTTGGCGGAAGCGGGCTACAAGCCGGGTGACATTACCCTGGAATACGTGTGGGTCAGCGCCCTGCCATTGGAACGATTGATTGGCCTGCTGCTGCAGAGCAACCTGCAGGAGATCGGCATCAAGGTGGATATTGTGGGTGAGCCCTGGGCCAACGTCGTGGCGCGCGCCACGAAAGCCGAAACAACACCGCACATCACCGCAATCTTCGACACGCTGAAATACCCCCACATTGACAGCCACACCTATGGCATGTACCACCCTTCGTGTTGGGGCACGTTCCGCTGCATGAGCTACTATGAGAATCCTGAGGTCAGCAGACTTCTGGAGGCAGCCCGCAGAGCCATCGACCCCAAGGAGCAGATGCAGCGGTACCAGGAGGCACAAGTGCTCATCGCGCGGGACGCGCCGAGCATCTATGTTGCGAATCCGCTACACCGCATCGCGTTCCGGAACTATGTGAAGGGATATCGCTACGTCGGGTTGCTGGGGTTCGACAACAACTTCTACGATTTCACTATCGTCCGCTAACCTCATTGGGCCTAGGGCTCAGGGCCTAGGGCTTAGTCAAGGAGTAATCCTTTGACTAGGCCTTAGGCCCTACGTTCGGCGATGAATTTCCGCATTTATCTGGTCCGCCGCATCCTCCACTTGATCCCGGTCTTGCTCGGACTATCCGTCCTCATCTTCGTCGTCTCCCGGGTCATTCCGGGCGATCCACTCCGGCTGGCCCTCGGCACCGAGGCAACGGAAGAACAGGTGCAGCAGCTGCGACAGCAGACGGGATTGGACCGTCCCCTGGTTGTGCAGTACATCACGTACATGGCCGGCGTGCTGCGAGGGGATTTCGGTTACTCCTTGCGTACGCATCGCAACGTCACCAAGGATCTCCTGGACTTCTTCCCCGCGACGCTGGAGCTGACCACGGTGGCGATGGGGATCGCCGTGGTGATCGGCATGCCGCTGGGTATTCTCGCGGCCGTGCGCAAAGACGAAGCCGCCGATCACCTCAGCCGGGTGCTCGCGCTCATCGGGGTGGCCCTGCCGCGATTTTGGCTGGCGATCCTTCTCCAGCTGGCATTCGCCTACCACCTGCGTCTATTGCCCACGATCGGTCGGGGGCCGGCCCCGCCTACCGAGATCACTGGTCTGTATCTTGTGGACAGCCTCCTCGCCGTTGATCTCCAGGCGTTCTGGGTGTCTTTCAAGCATGTCGCGATGCCGGCTTTTGCGCTATCAGTCGGGACGCTGGCACAGGTGATGCGGCTAATCCGCGCGGGGATGATTGAAGAGATGCGGCGGGATTACGCGTTGTCGGCGCGCTCGTACGGTTTACCTGCAAACCTGATCATCTACAAGTACCTGCTCAAGAACGCGTTTACGGCCACGCTGACGATTCTGGGGTTGAGTTATGGATTTCTGCTCGGGAACGCATTTCTCGTGGAGACGGTTTTCGCCTGGCCGGGCCTGGCTTTCTACGGAGTCGACGCGCTGCGTTTCAAGGACTTCAACGGGGTGATCGCGGTGACGCTCGTCATCGGCATGACGTACGCGGTCGTGAACCTGATCACCGACATTTTGTATGGATACTTTGACCCGCGGATTCGGTATGAGTAGCACGACGACTCCTGAGATTACGTTAGCGGCCGGTGAGCTGCGCGCGACGCGGGCGCGGGAGTGGCGGAAGATGTGGTTCCGTTTTCGCCAGTCCACGCTGTCGCTGGTCGGTCTGGCCATCGTCGCCACGCTCGTCCTGGCCGCGATCTTTGCGCCGGTGGTGGCGCCTTTTCCACAGCATGCCGGTGTGTTTGTCGACTTTGACCGCGGGCTGCAGCCGCCGTCGCCCAGAAACTGGCTGGGCACCGACGACGCCGGTCGGGACATTCTATCCCGTATTCTCTTCGGCGCACGCATCTCTCTGACACTGGGCGCGGTGGTCCTGATCATCGCCGTCGGGCTCGGCGTCCCGCTGGGGTTGATCGCAGCCTACTGGGGCGGGCGGCTGGGTGATGTGATCATGAGGATCACCGATGTATTCCTGGCCGTCCCGCCGATCGCCCTGGCGCTGGCGGTGACGGCCGCTCTGCGGCCCACCTTGACCAATGCTATGATCGCCATCGCATTCGCGTGGTGGCCCTGGTATACGCGCTTGGTGTACGGACAGGTTCTGTCGTTGAAGGAACAGCAGTTCGTGGAAGCCAGCCGCGGATTGGGCGCGAGTCGCTGGCGCATTGCGTTCCGCGAAATCCTCCCCAATGCCTGGTCGCCGATCATCGTGAAGGTCACGCTGGATATGGGGTTTGTGATTCTGACAGGCGCAGGCCTAAGCTTTTTGGGTCTGGGGGCCCAACCGCCGACACCGGAATGGGGGACGATGATCGCCGAGGGGCGTACCTATCTGCCCGGAGTCTGGTGGGCGGCGACCTTCCCGGGGCTGGCAATCTTCGTCGCCGTGTTGGGCTTCAATCTCCTTGGTGACGGTTTGCGCGACGTCTTCGACGTGGAGATCGAGCAGTGGAGAGCAGGCAGCTAAACCAGGAAGCAGGTAGCAGGAAGCAGGTAGCAGTAGACCGCGAGCCTTTGCTCAAGATAGAAGACCTCGCTATCCATTTCCACCTGTACGAGGGGCGGGCCCGGGTCATCAACGGCGTGAGTCTGCGCATCGGCCGCGGGGAGAGTGTGGCGCTGGTGGGTGAAACCGGCTGCGGAAAATCCATCACCGCGAAAACTATCCTGGGATTACTGCCGCCCAACGCTGAGATCGTGTCCGGTCGAGTTCTGTTTGAGGGAGAAGACTTGCTGCGCCTGCCGGAGGAAGAGCTTCAGAAGATCCGCGGGCGAAAAATCGCCATGATCTTTCAGGATCCCGGCACGGCCCTGAACCCCGTCTTCACCGTGGGCGAGCAGCTTATGGATGTGGCCTCCTGGCAGGGCGTGGGTTGGGTGCCGCTGGTACGCCGGCGCAACGGTGATCTCCGGAAGCAATGCCTGGACATGCTGCGGTTGGTTCGCATTCCGGATCCCGAAAGTGCGTTTCGCAAGTATCCCATCGAGCTGTCTGGTGGGATGCGCCAGCGCGTGCTCATCGCGTTGGCATTGCTCGGCAACCCCGACCTACTGATCGCGGATGAACTTGGCACGGCACTCGACGTCTCTATCCAAGATCAGATCCTCGAAGAGCTGCGGGACCTCGTGCGCACGCGCGGGTTGTCCGTTCTGTACATCACCCACAACCTCGGTATGGCCCGATTGGTCTCCGACCGTATCTATGTGATGTACGGCGGAGAGATCGCCGAGGTCGCTCCGACCGATGCGATGTTTACGCGGCAACTGCATCCGTACTCCCAGGGGCTGCTTGCCGCGATTCCGCGTCTGTCTGGGTCCATCGGTGAAGGCATCGAGGGCCGCATTCCCGACTACATCGCTCCACCGCCGGCGTGCCGGTTCGCGCCGCGGTGCCCGTTCCGCATGGAGATCTGCGATCAGCAGCGGCCACTTCTGGCCGAGGCCGAGCCGGACCGACCGGTGGCCTGTCACCTCTACCCGACCTCGACACGCTGATGGCCCTGCTGGAAGGCCATGGTCTCGTCAAATACTTCCCGGTCACTGCAGGTCTGCTTCGCCGCAAGGTCGGCGACGTCAAAGCCGTCGACGGTGTGAACCTTGTGCTCGAAGAAGGTCAGACACTGGCATTAGTCGGTGAAACAGGATCCGGCAAGACCACGCTCGGCCGACTGCTGATGCGGCTGTTGCAGCCTACGAGCGGGCGGATCGCCTTTGCCGGACGGGACATCACAAACCTCGGCGAGGGCGAACTACGGCCGGTGCGCCGCCAAATTCAAATGGTGTTCCAAAACCCGGCGTCTTCACTGAACCCCCGCAAGCGCGCGAAGGAAATCATCGAGGAACCGCTCGTTGTGCACGCCGTCGGCACGCCGGTGCAGCGGCTTCGGCGGGTGCGCGAACTCTTGGAGCGTGTGGAACTTCCCCCAAACGACTTCCTGTTTCGCTACCCACACGCCCTGAGTGGCGGCCAGCGGCAACGGGTGGCGATTGCCCGCGCCCTGGCCCTTCAACCCAAGCTGATCGTGCTGGACGAGCCGACGTCCGCCCTGGACGTCTCCGTGCAGGCGAAGATCATTGCGCTGCTGCGCCGGCTGCAGCGTGAGATGAAACTCACATACCTGTTCATCTCACACGACCTGAGCCTGGTGCGCAATGTCGCCGATACCGTCGCCGTAATGTATTTGGGGAAGATCGTGGAGTTGGCCCCGGGGAAAACTTTGTTTCGCCGGCCCAGCCATCCGTATACGCGGGCGTTGCTCTCTGCCATACCTACCGTGTCCGATGAGGAAGCGGCGCTGATCCCGGAGAAGATTGTTCTGCGCGGTGAGATCCCCAGCCCGGCCCGCGTGCCGCCTGGATGCGCCTTTCATCCGCGATGTTATGCACGAGTTGATGGGTGCGATCGCATCGTGCCGGAGCTGATTCCGCTGGGGGACGGCCACCTGGTGCGGTGCATCCTGTATGACCCGGCATTCGGCGCGCCGGGACTGCCCGAGCGCCCAGCATCTGCCAATGCCATACCGTCTCGCAATTGACATCGGGGGAACATTCACGGACCTCGTCCTGCTGGACGAGTCCTCCGGCGTTCTGCGCGGCCACAAGATCCTGACCACACCGCGCACGCCGGAAGAAGGTGCACTGCGTGGCCTGCATGAGTTGTGCGCCCGGGCGGACATCACCCCCGCCCAAATCACGACGCTGATCCACGCTACCACTCTGGTCACCAACGCCATTATCGAGCGTACAGGCGCCCGCACGGCGCTGCTGACGACCGAGGGATTTCGCGACACCCTAGAGATGGGCAAGGAGCAGCGCTACGACATCTACGACCTGTTCCTGAAGTACCCGCATCCTCTGGTGCCGCGGCGCTGGCGGATCGAGGTACGCGAGCGCATCACTCGAGATGGCGATATCCGCGTCCCTCTCGATCTCGATGAAGTGCGCGGCAAGGTGAGGCGACTGGTACGCCAGGGCATCGAATCGATCGCCGTCTGCTTCCTGCACGCCTACAAGAATCCCGTCCACGAGCAGGCCGTACAGCGGCTGATCGAGTCCGAGTTCCCGCAGCTCATGGTCTCCAGCAGCAGCGAGGTCAGCCCGGAGATTCGGGAGTTCGAGCGCACGTGCACGACCGTTTGCAACGCCTATGTGCAGCCCCTCGTGGATCGCTACGTCGGGCGGATAGACGAAGCGCTGCGCGAGCGAGGATTCGCAGGCCAGTTTCTGCTCATGCTCTCTTCCGGCACACTCGGCACTCCCGAGGTCGCCCGCCGATTTCCGGTTCGGCTGCTCGAGTCGGGACCCACCGCCGGTGCGCTCATCGCGGGATATATCGGCAACGCCATAGGCCGGAGCGAACTCGTGGCCTTCGACATGGGTGGCACGACGGCCAAGATCTGCCTGGTAAGCGAGGGACGCCCGAAAGTCACGCCCCAGATCGAAGTGGCGCGCATGCACCGGTTCAAGCCCGGTTCCGGTCTGCCGATCAAAACACCGGTCGTGGATATGATCGAGATCGGCGCGGGCGGCGGCTCACTCGCGCGGGTGAACCGTCTTGGTCTACTGCGCGTCGGTCCGGAAAGCGCCGGCGCCGATCCCGGACCAGCCTCCTATAACCTCGGAGGAACCGAGGCAACCGTCACCGACGCCTGCGTGGTCCTCGGCTACTTCGATCCGGGCGCGTTTCTGGGCGGTGCGATGCATCTGAATCATGCAGCTGCTCGCGATGCTGTGAGCAACGCGGGCGCGCCGCTCGGACTCGACACAGTGCAGACCGCCTGGGGCATCTATGCGATTGTCTGTGAGAACATGGCACAGGCCGCGCGGCTGTACCTGATCGAGGGTGGCCAGGATCCACGCCGGTTTACCCTGATGGGGTTCGGGGGCGCGGGTCCGGCCACTGCGACAAGGGTGGCGCGGCTTCTGGGCATGCGCGATGTCATCATCCCGCCGGCCTCCGGCCTCGCCTCGGCCCTGGGCCTGCTCGTCGCCCCACCGGGGTTTGATTTTGGACATTCGCTTGCCGGTGAGCTCCGCGACCTTGATTGGCCTTCGGTGGAGCGCCTGTTTATGTCCATGGAATCGAAGGGCCGCGCTATGGTCGGCGCGGTGGGTGTCGACGCCCAGGCAATGCGCGTAGAGCGCCGCGCGGAGATGCGGTATGCGGGCCAGTTTCACGATCTCGAGATTCCGCTGCCTCCGCGTCTGGATGGGACTATGACAGATGCCCTGCGCGCGACGTTCGACCGCGAGTATGCACGGCTTTACGGCCAGGCGTTGAACGGCTATCCGATCGTTGCGCTGAACTGGCGCGTGCTTGTCACCGGGCCAGGCCGCCCGCTCGATCTGCGCGGCGCGTCCGATGCCTCCGGCGCGGCGGAGGCGCTCAAAGGCCGGCGGCCCATCTATCTTCCGGAGGAAAAGACATTCGTCGAGGTCCCGGTCTACAACAGATCTCGACTCAAGGACGACGCGGTGATCGCCGGACCGGCGGTCATCGAGGAAGCCGAGGCTACGACCATCCTGTGGCCGGGCGACCGGCTATCAGTTGATGCACAACGGAACCTCGTGATCCAGATCGGCGTCCTGGATCGCCGCCCCATTGACCAGGCGGCAGGCGTGGCGACTTGAGAACACAGACGGCATTCGACCCCATCACCCTGGAGATCATGTGGAGCCGCCTGATCAATATCTCGGAGGAGTGCTGGGTCACGATCTGGCGCACCGCCTTCTCCACGATCATCGGCGAAGCACAGGACTTCGGCTGTGAGCTGCTCGATGCCAATGCGAACTCGATCGCGCACTCGCCCCGCTCCATGCCCGTATTCAACCTGACGCTGCCGCGGGCGGTGAAAGCCCTGTTCGAGGCGTTTCCTCGGGAGACGATTCGCAGCGGTGACGTACTCATCACCAACGATCCGTGGGTCTGCGCCGGTCATCTGTTCGATCTGGCGGTCGTCACACCGGTGTTTCGGAACGGCACGCTTGCGGGCCTCGTCGGATCGATCGCACATTGTTCCGACATCGGGGGAACCAAGGACGCGGGGCGTGCGCGGGAGGTGTATGAGGAAGGCATTCAAATCCCTCCGCTCAAGCTCTACCTGGCCGGCCAGCTCAACACCGATGTGGCCGCGATGATCCGCACCAACGTGCGCCATCCCGCGATGGTGTGGGGCGACATCCAGGCGCAGGTGAGCAGCAACCACGTGGGCGCGCAGCGCCTGCTGGCATTTATGGACGAATACAAGATCGACGATCTCGAACCGCTCGCACATGAGGTGCAGCGACGCGCTGAAGAAGCGATGCGGCAGGCGATCGCGGCGGTGCCGGACGGCACCTATCACGGCGAGTCGGAAGTCAGGATCGCCGGACAGGACCTCAATCTGGCCTGCGCGGTGACGGTCGATGGCGATGAGCTCACCGTCGACTGGGACGCGCCGCCCGAACTTTCCTTCGGTGGAGTGAACTGTACGCTCACGTACACCGCGGCGCACACGACATATGCGCTCAAGTCCATCCTCACGCCGGAGATTCCTTCAAACGCCGGCGACTTTCGTCCGCTGGCCGTCCGGGCGCCGGAAGGCAGCGTCTTGAACTGCCGCTATCCGGCGTCCGTGAATCAGCGCACGATGGTGGGATGGTTCTGCGGGCCGGCGGTGTTCCGCGCGCTGGCTGCGGTGTTGCCCGACCACGTGCAGGCGTTCACAGGACTGCCCGGGGTGTGCGCGGCCTACGGCTATGATGCCGGCGGACAGACGTACAACGATCACATCATGTTCGGTGGAGGACAAGGGGGCGGGGCCTCCGGCGACGGGCAGGCGGCGCTGATGTATCCAACGTCAGCGGGCAACGTGCCGGTCGAGATGTTCGAGCAGCGCACGCCGCTGCTGGTAGAGCGAAAGGAATTCATTCCCGATTCCGGCGGTCCCGGATTCCACCGCGGGGGGCTGGGACAGCGGGTCGTGGTTCGCAAACTCCACAATAGCGATCTTCCGGTCATCGTGACCATCGCGCCGCACGGAATGGACTCTCCCGTACCTGGTCTGCTCGGCGGCCGGCCCGGAGGTCAGGCACACTCGAAGATCTCCGGCGCCGCTCCAGCACCGCGCGAGGAAATCGTGCAGTTGGTTGAACTGCGAGATCCGAGCGACGTGATCAGGTTGGAAGCGGCGGGAGGAAGCGGGTACGGTGATCCACGCGCGCGACCCGTTGAGCTGATCGCACAAGATTTGGTAGAAGGCTACATCACGCGGAAGGGACTCGCCGCATACGGCGCGATAGTCGTCGACGGTGCCGTGGTCCGGCAGCCGCAGAAGTCCTCGGCGCGCTCGAAGCGGCGAACGCGCTCTCGGCGAAAACCCCGGTAGACCCCTTCAGGCCTCCTGCAGGGCGCGGAGGTAGCGGATCTGTCCCAGGTGGTAAGTATCGTGCGTGGCCGCTCTCAGAAAGCGGATTGCCGTTTCGTATCGGGGCTTTCCGCGGTACGGCTCTAGCAGTCTTCCAAGGTCTTCCTCACTCATCGCAGTCAGCCGCTCTTTGAGCTGCCGGTAATTTCGATGAAGACGCTCGACGTCTGCTTGCCATTCGCGCTCGTCACCGGACACAGGCCGCCAGTCTGATTGCTGCAAATCCTCGTAGACAGCGGGCTCTGCTTCGATAGCATGGACCCCCGCTTCCATCCACTGTGTCATGTGTCGTACGATCTGCCAAATTGAATGACGTTCCCGCGCAGGCTTCCACGAGGCTTGCGCTGCAGTAACGCCGGCGAGGGCTGTCGTGAGCGGCGGATAGGCGCCTTGCCTCTCGTAGGTATGCTCCAGAAGATAGAGCAGTAGATCCTTTGCTGTCATTGCTTGCTACCTCATCTCTCCACGGCATACTGCTAAGTCGGTCGAGCGATTGCAGGCACGATGGCAATTACCAGGACGTGCTCATTGCCAGAGCGATAATACACGATCCAGCGCTTCTGAAGGACGAGAAACCGCAGACCGGCAAATCGCCCTCGCTGCCGGACAGGATACATCGCGGGGAATTCAGCAATCAGTTCGAGGCGCTCAAATAATAGCTCACGTTCTGTAGACGAAACCGCGGTCAGGCCGATGATGGCTTCGTTTGTCCACTGGATGCTCCTCACCGATGCCGCGTTCTTCGAAAGCGCTTCCGGACCTGCGCATGTGGAACTATCCGGCCTTGTCGCTCATCGGAGAGGGCCCGTTCCAAGGGAACCCGTACTTTGGGCTGTTGTTCCAGCCAATCAAGATACTGCTCAAATCCTTCCTGTTCTGCCATCCGCCGCACGGCTTCTCGCACAACGAAGCTCTTGTTCCCTGCACGGGATCCGGCGAGGGTCTTGAGAAGGCGTTCCGTCTCATCGTCTACGGTTACCTGAATCTTCTTCACTGTGTCCTCCCTTATCCATACTTATCCATACCATACCATACTGGATCCCCGCGCTCGCTGCCAATAGTCACCAAGCCCTCCTCACTGGTGACTGTCACCGCTGATTCCAACATGGATAAACCGGGGGTGTCAGTAGCCCAGATGGGTCATCTGGAGATGGGGTAAAAACTTCACGCTCGAGGAAAAGGAGCGTGATCGATCTTGAACGCCAATAGAATTATCGCGTTCTCTCTCGTCTTCCTCGTCTCGTCACTGCTCTTGGCTGGAACGGTATCGGCTCAGGCCGTCCGCGTATTGGTCGATGGCGACGAAGTCGCCTTTGATCAGCCACCAATCATCATGGGAAGCCGGGTGCTGGTACCCCTGCGGGGCATTTTCGAGAAGATGGGCGCGACCGTCGACTGGACCGCCTCAACGCGGACCGTGGAGGCCGCGCGGGGGAACACCCTGGTGGTGCTAAAGATTGGCAGCCGGATCGCCCGGGTCAATGACCGGCCGGTGACTCTCGACGTGCCCGCGATGGTTGTGCGCAGCCGCACTCTCGTGCCGTTGCGCTTTATCAGCGAATCGCTGGGCGCAAACGTGGAGTGGAGAGAAGAAGCCCGGACGGTCTTGATCTCTTCTCCCGGACAACCCGCGGCGCAGCCCTCACAACCTCCAAGCAGTCAACCCTCAACGCTCAAGGGTGTGGTGCTATCTGTTGCGCCGCAGGCCGACCCACCCAGATTCGTCGTGGAAGTCGGCAATGCCGCCCACACCATCCGCATTAACAACGACACCGCCATCACGCGGGTTGAAGCTTCATCAGGTTCCGGAGGTTCGGTCAGTATCAGGGCGATGGAGCCGGGCGACGACGCGGAAGTGACGCTGCAGGGCAACACCGCGGCTCGGGTGCGAGCCACCTATCTGGTCACACGCGGCAAGATCGAGGCGATCGCCAAGGCAGGTCGCACGCTGGTCTTGGCTGACGGTCGCGCCATCAAATACGTCGAGAATGTCGTGGTGCTGGTGAACGGCAAGCCGGCAGCCGGACTCCTCGAGGCAGTCAAGGTCGGACAAAATGTAGCGCTGCGGTTGAGCCCCACCACGAAGGAAGCGTGGGAGATCAACATTCTTCAGTAAGCCGGCGCGCGTTCATTTCATCTGCTGCGTGCTTCAGAAGCGGGACTGAGCATCTCCGCGATCTCTCCGGCGGAAAACCCCAGTCCCTCCAGGACTTCGGCCGTGTGCTCGCCGAGTCGCGGGGGAGGCAGGCGCAGGGAACCAGGCGTGTCCTCCATCTTTATCGGGATGCCAACCGTCCGAACAAGGCCGTAGTCCGGGTGGCGCATCTCCACGATCATCTCGTTGTGGGCCACTTGAGGATCGTCGAGGGCATCCTCGAGCGTGTTGACCCGGCTCACGAGAATGTCCACTGCTTCGAGCGCCTGCACTGCCTCGTCGGTGGTAAGCTTGCGAAACTCTTCGCGGAAGCGCGCCTGTAGGTCGTCGCGATGCGCGACCTGGTCCTCGTGGGTCGCATAGCGGGGATCAGCGGAGAGATCTTCAATCCCCAGACCGCGGCTGATTTCTCGCAATGGGTTGGGCTTGAAGGCCCCAACCACGACGACATGGCCGTCCCGCGTCTGGAAGGTTCCGCTGAGCGGCATGGCGCCCCAGTTGAGACGCTGCCGCAGGCTGAGCCAGACGGTCGCTTCCTGCATCTGCATCGCCAGCATGCCGTCCAGCAGCGAGACATCTACCACCTGACCCTTCCCCGTGCGCTCCCGAGCCATCAACGCCATTAGGATCCCCTGCACCAGCAGCATGCCGGCCGTGAAGTCCGCGATCGCCGTCGCCATCGGTTCGGGCGGGTCGGAGGGATTCGGACGGCGGGCTGCGATGCCGCTTATCGCCTGCGCGAGCACATCCTGCCCACCCTTGTCGCGGTAAGGACCGTCCGATCCGTAGCCGCTGCCCATGGCGTAAATGAGTCTGGGGTTAATCTTGCGGAGTTCCTCTGGACCAAACCCGAGGCGCTCCATCACCCCCGGGCGGAAGTTATGAACGAGCACATCTGCTCGCGTGGCCAGCCGGTTGATCGCCTCGCGCCCCAGGGGCGTGCGAACGTCGAGAGCGACACTGCGCTTGTTGCGGTTGAGGCTCCAGAACACCGCACTCTCTCCGCTCGGCCCGCGCATATTCACCCGCGCGAGATCGCCGGATGGCGGCCGCTCGACTTTGATCACGTCGGCGCCAAAGTCTCCTAAGGTCTGGGTGGCACAGGGTCCCATCTCCACCTGAGTGAAGTCCAGCACGACCACGCCGTTGAGCGGACCGGGAGCTGCTACCGTCCTTTCCACTGGGGAGGTCTCCTCTCGCGGAATGCCTGCACGCCTTCGGTCTGATCCTCCGACTCCAACGCGTGGCTCGCCGCCGGCGTCAGCAGCGACATCGCTTCCGGCAGCGGCAGCCCGAGTCCGGCTAACGTCATCTCTTTTGTCGCCTGGACGGATAGCGGCGCACCCGAGAGGATCTCATCGGCCCATGCGTGCGCCGCCTCCATAAGCTTCGATCCGGGCACAATCTCATTGACCAGACCGACCCGCAGCGCCTCGGCCGCCGTGATCCGCTGGCCGGTGAGCAACATCCCCATCGCAATCTTCAGTGGAACGTGACGCACGAGCCGGTGCATCCCGCCATCCATCGCCATACGGCCCACGCGCGGCTCGGGAAATCCGAACTCTGCATGCTCGGCGGCCACAATCACATCGCAGGCCAGAGCGAGCTCAAAGCCTCCGCCTACGGCGACGCCGTTGACGGCGGCGATCAGTGGCTTGACCATCCCGAACCGGTGTGTGAGCGCCCCGAAACCGCGTGGGTGACGGTGGGCAAGGAACGCGGCACCACTCTTCTCACCGGCGTCCTTCATGTCGTATCCCGCGGAAAAGGCTTTGTCGCCGGAACCCGTGAGGATCGCAACGCGCAGCTCGGTATCGGCCTCGTAAGTGTTCCAGATCTCATCGAGTTCGTCCGACGCGGCGCGATGCAGAGCGTTGCGCACATCCGGCCGGTCCAGCGTGACGATAAGTACTCGGCCGGCGCGGTCAACACGACAAAACCGTGTCATGGAGTCCCCAGCGCCGGCTCGAGGGACCCTAAGTTTACACCTTGGGCGATCAGCCTTCGCTGCAGCGCCGCAACATCCACCCGGCGGGGTGGGATGCCGGCGTTCAGAGCCAGCACGGCGGCGGTGCCCGCCGCCTCACCCATGACCATGAGTGGCGGGATCTCGCGGCTGATGCGCTGCGCTTCGGGGGTCGCTGAGTAGCATCGTCCGGCGACGAGCAGGCCGTCGATCTCACGCGGCACCAGGCTGCGGTACGGCGTGTAGTAGTCGCGCCCGCGAGCGATGACGTCGGGAAAACGACGCTCATGGATGATGTCATCTTTTGTGACGACGTACTCGCCGTCGAGCAGCCGCGTCTGCCGTACTCCAATTTGGGGAGCCGCATCAAGGATGTAGGCGCGCTCGAACCCGGGATACTGCCGTCGCACAAACTCCAGCACACGCACGAAGCGGCGGCGGCCCTCGATCTCGGCGTGCGTCAGATCCTCAGGGTTCAATCCAGAGAGCCCGGGGATGTGCGGGCAGTTGCACCAGATGACGCCCGGCCGCGGTGTGAGCAGCCACCACATATCCCAGGAAGCTCCGAGCAACTGCTTCACCTGCGCATCCACCGCCCGCGCGCCCGCGGGGTCGGCAGTCTCAAACCGCATGGCCGCATCCGTGTCGACATCGGCCAGACGGTGAACCAGCGTGATGATGTAGGCCCCGTCGATGCCCGGGGCCCCCGCGCCCGCGAAAACATCGCCGTCACCCGTGGCATCGATGACGACCCGGCCGAGCACTGCCTGCTGGCCGGCCTTCGTTTCTGCAATCACGCCTTTGACGGCTCCGTTCTCGACGACCGTTCGCGAGACCCACGTGTGAAACCGCAGGTGAACGCCGGCTTCCAGGGCCATCTCCTGAGACGCCTGTTTCCACGCTTCCGGATCGAAGGAAGCCGCGTAGACAATCGGCTTCGGCTTCTGCCGCGAGTAGAGATGCTCGAAACCCCAGCGCACCCAGCGAGCGCGGACCTCACTGTCGTTGCGGAAGCAGTCCTCCATCGGCGGGGCCACAACGCCATCGTGGGTCCGGAGCCGGTCAATGATCTCGAGCGCCAGCCCGCCGACCGAGATCTCCTTTTCTGTACACATGTCGTCGAGCACGAGGACCATCCCACCGGACGCCAGCCCGCCCAGGTAGCCGTAGCGCTCGAGCAGGACGACGTCGGCCCCTGCGCGCGCTGCCGCAACCGCGGCCGCCTGCCCCGCCGGTCCGCCGCCGACTACCAGCACGTCGCACTCGCGGACCACCGGCACTTCGCCCCCGGGGTCCCGCACTACCGCTGCCATCGCAGCACCGCCCATTCCATCACGCTGACGAGGAGGAAGAACGTGAGCGCGATCGCCGACGCGAGCGCCATCGCCGCGTACAATAGCGCTGTCCGGAAATCATACGTGGTGAGCACGATGAGATACCCGAGCCCCCGATTGGAGCCGATCCACTCGGCGACGATTGCGCCCAGCACACTGGAGGTGGCGGCGACCCGCAAAGCGGCAAACAGATACGGGAGCGACGACGGCCAACGCACGTAGCGGAATGTCTCGCTTTTGCTGGCGGACAGGACATGCATCAGCTCGAGCGCCTGCGGGTCGGCGGCCTGCAGTCCCTGGACCATGTTGACGAGGGTCGGGAAGAACGTGATCAGAGCAGCGATGGCAACCTTCGGTGCATAGCCGTTGCCGAGCAGCAGCACGAGGATAGGAGTGATGGCGATGATCGGAACGGTGCGGATGGCCACTGCCAGCGGGTAGAAGGTGCGCTCGAGCGTTTTATTGTGCACGAAGGCAACGGCGGCTGCGATCGCAACGGCATCCCCGAGCAGAAATCCTCCGAGACTTTCGAAGATGGTCGGGACGGCGTTGGTCCACAGCATCGCTCGCTGGGTGACGAGCGCGCGCGCCACGTCGGCCGGCGCCGGAATGATGTAGTGCGGCACGGAGAATGCGGTAATGATCCCCTGCCACAGAAGCACGACGACGGCGAACGCCGCCGGCGGGAGCAGGAAGCGCCGCAACAATTGGGCGCGGGGCGATGGCGCGCGCGCAACCGGTGGCAGCGTTTCTGTCGCTGACGCAGACGCGACGGCGCGCACCTCTAAGCTCCCTGCGCCAGCACGCGGCGGACCGCCGCGGTGTTGTGCGAGAATTCCGGCGTGTCTTTGATGCCCTGCTCGCGGGGCAGCGGGAGATCCACTTCGATCTCCTCGACGATACGCCCGGGCCGAGGGGAGAAGACAAGGACGCGACCCGACAGGAAGACCGCCTCGGGAATGCTGTGCGTCACGAAGAGAACCGTGGTGCCCGTCGCCTGCCAGATGCGCAGGAGCTCCTGGTTCAGGTGGTCGCGCGTGATTTCGTCCAGCGCGCCAAATGGTTCATCCATCAACAGGATGGAGGGACCGGTGACCAGGGCCCGCGCGATCGCCACGCGCTGCTGCATCCCACCGGATAACTGCCGGGGGTAGGCCCGCTCGAATCCGCGCAGCCCCACGAGCTCCAGCAACTTCTCGGGTTGTTGTGGCGGAGTGTGCCGCCGGCCCCACCCTCCAACCTCGAGAGGAAGAGAAACATTGGCCAGAGCATTGCGCCATAGCAGCAACCCGGGCTGCTGGAAGACGAACCCGAACTCGCGGGCGAGGCGGGCGCGCGCGGGCGGCGCGCTGCGGATCTCGATTGTGCCGCTTGTCGGGTGCAGGACGTCGGTGATCAGGCGGAGGAGTGTCGATTTGCCGCAGCCCGACGGCCCGATGAGGGAGACGAACTCGCCGCGCCGGATCTGCAGCGAGACATCGTCCAGCGCCCGGAGAGGCCCGGCTGGGGTGGGAAACTCCATTCCCACCCCCCGGCAGGAAATCTCGACCCCGTCCACGGCTACAGCTTCGGGGTCTTGGCCGCGGCCACGACCTCGTTCGTCATAATTTCCTCGGGCGTAACCTTCCTGGGCATCTGTTCCAGCGCAAAGTACGTGTCGGACAGGTTGGCCCAGACTAGCGGGTCCATGTAACCCCAGCCGTACTGCTTCGTCGCGATAGAGGAGAGGTAGGGGATGCTGACCTTCCAGGTCGGCATCTCCATCGCTTTCTCGAGACCGCTCGTCGCCTTCATGACATAGTCGACGGCCTCTTCGGGATTGTCGCGCGCGTACTGCCATCCCTTCGCCGCGGCCGACGTGTAGCGGATCAAGACGTCCTTCCGTGTGTTGTAGATCTGGTCGGTGGTGAAGTACGTGTAAGCGTACATGCGAATGCCGAGGTCCCACAGCAGGAAGTGGTCGGCGCGGCCTTCGAGCGGCAGGTTCTGCGCGTAGTTGATGACCCAGCCGGTGATGACATCCACCTGGCCGGTCAGCAGCGGGGTCGTCGTCCCGCCCACGATGATCGCGTTGACCTTGTCCCGCGGCACCTTGTACTTGGCCAGCACCGCGTCCAACAGTGGTCGTGCCGTGCCCTGGATGCCGATGTTCTTACCCACAAAGTCCGCCGGCGTTTTGATCCCCGAGCCGCGCAAGAAGAAGAACGCGAAGGGATGCCGTTGGAACGCGGTCGCGAATGCCTTGAGGGGAACTCCGCGGCTTCGGCCCACGAGTAGGACGCCGATGGAAGCGACATTGCCGATCGGCACAGAGCCGCTGGCCACAACACCGACCGGATCGATGGACGGCCCGCCCGGTACGATCCGCACGTCGATATCAACATCTTTGAAGAAGCCCTTGCCCATTGCGGTGAAGTCCCCCGCCATCTGGGCGTTGGCGAACCAGCCGAGCTGCAGCGCCATCTGCGCCGTCCTCGACTGCGCGCTGGCAGCGCGAAGTAAACTGGCGGGCCCGGTCCCCAGGGCAGCGAGCCCCGCGAGCGCCATCCCGCCCTTCAGCAAGCCCCGGCGGGTCGTGACCGGTCCAAAACGTACGATCCGATCCATCCGTGCTCCCCTCCCCGATTGTGAAAACCGTGATAATTCTGCAAAGTTCGGACGATGGCTGCCTTGCACCTGCTATGGTTGGCGCGCGGCAACCGCGATCGACTCTCCCAGGCGCCTCACGATGTGATCGATTTGCTCTTCCGTAACCACAAGCGGCGGCGCGACACAGAGCGTGTCGCCGATCGGATGCTCGCCACCCTGACCTACCCGCACCCGGGTCAGCAGGCCCCTCTTTTTCGCCTCGGCAAGCACCTTTGCGCCTAGGCCGATTGCGGGTTTCTTCGTGCTTTGATCCTCGACCAGCTCGATTCCACACATGAGACCGAAGCCACGGACATCTCCAACTACAGGAAGATCGCGCAGTTGCTGCAACCCGTCGAGGAGCCTCTTCCCCAACGGCGCCGCTCGGAAGATCAAGTTCTCGTTCTCATAGATCTCAAGCGTCTTGAGTCCGACGGCACAGCAAGTCGGATGGCCCGAGTACGTTGCCGCGTGCATGAAACGCTCCGTGGGAGGAGCTTCATGGATCACGCCGTGGATCTGGCTAGAAACAATGACACCGCCGAGGGGGAGGTATGCGCTGGTGACCCCCTTCGCAAAAGAGACGAGGTCTGGCTCCACGCCCCAATGACCCAGCGCGAACCATCGACCGGTCCGGCCGAATCCTGTGATGATCTCGTCGGCGATGAATAAGACGTTGTACTTGTCGCAGATCGTGCGAATCTTCGGAAAGTAATCGGGCGTGGGAGGGATGACGCCACCGGCCCCAATCACCGGCTCGGCGATAAACGCCGCGACCGTCTCGGGCCCCTCTCTGACGATCGCCTCCTCCAGCGCCTCCGCCATCGAGCCTGGATAGCGATATGGATACGAAGGCACGATGTGCACGAATCCGGGCACAAGGGGCTGAAACATCGTATGGAAGGTGGGAATGCCGGTGGCGCTCATCGCAGCGAGCGTCAGGCCGTGGTAACCGTGAATGCGCGAGATGATCTTCGTCTTGGTCGGCTGGCCCTGTCGCCTCCAGTAATACCTCGCAACCTTGAAGGCGGTTTCGTTCGTCTCTGCGCCGCCGGTCGTGAAGTAGACGGCGCTCATGTTCGGATATGAGATCTCGATAAGCCGTTTCGCGAGGCGCTCCGCCGGCTCGTTGGTGTAGCCGGAGTAGGCGGATGCATAGGCAAGCCGCCGCATTTGATCGGCGGCCGCGTCAGCCAGCTCTCGACGACCGTGGCCGAGGTTGACGTTCCACAGTGAGGAAAGCCCGTCGATGTACTCGCGCCCCTCAGAATCCAGCAAAATGGCACCCTTGCCCTCAACGAAGACCACGGGTGCTTCCAGATCTGCGCGGTTATGCAGAGGATGGATGATCCGGGTTTCTACCATCAAGCCCTCTGTTCTCTCAGATAATTGTCGAGAATCAGAACTCGGCACGGAAGGCGTTTCACGCGACCCCATTCGGCGTCATTCGTGATGAGAAGCTGCGCCTGACGTTCAAGCGCCGATGCGATGATGAGGGCATCGGGAAGAGGGAGGTCCGTCTGCCCCCTGATCCGCGCGCCCATGCTGGCGGCGGTCCAGGTGAGATCCGCGGAAGAGACGCCGGGGATGGCTTTCAGGACGTCTTCGATCCGTCCGGCTCGACCCGAATCCTCATTCCGCCACGGACCGACCAGGATTTCAGCCAGTGACACCGCCGAAAGCACAAGTTCCCTCGTTCCCGCTACGGCTTCCGAGAACAGATGCAGCGTCAGATCGGAATATGGGCGGACGTCTTCTAGATGGTAGATCCAGATCGGTGTGTCTACACCAATCCGCCGCGCGCCGCGCAGGGCCCGCGTGAATCCGGCGAGGTCTACCTCCGCCACGTCTGCCTTTCGCCCCTGACGTAGGCGTCGATCGACTCGCGGGATGTCCCGTACATCCCCCCACCCATCCCGCGAAGACTCTCAGCATACCGCTTTGCCTTCATCAGGATCGCCTCGTTTTCGCCTCCGACGATCACCAGCCGATCCCCGGGTTTGATCCCAAGCCGGCGGCGGATGGCCAGCGGAATGACCACCTGTCCTTTCGTGCTCACTCGCACGGGCTGGTATTCGGAAGCCATATCGGATCCCTCCTTCTTACAAAGAATAATCGTTCTTACCGTTGTTTTCAAGTAAGAGGATATGATAGATGGAAGGTAGCTCACGCGGGGTAAATACTACAAGCTCAAGCTTCAAATTCTAACGAAAGGGGAGCGTGATACCCATGCGGTATGCAGATAAAGACAAGAATAAGGACAAGAGCAAGGGGCGGAACTAGTACGCGAGGCTGGCTTCCATTAGCGCGTAATTGATGGCTTGGTCCTGATCCATCGCTCGTCCTCGGGCCCAGGATGACTGAAACGCTGGCGCAGGTAACTTGTCCCGAACTGATGCGACGAGACCATCATAGGCGCTACGTATGAAAGGTGGAAGCGCGACCTCGATCGACTCACGGAGCGCTTCCGCCGCTCCGAACAGAATGGTGGCGCGCTCAAGTTGCTCCTGCATGGTGGCGACCGCTGCCAGTCCCACCAGAGATGTGGCGATGCCTCTTTTATCATTGAGATCTCGTCGCAGCACGAGGCTCTGCCCGAACAGATCCGCCGCGCGCTCGTACGCGTGCTGATTCCACGCCACAATGCCCAGGTTGCTTTGAGAGAACGCGATACCCCACCGGTCGCCCAATTCCTGAAAAAGGGCCAGCGATTCTTCGAACAGGGCTTCCGCACGCCGGAGATCGCCGCTCTCACGGTAGACAAGGCCGAGATTCAACAGCACGAGCGAGCTGCGGAGCCGATCTCCCAGCGCTTGAAACAGCTCCAGGCTCTGCGTCAAGTGCTCAATGGCCATCGCGGTATCCCCTTCCCCGCGCTCAACCAGTCCGATAATGGCCAAGCCTCCGGCGATCCCTAGTGAATCTCCAAGCTCCCGGCTCAACCGCAGACTCTCCGTGCCGAGTTCTCGTGCCCGCGGAAAATTCTCAATGCTGCAGGCTTCCAATCCCAGGAGGGTGAGGCACACGACCGTCCCTTGCTTATCGCCAAACCTTCGCGATAGGACGAGGCTCTCCTCACCGAGCGCATGCGCCCGGGGGAAGTCACCCTGATCGAACGCCAGCATAGCCGCGCTCGCGAGCACCTTGACCCGCGAGGGTTGTTCAATACCGGCGGTCTTTGTAAGCGTAGACTCCAGGCACCTCCTGCCTTCGGTCCAGTGCCCGCGAACTTCCCAGAAGCGCGAGAGGGCGCCGGCCAGCCGCAACAGAGTCTCTGCTTCACCCTCCGCGGTCAAACTCCACCGCAGCGCCGCGCGCAGGTTGTCGTGCTCGAGCTCGAGGCGATCCAGCCACGTCTTTTGCTCCGGCCCCGCCAGCGCCGGCTCGGCACGTTCGGCCAGCATCAGATACCAATCGCGATGACGGGCATGCGCGGTAGGATCTTCACCGGTGGCCATCAACATCTCCTGACCATACAGCCGCACCGTTTCGAGCAACCTGTAGCGTCCGCCGCCGTTTTGCTCGTCAAAGATGACAAGGGACTTCTCCACAAGACGGCTGAGGAGGTCCAGAACATCGATGCCCGGGCGATCCCCACAGATGGCTTCTACCGCTTCGAGGTCGAAGCCGCCAGCAAAGACTGACAGCCAGCGCAAGAGCCCCTGTTCTTCCGCGGAGAGAAGGTCGTAGCTCCAGTCCAGCGCTGCACGCAGCGTTTGATGGCGCGGCACGTCCGTCCGCGGGCCGGCCGTGAGCAGCCGGAAGCGCTCGTGCAATCGAGCGGCGATCTGATCAACCGACATAACCTTGACCCGTGCGGCGGCCAGTTCAATGGCCAGAGGGATGCCTTCGAGCTCCTGCACGACCTCGGCAACCGCCGCCGCATTCGCATCGGCCAGCGTGAAGCGCGGATGGCTCAGGAGGGCGCGATCAACGAAGAGACGGACGGCTTCGTATTCAGCGAGGCGCTCAAGATCAGGCGGTTGCTGACGGCCGGGGATCGAGAGCGACACGACCTGATAGACGCGTTCTCCCGCGATGCCCAACCGTTCTTGACTCGTCGCCAAGATGTGCACGTTCGGGCATGAGCGCAGCAACAACGCCGCCGCCTCTGCCGACGGGCCCAGCACATGCTCGCAGTTATCGAGAATGAGCAGCAGCGACTTTTCACGGAGGGCGTCGACCAAGACATCGACCATCGGCCGCGCCTTGAACGAAAGCTCTTCGTGCACCCCGACAGCGGCCCCGATGGCCCGAAGAACCATCGCCTGATCGGAAACAACATCGAGCTCAACCAGCCAGACGCCATCCCTCATTGTCTCGACGAGCTCGCCCCC
>Ga0209853_1000065_pt1 | contig 27057 bp, 28 predicted proteins | sample GWRWS1_30_40_FD_187224 | JGI IMG/M metagenome (GOLD analysis project Ga0209853, IMG submission 187224) | Riverbed sediment microbial communities from areas with vegetation nearby in Columbia River, Washington, USA - GW-RW S1_30_40 (SPAdes)... | ecosystem: Environmental > Aquatic > Freshwater >...
GGTCCGGTTCTCCACCGCCTCCCGAGCGATCCGGCCGAGGATACCGTTCACGAACCGACCGGAGTCCTCCGTGGACAGCTCCTTCGCCGCCTCGACCGCCTCGTCGATGGCCACGGCCGTCGGGGTGTCCGTCCGGTGGAGCAGCTCGAGGCAGGCGATCCGAAGGATGGTTCGGTCCAGGGCCGCCATCCGCTCGACGGTCCACCCCTCCGCGTACCGCCCGAGCAGGGCGTCGATCTCGGCCCGGTGCGCGGCCGTCCCCTCCACCAGCTCTCGGGCGAACCGCGGGACATCCCGGCCGGCCACCTCCCAGTCCTCGATCACGGACCGAGGGTCCTGGCCCGTCACGTCGGCCTGGAACAGGATGTCCAGGGCCTGGCGCCGGGCCTGCCTCCGCCAGGTCACGGCCGCTCACTTCACCCGCTCGATGTACTGGCCGGTGCGGGTATCGACCTTGATCTTCTCGCCCTCCCCGACGAACAGCGGTACCTGCACCACGTGGCCGGTGTTCAAGGTCGCCGGCTTCATCACGTTCGTGCGAGTGTCGCCCCGCACCGCGCCCTGGGTCTCGGTCACGGTCAGCACCACGGAGGCCGGCAACTCGACGGCGATGGGGGTCCCCTCGTGCATGGCGACCGAGGCCGTGCTTCCCTCGGCCAGGAAGCCCGCCATGGGACCCACGACGTTCGAAGGCACTCCGATCTGCTCGTACGTCTCCATGTCCATGACCATGAAGGCGTCGCCGTCGCGGTACAGGTACTGCATGTCCTTGCGCTCCACGATGGCCAGGCCGACCTTCACGCCGGCGTTGAAGGTCCGCTCCACCACCGCCCCGGTCTTCACGTTTCGGAGCTTGGTCCGAACGAACGCACCGCCCTTGCCCGGCTTCACGTGTTGGAACTCGACCACTTGGAACAGCGTTCCGTCCAGGTCGAGCGTCATCCCGTTCTTCAGGTCGTTGGTGGAAACGCTCACCGGTGCTCCTTCGCCAGCGATCCGGGGCGACCAGTCTAGGGGCCGGCCGCGGCCGGCATCACACCACGATGAGCTCCCTGGCCGACCGGGGGAGGGCCCGGCCGCCACCCTCCGTCACCTCGACCATGTCCTCGATGCGCACGCCGCCCAGCCCCGGGATGTACACGCCCGGCTCCACGGTCACCACGGCCCCGGCCGGCACGACCTCCTCGGTCCCGCGGCGAAGGCGCGGCCCTTCGTGGATCTCGAGTCCCACGCCGTGTCCCAGCCCGTGGGGGAAGGCGCCCCCGTACCCCGCCTCCTCGATCACCTCGCGGGCTGCCCGGTCCACGTCCGCGGCCGCAGCACCGCCCCGCACGGCGTCGATCCCGGCCCGCTGAGCTCGAAGGACCAGGTCGTGAACGTCCCTCAGCACGGCCGGCGGCTCCCCGAACGCCACGGTCCGGGTCATGTCGGCGTGGTAGCCCTCCACCAGGGCCCCGAAGTCCATCTTCACCACGTCGCCAGGCCGAATCGGCCGGCCCACGGGCTCGTGATGAGGCTCCGCCGCGTTCTCGCCGAAGGCCACGATGGTCTCGAAGGCCGGACCGTCGGCCCCCAGGCGACGCATCTCGACGTCCAGCTCGAAGCCCAGCTCCCGCTCGGTCACGCCCTCTCGAAGCATGCCCAGGCCGGCCCGGAACGCTTCGTCGGTGACCTCCTGGGCCCGGTCCAGCAGCCGGAGCTCCTCGGGATCCTTCACCCACCGCATGCGCTCGACCTCCTCGCCCACCGGCATCAGCTCGACGCCGGCCAGCCGCTCCTCGAGCTCCTGGTGGAACCGGTAGGTGACGCCCCCGGCCTCGAACCCGAGCCGCGCCACCCGCAGCCTCGTGCACGTTTCCGGAAGCACCTGGGGGAACCCGTCGAGGTAGGTCACGCGCTCCGCGTCGGGGACCTCGCGGCGGGCCTGCTCGGTGTACCGGCCGTCGGTGAAGAACGCCGCGTCGTTCGCGGTCACCACGACCTGGCCGTTCGAGCCGGTGAACCCGGTGAGGTACCGGACGTTCGGCAACCGAGTGACGAGCAGCGCGTCGATCCCGAGCTCGGGCAGTCGTGCGGCCAGCCGCTTCCGTCTCAGGCCGTGATCCACGCTAGGGCCTCCAGCGCCAAGTGGTAACCGCCGGCTCCCGCTCCGGCGATCGTGACCCGGCAGACCGGCGCGATCACGGAATGCCGCCGGAACTCCTCGCGCGCGTAGATGTTCGTCATGTGGACCTCGATGACCGGTGCGCCGCAAGCTTCCACGGCGTCTCGGAGCGCGTACGAATAGTGGGAAAGGGCCCCCGGGTTGACCACGACTGCTTCGAATCCCTCCCCCGCCGCCGCGCCCATCCACCCCACCAGGTCGCCCGCGTGGTCGGACTGTCGCCACTCGACCTCGTGACCGAGGGCTCGGGAGCGGCCTTCGACCTCTTCCATGATCTGCTCGAGGGTCTGCGTCCCGTACAGGCCGGGGTCCCGCGTCCCGAGTGAGCCGAGGTTGGGGCCGAACAGGAACAGCACCTTCATGCGTTCGTCTCCCGCCCGCCCGGCGCTTCGCGCCTCACCCGATCGTCGCCCGCACCCTCATGCCGCTGCCATCTCCTTCAGCGTCGTCGCCACGACGTGCTCCGGGATGCCCCCGACGACGGTTGGCCGTCCCACGTCTTCCAGGAGCACGAACCGGATCCCCCCCCGGTACTTCTTGTCCATCCGCATGGCCGAAAGGATCCGTTCGCTCTCCGGGAGGGCCCCGCCGGGCTCGAGCCCGAGGGAGGTCAGCAGCCGGACGTGACGGGCGACCAGGCCGGCGGGAGCCACCTCCAGGGCCTCCGCCAGGCGGGCCGCGAACACCATCCCCACCGCGATGGCCTCGCCGTGGGATCGCCCTTCGAACTCCTCGAGCCGTTCCAGGGCGTGGCCCAGGGTGTGGCCGTAGTTCAGGAACAGCCGCTCGCCTGCGTCTCGCTCGTCGGACGCCACCACCCTGGCCTTGGCCACCACGCACCGGGCCACCAGATCCTCCATGACGCCGGGGTCTCGAGCCAGCACGACGTCGAGCCGCCCCTCCAGCAGCTCCAGCATCGGAGGGTCCAGGGTGAGCGCGTACTTCGCCACCTCGGCCAGGCCCGAGCGGAACTCCCGCTCTGCGAGCGTGGCGAGCGTGGCGACGTCGGCCAGCACCGCAGCCGGCTGATGGAACGCGCCCACCAGGTTCTTGCCCTCCGGCAGGTTCACGGCGGTCTTCCCGCCGATAGCCGCATCGACCTGAGCGGTGAGGGTGGTGGGCACGGCCACGAACGGGACACCCCGCATGTACGTGGCGGCCACGAACCCCGCGAGGTCGCCCACGGCCCCGCCGCCCAGGCCCACCACCACGTCGTCGCGGTGGGCCTCCTGCATGGCCAGCTGGCGCTGGAGGGCGGTCATCGTCTGGAGCGACTTGGCCTCCTCGCCCTCGGGGACACCGAGGTGGACGACCCCCAGCCCCAGAGGGGCGAGACCTCCGGCCAGGAGGTCCAGGTACAGGCCGGCCACCCGGTGGTCCGCCACCACGAAGGCCCTCTCCGCGCCGGGCAGCCCCGGAAGGTGCGTCCCAGCCTCCTCCAGCACACCCGAGCCGATGACCGCTTCGTACGGCCGGCCCGGAACGGCCACCGTCACCCGGACCACCGGGTGAGCTCCTTCTCGATGCCCTCGGCGACCTCCTGGGGGGGGCCGCTCGCGTCCACCACATGAGCGGCGAACTCCCGGTAGAGCGGCTCCCGGTCCCGGAACAGCCGCTCCAGGTCGGCCTCCTCGTGGATGAGGGGCCGGTCGGTCGCCGGAACCACCCGTCGCTTCAGCACGTCCAGGGAGACCGACAGGAAGACCACGTCGCCGGTAGCACGGAGCGTGACCCGGTTCGCGGGCTCCAGGACCACGCCGCCCCCGCACGACACGACCGACGGGTCGCGGGCCCCGGCCACGGTGAGGGCCGAGGCTTCCAGCTCGCGGAACCGCGCCTCCCCGTCCTCGGCGAAGATCTCCGACACGGACTTCCCCGCGGCCCGTTCGATCTCCGAATCGAGCTCCACGAAGGACACGCCGAGCCGACGGGCGAGCTCCGGTCCCACGGTCGACTTGCCCGAACCGGGCATGCCCACGAGGTACACGATCATGGCAGGGTCGCCAGGTAGCTCTGGACGTTTCGCGTGGTCTCGGGGAGCGAATCGCCCCCGAACTTCTCCAGGACCGCGTGGGCCAGGACGAAGGCCACGGCGGCCTCGCCCACCACCCCGCCGGCGGGGACCGAGCAGACGTCGGTCCGCTGCTTGATGGCGAAATCGGGGGCTCCCGTGGCCAGGTCGATCGTGGAGAGCGGCCTGGGCACCGTGGAGATGGGCTTCATGGCGGCCCGGACCCGGATGGGCTGCCCGGTGCTCATGCCCCCCTCGATCCCGCCCGCCCGGGCCGTCTTCCGGGAGAGCCTCCCCCCCACGGTCACGATCTCGTCGTGGGCCTTCGATCCCGACCGGGCCGCGGAAGCGAACCCGTCCCCCACCTCCACGCCCTTCACGGACTGGATGCTCATGAGGGCGAGCGCGAGGCGCGCGTCGAGCTTCCGGTCGTGATGGACGTGGGAGCCGAGGCCCGGCGGGCACCCGTACGCGATCACCTCGAACACGCCGCCCAGCGTGTCCCGGCCTCGCTGGGCGGCGTCGATCTCCGCTACCATCCGGGCGGATGTCGCCTCGTCCAGACAGCGGACGGGCGAGGCATCCACGGCCTCCTGGTCCTCCGGCATGGGCGGCCTGCCCCGCGCGGCCACCTTCCCGATCCGGACCACATGGGAGACCACGCGGATGCCGAGCTCCGAAAGCAGCGCCTTGCAGAAGCATCCCAGGGCCACCCGGGCCACGGTCTCCCTGGCACTGGCTCGCTCCAGGACGTTTCGGACGTCGTCGAAGCCGTACTTCAGGACCCCGGGGAGGTCGGCGTGCCCCGGACGGGGGCGGGTGAGCTTCTCGGAGGGGTGGGGCTCGCCCTCCACCGCCATGAGGCCCTTGTACTTCTCATCCCACTCTGCGTTGTCGATCGTGACGGCGATGGGGCTTCCCAGGGTGCGGCCGTGGCGGACCCCGGCCAGGATCTCGAACCGGTCCCCCTCGAGCTTCTGCCGGCCGCTGCGGCCGTAGCCGTGGCGGCGCCGGGCCAGCTCGCCGGCCACCTCCTTCGGCGTGACGGGGACGCCGGCGGGGAGCCCTTCCAGGATCGCGACGAGGGCCTTGCCGTGCGATTCACCCGCCGTGAGCAGCCGCAACATGGCCCTCATGATAGGTGACGGGGTGAGCGCTCCCGAGTCGGGCCTCCGACGCGGGAGCTGCCTCGCGAATGGCGGAGGGCGGTCCCGGAGCCGGGACCGCCCTCCAACCGGCGACCGCTCCCCCCGTGCGCGGATCGCCGGAGCCTTACTTGGGCGCGATCGTGCAGAGCGTGAACCCCTCGTCACCGAACACGAACCGGGCGCACTCCCCGCTGATCGAAACGAGCCGGAAGTTGTCGTCGAACGTCTCGCCCACGGAGACCGTGAACACGTCGCCGTCCACCTCCACCTGGGCCCTCGTCCCGTCCGCGAAGATGTCGAGCAGCACGACGGTGTGGCCGCCCACCGTGATGCTGGAGCCGCCTCCCGGCGCGGTCGGTGTGGGAGTTGGCGTGCCGGTGCCGCCCGGCGGAGGGGTGCCGGTGCCGCCCGGCGGAGGGGTGCCGGTGCCACCGGGCGGGGGGCTGACGCCGCCGCCCGGGGTCTGGAGCGCCGGCGGGATCGAGAACGGATCCCTGGATCCGGCCAGGACCATGGGCGGCAGCGTCTGGCGGGGCGTCGGGGTGGCCGTGGCCGTGGGCGCAGGGGTGGGTGTCCCGGGCTCGACCGGCGTCGGCTGGGCCTCCTCTCCCCCACCTCCCCGTAGCACCGAAAGAAGCACGAGGACGACGATCGCGCCCCCGGCGACACCGCCGAGGATCATCACCGCGCGTCGGTCACGGGAGGAGAGGGCCATCGTCTAGGCTCCGGCGGTCGTCTCCGTCGGCCCGGGCTGAGACCCGGGGCCGGCGCTCGTGTCGGTGGTATAGAAGTCCACGGAGAGCTGCATGCTGAGGTTGACCGCTCCGGTCGGGGTGATGGGGGTCGCGCCGCCGGGGCTGACGGAGATGCTGAGGACCTTGGCCGCCCGGGGCAGCGTCTCCAGCCGGAACAGGAACTCGTCCAGCGCGAAGTATCCGCCAGTGACCGAGATGCTGGCCGGGACGGTGGAGAACTGCCCCGACGCGTCCGCGATGGGGTTCTGCGGCGAGACCGTCAGGAAGTCCACGGCCGAGCCGTCGGCGGCCTGCGTCAGGAGCCGCAGGAGGGCCGGCAGGTCAACCGTGGGCGGGACCTGGTTGGCGAGCTGCGCGATCTGCCGCCTCACCTCGGGGGCCTGGGCCTCCGCCTCCCTCAGACTGGCGAGCTGATTCCGAAGGCCGCTCTGAATGTTCTCGGCCTCGGCCAGCTGCTCCTGGGTGCTGCTCACCTCCCTCATCTTCGGCAGCACCAGGAACACGACGGCCAGGACGGCCACCACCGCGAAGGCGACCCCAGCGATGATCGGCGCGCGGCGGTTCACGGCTGGACCCCGCTTCCTCGCCTCGTGGTGGCCTCACCGGTGAGGTCCACCCCGCTTTGGAACGTGTAGATCCGGGTGAACGGTCCGCTCTCGGTGGCCGAGTTGAACCAGGCGTTCGCCCATCCGTCGACCTGCTCGAGCCTCGTGAGCCACGAGGCCAGGGTGTCGGTCTCCAACACCTGGCCGGTGAAGCTCATGTTGCCGATGAGGGGTCCCGCGGCGGGCGCGCCCTCCGTCGGCGCGGCCGCCGAGACCGCCCCGATGAGGCTGGTCAGATAGGCGTTCGTGGGGATCACCCGCGACACGTCGAGCAGCGCGCTGGACCAGGAGATCTCGCCTGTGAACACCGTCCGGATCAGGGCCTGCCTCGCGGCGAGCTGCGCCTGGAGGTCGGCGAAGCGCTGAAGTTCGTCGATCTGAGCCTGGAGCTGAGCGTTGTCGGCCTCCTGGGCCGCCAGGTCGTCCTGGGCCCGGGACAGGTTCATCACCTGGAAGAAATAGAACAGCCCCACGAGCGCGATCACGATCACGCCCACGACCACCACGAGACTGGTCTGACGGCGTGTGACCTCGCGGGCGCGGAGCTCGGGGGGAAGGAGGTTGACCTGCGTCATCACTTCCTCCCGGGGATGGCCAGGCCCACGGCGATGGCCAGGACGGGTTCCGCGTCCTCCATCGCATCCGGGGGAAGGTCGAGCTCGGACTTCACGCGCTCGAACACCCGCCCCCGGTCCACCTTCACCGGGATCCGCTCCTGGAGGAGCTCGATGAAGCCCTTCAGCTTCGAGCTCCCTCCCGTGACCAGCACACGCCCGATCCTGGCTCCGGGCACCTGGGCCGTGTAGAACTCGAGCGAGGACCGGATCTCGTCCACGAAGCCTCCCGCCCGCGACAGCGCGACCCGCTCCACGTCCTTCTGGGCGGGTCCGCCCTCCACGTCCTCGCCCCGCTTCAGGCGCTCGGCCACCTCGTCCTCGAAGCCGAGGCCGCGGGCGATGGCCAGCGTGATGTCGCGGCCCCCGGTCGGAAGGATCCTGACGAACCGGGTCACGCCCCGGTCGTGCACGCAGATGTTCGTGACGTGGGCGCCGATGTCCACCACGGCCTCGTCCCCGGCGGTCTCGAGGTCCAGCACCTCGTCCGAGGTACCCACCGCCCGGACCAGAGCGAACGGGTTGAGGTCGATGCCGACCGGCTCGAGCTTGGCGCCGTGCGCCGCCTCGACGGCCGCGCTCACCATGACCTTCTGCGCCGCCACGAGCAGGATGCGGAGCATCCGGCGGCCCTCCTGCTCGAACTCGCCGAGCGGATCGAAGTCCAGGACGGCATCCTCCACCGAGATGGGGATGAACTCCTGGACCTGGAACCCCAGGGACGAGCGAAGCTCCTTCTCGGGCAGCCACGGCAGGGCCACCTCGCGGACCACGACGCGCTGATTGCCCACCCCGAGCAGGACCTCCCTGGTCCGGATGCGGCTGCGATCCCACAGCTCCTTCAGCGCCTCGGCCACCAGGGCGGGTTGGCGAACCTCACCGTTCTCCACGGCTCCCTGGGGCAGCGGGACCTGGGCGGCCCGGATGAGCACGGGCACGTCGCCTCCGCCCACCTCGGCGGCTCGGACCGCGGTGGAGCCGATGTCGAGACCCACTCGCGTCCTGGCCACCTACGCGCCCTCCACCTTCACCAGCAATCCGGAGAGGTACCGCTCCACGTCCGACTCCAGGACCCGGTACGTCTTCCCGAGCCGGATGGCCCGCAGCTCGCCGGACTTGATCAGCCGGTACACGGTCATGTTGGAGACGCGCATGGCCTCACAGACCTCGCCGACGGTGAGGAGCCCATCGTCCTGGCCGGCCCGCCAGGTCCGCTCCACGGCCCGCTCTCGCATCACTCGTCGCCCTCCGCCTTGACCGATCGCTCGGACAGGTACTTGTCGACGTCCGACTCACGGATCCGGAAGTTCTTTCCCACCCTGATGGCCGGCAGCTGGCCGCTCTTGATGAGCCGGTAGACGGTCATGTTCGAGACCCGCATCGTCGCCGCCACCTCGCTCACGGTGAGGAGCCGGTCCCCGACGAACGGCCTTCGCTTGCTCATCGCCCCTCTCCCCACGCCGCCGACATCACTTTCGCCACATCTCCCACTTCAGCATCAGCTTCAACATCTACCACATCAGACTCTCTACCTTACTTCTCGCACTCCTCGTGCGTGGGGTCGCGCAACGTAACATCCACCACAATGGTCGTCAACCACCCCCTTGATCCACTTTCGGTACGGTAGGCTAAATTACATAGATGTAATTGTCAGTACTGCTCAGGAATCACATCTGCACCAGAGCGGGCTCGCTTGTCGAGACGTCTGGGGATGGGACGGAGAACCCGGAAAGAGCCTGAGACCCGGCCGGCCTACCCGACGATCCGGAGGTAGGCGGAGGCGAGCTGCTCGCCGAAGAGGGCCGCTACCACAGCCCCGGCGGCCAGGAACGGCCCGAACGGCAGGGCTTGCTTGCGGCCGGCCCCCGCGATCAGGGCCGCGATGGCCGCCACTCCCCCGAGCAGGATGCCCGCGCCGGCGGCGACGGCAACGAACCGGAGGCCCAGAGCCCCCAGGACCAGGCCGATCAGCCCGGCCAGCTTCACGTCGCCCATCCCCATGCCCCTCGGCGAGAGGAGCGCGACGACCAGGAGACCTCCCCCGTACGCCAGCGTCCCGAGGGCGGCCCTGGGAGCGTTCGGCCCCGCCCCGGCCAGATCGGCCACCACGATGGCGGCGGCGAAGATGGCGAACGCCGGATAGACGATGCGGTTGGGGATGATCCGGTGGCGGATGTCGATGACCGCCAAGGCCACCATCAGCCCCAGGAACGGCGCCACCATCACGGCAACCCAGACCCGGTCGAAGGTCAGGGCGGCGGTCGCGAACAACCCCGCGGTAGCCAGCTCAGTGAGCAGGTACACCGGGGAGATCCGGCTTCCGCACGAGCGGCACCGGCCCCGCAGCAGCAACCATGAGACCACCGGCACGTTGTCGATGTTCCGAAGCTGGGAACCGCAGGAGGGACACCGGGACCGGGGGGCCGCCACCGACTCTCCACGGGGGATGCGGTGGATCGCCACGGTGCTGAAGCTTCCGAATACCAGCCCGAACGGGATGGCCACGACGAGGCGGACGGCATCCATGGCCCCAAACGACCCTATCGGATGCGGATCGGGCCGACCGGCGTGGCGAGGCCTACGGCTGGACCTCGCGGACGTAGGCCGGGTCCTGGCGGAACCCCACGATCTCGGTTACCCCAGGGACCACGGTGGGGGCGAAGGTCATGTTGATCTGGTTCGTCACGTTCACGGTCTGGGCGAACACCTGGCCCCGGAAGGCGTTCTGGTTCGACAAGCTGACGGTGCAGGGCGAGTAGAGGAACACGTCCAACAGGTCCTGCCCGGCGGTGTTCAGGAAGTCCGTGTTGTTGGAGGTGGTCACGTTGTAGGTCCCTGTCGAGCAGCTCAGGCCGGTCCGGTAGACCGAGATGAGGTGGAGCTTCCGATCCCCGCCCACCGCCTGCCACACGACCTTGTTCTGCATCTCGATGGCCCCGTCGGTGATGATCGCGAGGTGCCCCCGGAGGTTGGTGAAGCTGTTGTTTCCGTAGGAGATTTTGCAGGGCGTGCCGCTCGTGCTGATGACCCGCACCACGTAGTTCCCGGCCGGCTCGGCGCCGCTGGACACGTTGGCGATGAAGGTCTTGGCGGCGTTACAGGGAGTGTTGCTCGATCCGGAATACGTCTTGATCACGTATCCGGCGTTGACCCACTCGGCCTGCTCGGACGCGCCAAAGGTGATCTGGGGCAGGGCGTGGCTGGGGGGCGGCCCCTGGGCATAGGTCTGCGTGATTAGGCCCGAGATCTCCGAGGCGCTCCCCACGGTCCCGGCGGCCGTGGCGTCCCCCTGGATCGTGGCTGGGTTGCTGACCGAGATGCTCCCGGTGGACGACGTGACGTTCCCGGCCACCGTCGCCCCCGTGTTCATCGTGACGTTGCCGTTCGCCCACACGTTCGACTGGACGGTGACCTGGTTCGAGAGCGTCGCGGCCCCCGTCGCGGCGCCCGCGGCCGATACGTAGAGGTTCCCGGAGACCGTGATGTTGTTGCTCATGGTCAGGTCACCGTTCACGTAGATGTCGCCTTCGTTGCCGGCCTCGGAGCCGATCGTCAGCTTCTGCCCGAACGTCGTGGGTGTGTTGGCGAAGATGGCTGCGCCCCAGCCCCCGTGGATCGGCGAGAGGCGCACGTAGGACTCCATGGTGCGCGGCAACCGGCTCCCCGCCTGTCCCGTGGAGGTGATGAGGGCGGCCACACCGTTGGTCCCCGAGGGCGGGCACGGGATCACGCTCCCGGCGGCGTTGTAGACCGTGATGCTCGCGGCGTAGGTCGCCGTACTGGGGCCGGTGGAGACCGTCCCCGAGAGCGTGCACGGCAGGTTCGAGGGCGGCGTCCGCTCGATCGTCTCGTAGTAGGCGTTGAGCCCGGCCTCCGCCGCGCCGATCGAGAGGAGGCGTCGCCGATCGTAGCCGCTGGCCCCGATGTTGTGGAGCGACAGCGCCACGACGGCCGTGGACAGCAGCAGGACGACGAACGCGACGAGGAGGGCCACCACCAGGGCCACCCCTCGCTCGTCCCCCAGTCGCATCCGGATCACCATCGCTTCCTCATCCGTCGCCTCAATCGTCGTCTCCGCCGCCGGACGGAGCGGTGCAGGCGCTCTGCAGGTACCCGTAGGTGGTGTTGCGCCCGGTGAGGGCTGCCTGGAGCCGGGTGGTCTGCTCCGGGTGCTGCGCATAGTCATCGTTCACCAGCAGCGTCACCTGAACCGTCCGGCCGCCCTTGTAGGGGTCGGGGTCGATGGTGAACAGCTGGACGTTGGGGGTCACGGTGAGGTTGACGACGCCCTCGGCCACGGTCCGCCACGCCGTGGCCGTGCTCGGGACGTTCGGCACCCACCGCCTGGTCTGGAGCTGCTCCCCCTCCAGGAGCCACTGCACGCACATGGCCGAGCCTCGGGTCGGCGCGTTGGCCTGCGTGTAGATGCGGAGGCTGTAGTAGGGCAGAGACTCCGAGGCCGGGTCATACAGGACGTTCCCCGATCGGATTTCGCGGTCCAGGGCCTCGATGGCCAGTCGGGCCTGATCGTTGCGGAGGCTGTGCTGCTCCTGCCGCACCACGCCTCGCTGCACCGAGGCGAGGACGGACAGGAAGATGGAAAGGGCGATCCCCAGGATCATCATGGTGACCATCATCTCGGCCAGGGTCATGCCCTTCTCTCCCGAAACCGCCGCAGATCGGATCCGTTTCAGCATCCTGCTCACCCCGTCGGGGGCGGGGTGTAGTTCCCCGTGGCGACGATCTGGCCGAGGTCCACGTCGAGGGTCAGGCTCACGTGGGTGGTCCCCTCGATGGCGATCGTGTAGGTGAGGGAGGCCTTGAGGGGGGACTTCACGATGGCCTGTGCCGAGGTCCTCGTGGAGCCCGAGACCGTCTCCCGGGTCGATACGCCTCCCGTGGTGACGGTCCCGGACATCGTGACAGTGACGTCCTTGCCGGAGAACCTCTGAGTCTTGCAGAAGTACGGCTGGTACGTCATCGGGGTGCTCAGAACGGGCACCGTGATATAGGCCCCCAAGCCCGTGGTGCAATTTGCGGTTACCCAGTAGCTGAGGAAGCCGCCGCCGTTGATGGATGCCGAGGGGGCCGACGTGTTCGTGCCGGCCTCGGCCGTGGCCGTGTCCGAGTAGTTCGTCAGCAGGGCCAAGTACGTGAAGCCGGCCGGAGCGGTCATGCGGGAGGGCAGGTTGAGCAGAGTCACCGTCCCCACCCTGCGGCTGCTGGTCTGGCGCTCCAGCCCGTCGGCGCCGGCCTGCTCCTGGAAGTCGGTGCGGGTGGTCGATTGGACGGATTCGGGAAGGACCCTCGCCAGGGTGACGTTGTTCAGAAGCGGGGTGAGGCCGTCCAGGACCATGGTGGCCGAGAGCGTCGAGGCCTGCTGCACGCTGGCCGCCCCGCAGGGCCGCTGGTCGTTCTCGGACAGGCCGAGCGGGCAGGGAGCGGTCAGGGCGTCGGCGGCCGTCGCGCTGACGGTCGAGCCGACGTCGCCGCCGGACCCGTTCGACACGGTGAGCCTGTTGCCGGCGGGCGAGGTCGACGTGACGGTCCTGCTGCCGCCTGTGGATGGGCTCAAGGTGCTCGAGGAGTAGGTGCCGGAGGCCGTTGTGGGGTTGCCGTCCGCCGAGGTGCTGGCCGCGCTCAATCCCACGGTCTGCGTGCCGGAGCTGAGGACGAGCTCGGCGCCGGGCAGGGAGGCCGTCCCCTGGACCAGCGAGACCTGCTCGCTCTGGATCTCAGAGTCCGCGCCCGCCAGGATCAGGGCGGCGCGGTTGAAGGTGCCCAATCCGGTGACCGTGCCGCTGATCGTGATTCGCCCCGAATCGCGGGTGGCGTCGGTGATGAAGATGGGCTGGCACGGGCCGGGGAACGGGTGAACGGTATCGTCGAGGCACCCCTTGGGGTCGAAGACCACGCTCTGGCTCTGGACGTAGTGGGCACCCGCGGTCCGCCCGCCGGTCCAGCTCACGATGACCGTGACGACGTAGGGCTCGGTCGCGGGATCGTTGTTGGTCACGTACACGGCCCAGTCGAAGGCGGTGGGGAAGCCATCGGAGACCGCCCCCTGGTGGGGCACGAGGGGGACGGCGGTCGGCAGCCCCGGCGTATGCACCATCTGGTCGCCCGAGCACGTCTTGAAGTGGTAGTCGCTCCCGCAGAGCACGATGTTGGGATCGCCCGCCAGGTCCGAGGAGGAAAGGCCCTTCACGAACCTGTCGGTGGCAAGGCCCCGAACCTGCTCCATCACCTGGTTGGCTAGGCCGGTGGCGCTCTGGCGCTCCCTGGCCAGGCTGACATAGGTGAACCCGATCGTGGCGGTGTAGGCCAGCATGAGCAGCGAGCCGAACACCACCGTGACGGCGATGACCGTCTCGAGCAGCGTGAACCCGCGTTCGTCCGAATGGGCGCGAACGCGAACACGAGCCAGCCAGCCGGGACGTCTCATGACCACCGTAGTGGTTATCGAACGAGCACCGGCTCTTCTTGAGCGGCGCGGGACACCTTTCGTCCCACCGGCGGCGCCGCTCGGCCCGCAGCGGCCGAGGCCGATGGGCTGAGGCCGGTCCACCGATCGACGTAGGAGGGCCGCCCGCCCACGCACGCGGGAGCTCACGCTGGCGGGTCGGGTTCGGCTCGTGGTTGGGCGGCGCGGTCCGGGCTTCCAACTCGGCCTCTCACCCTGGCGCACCGGCTCGTGGCGTTCGACTCCTGCCGCCAGACCGTCGTCCGGTCCCGAGGACCTAGCCCGCGCCACGAGTCGCCCCCCACCGTCCCAGCCGTTCGGGGAAGCGAGACGGGGTCAATCGGGTGAGGAGCCAAATCATCCTGCGGGGGGATGCTCCGGACGGCCTACAGCGCCGACCCTATAGTTGAAGGAGGTTCGAGCATGATGCCGAAGAAGTGGATGGTGCTCACGGTCCTGTTGGTCGGCCTCGGCGTTGTGGCCGCGGGTGAAGCCTCGGCCGAAGAGGCCTCCGTGGACGCGACCATCACGTCCGCGACGCGGCTCGACTCGGGACAGGTCCAGGTCGAGGGCATGCTGACGTGCAACTTCCCGGCGGCGTTCGCCGAGATACACCTGACGCTCTACCAGCACGGCGGGGGGCGAGGCGGCAGGCAGGGAGACGGCTACGACTCCGTCAACTCGTGCGGCACCGCCTCGACGCCGTTCACGCTCGTCGTGAGCGGCGGGCCATACCACCCCGGCCGGGCCAGCGTGGATGCGTTCCTGACGGCCTGCGACGGCGTGAGCACCTGCGCGTTCCGCCAATTCGTCGCAGACGTGCGCATCGCCCGCCCGTAGGGCTTCCGTCTCTGGCCGAGGCCTGGCAGCGGACGTCCCTCTCTCTACCGGGAGGTCAGGGACCCGGATGACTGACTGGAGGCTAGGGCCTCCGCGCCGTCCGAACCTGGGAGAGGACAGCGTGACGCGGACGCCGGTGAAGTGCTCCGGCTCGGTCTCCAGCCGCTTATGCACTCGCTCGAGTTGTCCACGTCCACGAACGTTGTGCCTTTTCCGCCGTCCGTCGCAAGGTTGTTGGCGACCTGCTGGAGGCAGAAGCACGTGCCGCTCCGTGAGCGGTCACGTAATGGCCGGTAGAGTTGCGGGTCCTGGCCCGGTACGTCAGTTCGATCAGCGTGAACCCAACCATCCCCAGCATCGCGGCGCATCCGAGCGTCCATCGATGCTCCCTCCGGATAGGCGAAGGGAGCGGCCCGAAGGGCCGCTCCCTCCATCGACTCGGGATCTGACCGGACCGACTACCAGCGAACCGCAGTGGCCGTCGTCAGTGCCGTCGAGGCATCGCAGACCGGTGCAGTGTCGTCGGTCCCGTACCAGGTCCCAGGCGTATTGCCCGCGCCGGCGCCGCCGCTCGCGGACACGTCCTTGATGTACATGCACGTGCCCGATGCGGACAGCCTCGCCGCGGCCCAGATCTGGTTGTCCCCGGCCACCACGTCGTCAACCACGATGCTGACGTCGTAGTCGGGCGCCACCGACAGCCCATCGTCCAGGAAGCCCAGCGACGGCTCGATCGCCGAAAGCCCGGCCACGGTCGCGGTGGCGTAGTTGTCGACATCGGTGTACGCCGTCTTGGCCGCCGCGATCGCGTTGCGCAGGTCCGACTGCGCTGCCCGGTCCTGAGCCCGCCTGCGGGCGCCGAGGAACGTGGGCAGAGCGATGGCGATCAGGATGCCGATGATCAGAACGACCACCATCAGCTCGATGAGGGTGAAGCCCTCCTCGTCCCTGCGGCGCTCCCAGAAGCGCATGAGCATTGAGTCACCTCCTTCTTCTCGTCCCGTTGGCGCGTCCCAATGACGCGCCCTGTGTCAGGTGTCGGCTCGCACACCCCGTTCCCTGAACACCCGAACGGGGGATTCAGGGGGAATTGACTCGAACGGGCTAGTCAGCCCTGACTACTCTCGTCCCGGCGGCTACGTCCGGTTGCTACTTGATGAGGTTGATGATGTTGAACATCGGCATGTACAGGGCGATGACCGCAGCCCCCACGGCTCCACCCACGATGGCGATGAGCAGCGGCTCGATCAGCGAGGTCAGGGCGTCGACCGACGCGGACACCTCCGAGTTGTAGAACTCGGCCACCTTGTCCAGCATCGTGTCGACCGCCCCCGTCTCCTCCCCCACCGCCAGCATCTGGACGACCATGGGCGGGAAGACGGCGTGCCTCGATAGGGGCTTCGCGATGGACTCGCCCTCGCGCACGCTCCCCTGCACGTCGACCACCGCCTTGCTGATGACCTTGTTGTTGACGGTGTCCGCCACGATGTCCAGGGCCTGGAGGATGGGGACGCCCGATCGGAGCAACATCCCCAGGGTGCTGGAGAACCTGGCCAGGGCGGTCTTCCGGAACAGCTGCCCGAAGATGGGGATCTTGAGCTTCGCGGCGTCCACCGTGGCCCGTCCCCGCTCGGTTCGCTTGTACCGGCGGAGGGCGAAGACGGAGGCGGCGACGAACCCCATGAACAAGTACCAGTAGTTCCGGAGAGCCTGCGAGACGCCGAGGAGGATCCGGGTCGGCAGCGGGAGCTTCCCCCCCAGCTGGGCGTAGATCGTCTCGAACTGGGGAACCACGAAGAGCAGCATCGCGGCCAGGATGAAGGTGACCAGGATCACCACGACGAGGGGGTAGGTCATGGCCGACTTGATCTTTCGACGGAGCTCGACCTCCCTCTCGATGTTGTCGGCCACCCGCAGGAGGACGGTGTCCAGCACGCCGCCGGTCTCACCCGTCTTGACCATGGCGATGTAGAGGTCGTTGAATGCCTTCCGGTGCTTCTCCATGGCGCCGGAGAGCGATTGGCCCTGCTCCACGTCCACGCGTACCTGGGTCAGGACCTTCTCGAGCTCCCTGTTCTCCGTCTGGTCGCCCAGGATGGCCAGGGCCCGCAGGATGGGAAGGCCCGAGTTCACCATCGTGGCGAACTGCCGGGAGAAGACGGCCAGGTCCTTCAGCTTCACCCGCCCCGGGCGGAGGTTGATCTCCAGCCGGAGCCCGGTGCCGGCCTTCTTGACCTCGATCGGCGTGAGGCCCATCTCGCGGAGCTTTGTCATGACCAGGCCTTCGCTGTCGCCAACGAGCTGGCCGCTGACAAGGTTCCCCGACCGGTCCCGGACCTTGTAGTCGAATGTCGTGGGCATCGCCTATCCTCCCGTCGCCCAGCCGCCGCTCGACGTGATCCCCGCAACGCCGGCCGCCCCGGCGGCCGCCTGGTACCCGGCCCCGCCTCCGCCGATCAGGCGGTTCAGCTCCTCGGGGTCGTGGCTCCGCTCGTACGCGACCTGCTGCGTGATCTGCCCCCCCTTGACCAGGTTGGCCAGGGCCTGGTCCATGGTCTGCATCCCGAACCTCCCGCCGGCCTGCATGATCGAGTAGATCTGGTGCGTCTTGCCCTCGCGGATGAGGTTGCGGACGGCGGGGGTGCAGATGAGGACCTCACAGGCCACCGCCCTCGACCGGCCGTCGACGGCCTGGAGCAGCTGCTGCGTCACGACCCCCTGAAGGGTAGTGGCAAGCTGCACGCGCACCTGCTGCTGCTGGTGCGGCGGGAAGACGTCGATGATGCGGTCGATGGTCTGTGGGGCGTCCTGCGTGTGAAGCGTGGCGAAGACCAGGTGGCCCGTCTCCGCCGCCGTGATGGCCGTGGAGATGGTCTCCAGGTCCCGCATCTCCCCCACCAGGATCACGTCGGGGTCCTGCCGAAGGACATGCTTGAGGGCCTGGGCGAAGCTGTGCGTGTCGGCCCCCACCTCCCGCTGGTTCACGATGCAGGCCTGGTGCTTGTGGAGGAACTCGATGGGGTCCTCCACCGTCATGATGTGGGCCGACCGCTCCCGGTTCACGATGTCGACCATGGCGGCGAGCGACGTCGACTTGCCGGAGCCGGTTGGCCCCGTCACCACGACGAAGCCCCTGGGGTACCGGGCCAGGTCGGCGACCACGCTCGGGAGCCCCAGGGCGTCGAGCGACTTGATCTCGTACGGGATGAGGCGGAAGGCCGCTCCGATCGAGTCCCGCTGGAAGTACACGTTGACCCGGAACCGGGCCTTCCCGGGGAGCGCGTACGACATGTCGAGCTCCAGTTCCTGTTCCAAGCGTTCGCGCATCTTCTGCGGCAGGATCGCGTAGATCATCCCCTGAAGGCCCCGGGGCGACAGGATCGGGTACCCCTCCAGCCGGATCAGGTCCCCGTGCAGCCGGATCGTGGGAGGGGCCCCCACCGTGAGATGGAGGTCCGACGCTCCCCGCTCCAACACGATCTCGAGCAGCTCGGGGACGGGAACCTGGAGTTCCTCGTCCTCGGGCGCCATCACAGAGCTCATCTACTTCACCACCCTCGCGATCTCCTCGAGCGACGTCAGGCCCTGGATGCACTTGTCGAGGCCGTCGTCGCGCAGCGTCAACATCCCCTGCTCGATGGCGGCGGCCCGGATCTGGTCGGACGACGCGCGCTCCACCGTGAGGCGCTCGATCTCCTCGCTGATCGGCATGACCTCATACAGGCCGGTACGGCCCCGGTAGCCGGTGTTCGAGCACGCCGAGCACCCCACGGGCCGGTACAGCTCCTTCACGTCCTTCACCCGCCATTCCGGCAGGCCGGCCTCGAGCAGCTCCTTCGGCTCGGGCGTGAAGGACTCCCTGCACCGTTCGCACAGACGCCGGGCCAGCCGTTGCGCCACCACGCAGTCGATGGCCGAGGCCACGAGGAAGGTCTCGACCTCCATCTCGGTCAGACGGGTGATGGCGGCCGCCGCGTCATTCGTGTGGAGGGTGGCCAGCACGAGGTGCCCGGTGAGCGCGGCCTCCACGGCGATCATGGCCGTCTCCCGGTCACGGATCTCGCCGATCAGCACGATGTCCGGGTCCGCTCGAAGGATCGAGCGGAGGGCCGAGGCGAAGGTCAGGCCCGCCTTGGGATTGACCTGCATCTGGTTCACGCCGGGCAGCCGGTATTCCACCGGGTCCTCGATCGTGATGATGTTGCGGTCGGGGCTATTCACGATGTTCAGCGTCGCGTACAGGGTGGTCGACTTCCCCGAACCGGTCGGCCCGGTCACGAGGATGGCGCCGTAGGGCTTGCGGAAGGACTGCTCGTACCGCTTGAACGCCTCCTCGTGGAAGCCCAGTTCGGACAGCTGGAGCAGCGCCTGGCTCTTGTCCAGGATCCGGATGACCACCTTCTCCCCGAACACGGTGGGGAGCGCGGCCAGACGGAGGTCGAGCACCTTGCCGCCCACCTTCAGGCTCATCCGGCCGTCCTGCGGGACGCGCTTCTCCGCGATGTTGAGGTCCGCCATGACCTTCAGCCGGCTGATCAACCCTCCCTGGATGTTCTTGGGCGAGCGCATGACCTCGTGGAGCACGCCGTCCACGCGGTACCGGATGCGGACGTCCTTCTCGTGGGGCTCGATGTGAACGTCCGAGGCCCGGTCGGCCACGGCCTGGGTCATGATGGCCTGAACCAGCCTGACGATGGGGGCGTCCTCGACGGCCGCCTCCAGGTCCTCCGCGCCCTCCTCGGCCTCGAGCCTGCTCGAGGCCTCGCTGGCCAGGGCCACGACCTGCTCGCCCATCCCCGCGAACTTGTCGATGGCCTGCTCCACGTCGCTCGCGGTCGCGACGACCGGCTGGACGTCGCGGTTCGTGATAGCCCGGATGTCGTCAAGGGCGTACACGTTGGCGGGGTCGGACATGGCGACGAGCAGCTTGCCGTCGCGCTCGCCGATGGGGATGGCCCGGTACCGGCGGGCCAGCTGATCGGGCAGCAGCGTCGCCATCACCGGATCGATCGGGTGCTCGTTGAGGTCGACGAAGTCCAGACCGACCTGCTCGGCCAGGGCGCTCACCAGGTCGCGCTCTTTGATGTACCCGAGGTCGATCAGCGTGCGGCCGAGCGACTTGGGCGTGTTTCGGTGCTCCTGAAGGGCGTGGTCCAGCTGTTCCTGTGAGAGGAGCCCCTGCTCCAGGAGGATCTGCCCGAGCTGCTTCGGCTTGCGCTTGGCGGTCACCATGGTCCGTTGGTCCCTAGGTCGCTTCAGTTCTCGTCACTGTCGCCGCCCTCCTGAAGGAGCCTCGAGAACTCCTGGGCGAGCAGCACCCGGTCGATCTCCCCGCTCTCTTCCTGCGATCGCCAGCCGGGACCGGGGGCCTCGGAAGGAGCCGGGCGCGCCTCGCGCTCCGCCGGCTCCGTTCGGGCCCCGGCCGGGGCGGGAGCGGGGGGCTTGGCCTCGGGATGGAGCGAGGACCGTGGCTTGCCCGACGGGGCGGGTGACACCTCCGGCACGCGGAGCGCCTCGCGCCGCGCCCGGATCTCCTCCGCTGCGTACAGCATCTGCTCGAGCTGGTCGATGATCAGCCCCGGACGCACCCCCTGGGCGCTCAGGGCGAACGCCGCGTAGGGCCCCCGTCGGACGTAGGTCCAGATCTCGTCCCCGAACTCGACGAATCCCCTCTCCGGCTCCCCGATGGCGGCAAACCTCAGCCACGCCGGCTTGACGAGGCCCTCCTGATCCGACGGAAAGGACCCCAGGACCAAGCCATCCCGAGACAGGATCAGGCAGCCCCGCAGCTCACCGACGCTGGCCGCAACCCGTGCCGCGAGGGCGGAGAACTCTTCCATGAGACTTGCTCCCTTTAGCTATCGGGGAGGCCGTAAGGCCACTTGAGGGGGGCGGTCCGGGTGACCCCGTTAGCGGGACTGGGGGTGGGACGGAGAGGCGTCCCGGGGCCTCGTTTCGGCCGTCTCGGCCATCTCGGCCAGTGCGGCCGCCGACATCACCGCGAGTGGAGGCTCTCGCCCCGTCCACAGCTCGAACGACAGCGCGGCCTGATGGAGGAGGAGCCCGAGGCCGCCGAAAGCCCGGGCCCCGCTGGCCCTGGCCGCGGAGAGGAGCGGGGTCGCGCTGGGGCGATAGAGCAGGTCCACCACCAGCACGTCGGGGTGGAGACGGGGCAGCGGCAGGGTCTCGCCCTCAGCCCCCACCGGCGTGGCGTTCACGACGAGGTGCACGTCGGCGCCTTCGGCCGACTCGAGCGTCCCCACGAGCACCTCGGAGGGGAGCCCGTCCAGTGTTCGCACGAGCGGTTCGGCCCGGGACGGCTCGCGCACCGCGATCAGGAGCCGTTCCACGCCCCCGCGGGCCAGGGCGAGCGCGCACGCCCGGGCCGCTCCACCCGCCCCGAACACCAGCGCCGTCCGGCCAGCCGGATCGAAGCCGGCGTCCCGGCGGAGGAACCGGTCGAAGCCCGGCGTGTCGGTGTTGTGGCCGGACAGGCCGGCGGGTCCCACGACGATCGTGTTCACGGCCTGGAGCCGTTCGGCGTCCTCGGACAGGTCGCGGACCAGGCTCGCCGCCTCGGTCTTGTGCGGCATCGTGACGTTGGCCCCGGCGAACCCCACGGCTACGAGACCCGGGAGGGCGGCCCGGAGCTCCCCCGGCGGCACGGGAAGGGGCACGTACACCCAGTCCAGACCGAGGGCGGCGAAGGCCGCGTTGTGGATCACCGGCGACAGGCTCCCCGAAGCCGGCCACCCGATGACGCCGACCGTCCGCGTGGAGCCGCCGACCCTCGCGGTGCGCCGTTCCTCACCCATCGGCCCGGATCACCCCAGGCATCTCGCCTTGTCGCGAAGGAACTGCCCGTTCGTGGTGCTGAACGCGTGGTGCCCGTCGGCGCCGCACAGGACGTAATAGAGGAAGTCGACGTCGGCCGGGCTCAGCGTGGCCTGGAGCGACGCCAGGCCGGGGCTGGCGATGGGGGTCGGCGGCAGGCCCGCGTACAGCCGAGTGTTGTAGGGGCTGTCGATCTCGAAGTCCGACCCCGTGAGGCCGTCGTCGGGGTTGGGATCGATGTACTGGACGGTGGCGTCGATCCCGAGGGGCATCCCCGCCGCCAGCCGGTTGTAGATGACCGCCGCGATCAGCGGACGGTCCTTCGGGACCCTGGCCTCCTCCTCCACCATGGAGGCCACGATCACGGTCTCGTACGGCGTGAGGCCCAGGTCACCGGCGCCATCCCACCCGAGCGAGGCGGCGTCCTGGCCGAACTGGTCAAGGAGCCGCGCGATCACGTCGTCCGCGGTCGTCCCGCGCTCCAGGAACTCGTAGGTCTCCGGGAACAGGAAGCCCTCCAGGGACTCGCCCGCCATGAGGTAAGGGGGGAGCGACCATTCGCCCGAGTCCGCGGCCCGCAGGAACCGCTGCGCGGGGATGCCCACCACCTCCTCCACGCGCTCGGCGATCTGCGTGAGCCGGTACCCCTCGGGGATCGTGAGGCGGACCGTGGGGGCGGGCGGGGGCGGGTCCGTGATGACGACGAACGCCTCGTGCGGGGTCATGTTCGTCGTGAGGTCGAACGAGCCCTCCCGGATCTCATCGGCCAGGCCGCTTCGGCGAAGCAGCCACTTCGAGACCGTGCCGCACCGGACCACGCCAGCCCGGTGCAGGGCGTCCACCACCTCCGAACCGGATGCGCCCTCGGGAACCGTGAACGCAAACGGGGTCCGAGGCCCCGACGCCTCCTCGCACCACGTGTAGTAGCGCACGCCGGCGGCGACCAGGAGCCCGGCGAGGAGAAGGATCGTGAGCGCGATGCGGGCGCCCCGCCCCGGCCTGGGGGGGGCGGGGACCTCGGCGTGGGCCTGGGGGGGCGTGGGCTCGAGCATGCCGGGGACCGAGCATACCGGGCGGCGCCGGGGGCCAGCCGCTAGCCGCGCGGCGACGCGTCGAGGTAGGCCTGGAGGATGACTGCGGCTGCCGAGCGGTCCACGGCCTGGCGCCGCTCACGCCCCCCCGCCCCGGCCCCCTTCAATGCCCGCTCCGCCTCGGCCGTGGAGAGCCGTTCGTCGTGGAGCACCACCGGGACCGGCAGGAACTGCCGGAGGGCGCCGGCGAACTCCTCGGCGTGGCGGGCCCGAGTCCCGGTCTTCCCCGACATCCGGAGCGGGTTGCCCACCACCACCAGCGTGACCTCGTTCTCCTGGACGATCCCGGCGATGGCCTTCAGGTCCGCCGGTGCCCCGGTGTGCACGGTGCCGAAGGGCACGGCCACCTTCCGGTCGGGGCCCGAGATGGCCACGCCGATCCGCACGTCGCCGAGGTCCAGGCCCAGAACGCGGCCCTTCTCAGGCACCGGCCCGCAGGAGCTCCTCCAGCCGGGCCGGGATCAGCTTGCGAATCGCGTCCTCCACCGCATCGCCCTTGGGGCCCCCGGCCGTGCCCAGGATGGGCTTGCCGCCGGCCCGTCCGCCGATCGCTTTCGCCGCCGGCTCGAGCAGCAGCGGCGCGGTCACCCCCCGCGACACCAGGTTCTTGCTGCACGCCGCCACGATCAGACCGGCGCCGCCGCGGCCCGTGCCGAGCACCACCGCGGCGCCGCCCTCGCTCTCCAGCCGGCCCACCGCGCCCTGGGCCAGCTCCCGAAGCTCGCCGGCATCGCCGTCGTGCCCCTCGTTCACGAGCGTCACCCCGGCCACCTGCGAGGCCCTGTCGACGATGTCCTTGACGAGCTCGGTGCGCTCGGCGGCCCCCAACTTGCCGAGCTCGGTCCGGAGGCGCCTGTTCTCCTCCAAGACCTCGCGGACCCGCTCGGCGACCGCCCACCGATCGCTCCGGAGAAGGCTCGCCAGGTCCTCCACGAGCCAGTGCTCGGCGTTCATCTCCTTCACGGCGTCCGGGCCGACCAGCGCCTCCACCCGGCGCATGCCGGCCCCGATGCTCGACTCGCCCAGGATCTTGACCACTGCGACGTTCCCGGTCCGGGGGACGTGCGTGCCCCCGCACAGCTCGACCGAGTAGTCCCCCACCTCGACCACTCGGACGAAGTCACCGTACTTCTCGCCAAACAGCGCGATGGCCCCTTGGTTCTTGGCCTCGTCGAAGGTGGTCTCGTAGATCCGGACCGGCGAGTCCTCGGCCAGTCGCCGGTTGGCCACCTCTTCGACCTGCTCGAGCACGTCGCGGGGGACCGCCGCGTGGTGCGGGAAGTCGAATCGGAGGCGGCCCGGGGCGACCAGGGACCCGGCCTGCCGCGCGTGCTCGCCGAGGACGTGGCGGAGGGTCCAGTGCACGACGTGCGTGGCGGTGTGGGCCCGGGCCGTTGACTCCCGGCGGACCCGGTTCACCTCGGCGTGGGCGTCCTCGCTCTCCCGGACCTCGCCGGATTGGACGACCCCCGTGTGCACGATCACGTCGCCCGGTCCCCACTGGGCGTCGACCACGCGCACCAGCCCTCCCGGCGTCCGTACGTACCCGTGGTCCCCGATCTGGCCGCCGGACTCCGCATAGAACGGGGTGCGGTCCAGGACCAGGCGCACGTCCTGCCCCTCCTCGGCGACCTCGGTCCGTCCGCCGTCGGTGACCAGGGCCACCAGGCGCCCGTCGGCTTCCAGGGTCCGGTACCCCAGGAACTCGGTGCGGCCGGCGGACGATGCCACGTCGGCCAGCTCGTCCCCCAACCGCTCCTTCTTCACGGCCCGCTTGGCCCGTTCCCTCTGTTCGGCCATGAGGGCCTCGAACCGCTCCTCGTCGACCGACAGGCCCCTGTCCTCCGCGAGCTCGCGCGTCAGCTCTATGGGGAAGCCGAACGTGTCGTGCAGCTTGAACACGACGTCTCCGGCAAGGACCCCGCCGCCGAACACCTTCGGTCCGGGCTTACTCGTAGTGACGGGCAGCTGAGGAATCGCCTTCTCGAACAGCTCCATCCCCTGCCGCAACGTCGCGGCGAATCGCTCCTCCTCCGACGCCGCGACCTGCATGACTTGGGCGCGGTTCTCCAAGAGCTCGGGATACGCGTCGCCGAACAGCTCAGTGGTGCGCTCCGCAAGCTTCTCCATGACCGGTCCCTCGATGGACAGGCGCCGGGCGTGGCTCACCACGCGCCGGAGCATCCTGCGGAGCACGTAGCCCCGCCCTTGGTTCGAGGGCAAGACCCCGTCGGCGAGCAGGAACGTCGTGGCGCGGCCGTGCTCGGCGATCACCTTCAGCGAGACGTCCGTGGCCGGGTCCCGCCCGTGCGTCCGCCCCGAGAGCGACTCCGCCACCTCGAGCAGTGGACGGAGCAGGTCGGTCTCGAACACGTTGTCGACGTCCTGGAGCACCGTCGCCACGCGCTCGACGCTCGAGCCCGTGTCGATGTTCTTCGCGGGGAGCTCGCGAAGGATCGACTCCTCGTCGTCGACCTCGTCCTGCATGAAAACGTGGTTCCAGATCTCCATGTGGCGTTCCTCGTCGACCTCGGGACCGCCTTCGCGGCCGAAGCGCGCACCTCGGTCCACGTAGATCTCCGAACACGGTCCCGCCGGCCCGGCCGCGTGCGTCCACCAGTAGTTGTCGTCCTTGCCCCGGCGGACGATCCGCTCGGCCGGGACGCCGATCTCCCGCCACACGCCGATCGCCTCGTCGTCGGTCTCGAATACCGTGACCCAGATCCGGTCCGGGTCGATCCCCCAGACCTCCGTGACGAGCTCGAACCCCCAGGCGCACGACTCCCGTTTGAAGTAATCGCCGAAGGAAAAGTTGCCGAGCATCTCGAAGAAGGTGAGGTGGCGGGCGGTGTGGCCGACGTTGTCGATGTCGAGCGCGCGGAAGACCTTCTGCACGGTCACGGCACGGGAGAAAGGCGCCCGAGCGTGGCCCAAGAAGTACGGGATGAACTGGTTCATCCCGGCGTTAGTGAGGAGTAACCCGGACTCGGGTGGCGGGATCAGCGACGAGGAGGGCACGCGACGGTGCCCGCGGTCTTCGAAGAAGCGAAGGAAGGTCTCGCGGATCTGCCGGCCATCCATCGGCGGCTAGTCTAGCCGCCGCACCCGGGTGGCCCGGGAGCTCACTCGCCGCCGTCGGTGCGGAGCTCCTTCTCCTTCTGCTCCATGGCCCGCTTTCCTTCGACGATGGACTCGGAGACGCGTTTGGACAGCTCCATCATGCCTCCCCGGGCCTCGCGGACCAGGGTCGAGGGAGCCACCTTCTGCATCTGGTTGCGGGCGAACCTCGCCGTGAGGACCGCCCCGACCGCCCCGGCCCCCAGGCCGAGCGCCAGCCAGAAGAGCCGCCTCACTTCTTCGCTTCGCCTTTGCCTCGGAACCGCGACGCGGCCTTGGACAGGCCCGCCCCGAAGGAGATGACCTTCACCAACGGGCCCGAGGCCGCCTTCTCCACGAGGCCGGAGACCCTCTCGACCCGGCCCACGATGGTGGTGGCCGAAGCCAACATCCCGTCCACCCGGTCGAGCTCACGGTTGGTCTTGACCACCGAGTTGCGGACCTCGGACAGGAGTGGGACGGTTTCCTCGCGGATGCCGTCGATCAGCATCTTGGTGCTCTCGAGGGTGCGGAACGTGTTCAGCAGCACCACGCAAAGGAACAGGACGAGCAGGCCCCAGAAGGAGGCCAACAGGATCAGCGCGACGTCTCCGCCGGTAGCAGCCACGAGGCCCATGGCACACTCCTTTGCAAGCTCAAGGAACAGGGATGCGAATCATACCGGGGCTTCCGGGTCGGTCGCCTCGCCGGTCTCCCGCTCCGTCGCTTCGCCGGTCTCTTCACCCTGGCCCGATGGCTCGTAATACCGCTTGCCGGAGAAGCGCACCGGACGGTACTCCTGTTCCACCGTATGGCCGGGAAAATCGTGCGGGTACCGGTATCCCTTCCCGTGCCCGAGCCGCCGCGCCGTCGGCGTCCCGGCCTCCCGAAGGTGAAGCGGCACCGGGTCGCTGGCCGCCGCGTCCTCGGTGGCCTTGCCGAGGGCCTCGATGACGCTGTTCGACTTGGGGGCCTTGGCCAGGTACAGGGCCGCCTGGGCCAGGTTCAGCCGGGCCTCCGGCAGTCCTACGTACTCCACGGCATGGGCCGCCGCCACGGCCACCAGCAGGGCTCGGGGGTCGGCCAGCCCGATGTCCTCGGAGGCGTGAACGACCATCCGCCTGGCGATGTACCTGGGGTCCTCTCCGGCCTCGAGCATCCGGGCCAGCCAGAACAATGCGGCGTCGGGGTCCGATCCCCGGATACTCTTGATGAACGCCGAGATCACGTCGTAGTGGGCGTCGCCCTGGCGGTCGTACACGATGGCCTTCTTCTGCACGGCGTCGGCCGCCCGCTCCAGGGTCACGGTGTCCTCGCCGGCGACCTTCGCCGCCAGTACCGCCGCCTCGAGTCCCATGAGCGCGATCCGGGCGTCCCCTCCGCTCACCGCGACCAGGTGGTCCAAGGCCTCCTCACCCACCTTCACCGAGAGGGTG
>Ga0209853_1000066_pt1 | contig 26878 bp, 26 predicted proteins | sample GWRWS1_30_40_FD_187224 | JGI IMG/M metagenome (GOLD analysis project Ga0209853, IMG submission 187224) | Riverbed sediment microbial communities from areas with vegetation nearby in Columbia River, Washington, USA - GW-RW S1_30_40 (SPAdes)... | ecosystem: Environmental > Aquatic > Freshwater >...
GTACGCGCGGAGCAGGCACTCCTGCACCAGGTCCTCGGCGCCCTCGTCCGTGAGCCGGCGGGCCACGGAGTACAGCCGGGGGAGGTGCTCGCGGGCCAGCCTCTCGAAGGCCTCCTTCGAGGCCCGTTCGACCGTTCGCACCTCCTCGGCCACCGGCCTCCCGTCCGTCGCGGTCCTCCTCCAAGACGATGACGGAGTCGAAGTTATTGCATCTGTCGGGAAACGCAATGTGGGGCCGCGGGGGGGCGTCTTCTCCGGTGTCGGGAACCGATCCGAGCGAACGGAGGCCGGGACGATGTCCGGGACGGCGACCCTGGTCGGGTCCTACGAGGTCGGAGAGGTGGTTCCGGACTTCGGGCTCCCAATCCTGGATGGCGGTACGGCGCGGCTGTCCGACTACCGGGGCAGACCGGTGTTGATCTTTTTCACCGCGACGTGGTGTCCGTACTGCGGCGCCGAGGCGCCTTACCTGGAGCAGGAGATCTGGCAGCGGTACCGGAACCGCGACCTCCAGGTGATCTGCATCGACGTGAAGGAGAACACCGGCATCATGGGGCCGTTCGTCGAGCGGTACGCGTGGACCTTCCCCGTGCTCCTAGACGACGACGGCGAGGTGTCGATGCGGTTCGCCCCCGTGAAGGAGGGACTTCCTCCCGAGGTCGCCATCATCAACGCCCACTTCTTCCTCGACGGGGACGGGGTTGTCCGGTACCGCGACTTCCTCAACATGGAGCGGTTCGACGCGAAGGCCTCCCACGTGCGGGAGTTCCTCGACGGGTTCCTGGGGGTGGAGTCGTGATCGGTCCGGCGCTGGACCTGGCGAACTGGCTCTCCCTGTCGGCCAGGGTGGAGCCGGCGAGCCTTCGGCCCGGCGAGCGGGGGCGACTGGTGGTCGAGGTGACCGTGCCCGAGGGGTGCCACCTTGAGTCCCACGACCCGAGTGAGCCATGGCTGATCCCCACCGTGCTGGGAGTGGAGGCCCCGGAGGGGATCACGGCGGGTGAGGTGGACTACCCCGAGGGCGAGGAACGGACCTTCGACTGGAGCCCCGCCGTACTGCGCGTCTACCGAGGGACGCTCGAGCTGTCGGCACCCGTGGAGGTGGCTCGGGGCGCGTCGCCGGGGTCGGTCGCCGTCCTCGGCCGATTGAGCTACCAAGGATGCACCGAGTCGCTCTGCCTCATGCCGTCGGAGCAAGCTGTGGAGGCGAGGTTGGAGATCGCCACGGAGTAGGACCTAAGGAGGTGGGGATTGTGGCGACGGTTGCGGTCGGACGGGCCCGCGAGGAGGGCGCCGGGGCCCTCAGGGTCGGGAGCTGGCTGATGGGCCTGGCGGCGGTTGGCTTCATCGGCTACGCGGTGATCTTCTTCATCAGGAACTTCACCGATAGCTTCCTGGAGCTCGGCATCGGGCCGAACGAGGTGGACGTGGGGAAGACGCAGATCCAGGAGTTCAGCCCGTCGCTCTTCGAGTACGTCAGCCACCTGCATGTCGCGATCTCGGGATTCCTGGCCGCGTTGGGGCTGGCGGTGCTGTTCCTGGTGGCCTACGGGGTGGGGCGCGGGTTGCTGTGGGCGTGGGTCGGAGCGGTGGCAGCGCCGGTGCTCGCCCTGGCGGTGGCGCTCCCGGCGCACTACGCGAACGACTTCGACACACTCGGGCACCTCGGCCTGATCTACTTGGCCACCGCGATCTTCGTGGTGGGGGCCCTGGTCTCGCTCACGGGGATCATGGCGAAGCGGCCTTCGGGCTGAGCGTTAAGGCGTCGAGCGCGTCGAGGGCCCCGCTCCGTTCCTCCTCGGTGAGGGTGCGGAGCGGGGCCCTCACGTCTTCCCCCACGGGCACACCTCGGGCCGCCAGGACCACCTTGAGCGCCGCGTGGAACGGGATCCGGTTCAGGCGGTCGCGCAGCATCACCACGGTCCGATGGGCCTCCGGGCTGCGCCGGTGGGCCAGGGCCGCGACCACCTCGGGGAACGCGGCGGCGAGCCCGGACACCGTGCCGACCGCACCCCGCTCCAGCGCCTGAAGGACCAGCGGCTCCGAGCCGATGAACACGTCCAGCCCGTCGATGAGGTAGGGCTCGACCTTTTCGAACGGCCTATCCGAGACCTTCAGGCCGGCGAGGTTCGGAACGACCGCCCGCAGCCGCTCGATCACCGGGATGGGGATGGCGTAACCGCTCCGGGCGGCGAACTCGTAAAGGTAGAAGGGCACCGGTGCGCACGCCTCTGCTGCCGACCGGAAGTGGGCGAGTAGGCCGTCCTCGTCGAAGGCGAAGAACGGCGGCCCGATCGCGGCGACCGCGTCGGCTCCGGCTTCGGCCGCGTGCCGCGCCAGGGCCGCGGTGTCCGCGGTGGTCTGTGCGCCGCAGTGCACGGCCACGGCGAACCCCTCGGGCCGCGCCGCCAGGAACAGCTCGACGGCGCGCCTCCGTTCGTCGACGGAAAGCAGGATGCCCTCGCCGGTGGTTCCGCAGGCCAGGATGCCGTCGAGTCCACCCGCCGCCAGGAACGCGACGAGCGGTTCGAACGCGTCCTCGTCGAGGGACTCCCCGCCGTCCCGCAGCGGGGTGACCGACGCGGCGAGCGCTCCGCGCAGCATGGCGTGAACCCTACAGCGTGGGCGGCGCTCGCTCCTCGAAGGTGCGGTCGAGGGCGAATGGGTTCTCCTCCGCCTTGCCGGTCAGGAGGTCGACGAGTAGGCGGCTCGCCGCGGGGGAGAGCATGATCCCGTGTCCGCTGTAGCCGGTGTTCACCCACAGGCCGTCGAGGGCTGTGGGGCCGATCAGCGGCCGGTGGTCCACTGTCACCGTGTACTGTCCGGCCTGGAGGATCCAGTCGATGGCGGGCCGGTCCAACACGTCGTGCCAGAACGGGACGACCCGCGCCACGGACAACGGGCTCGAGGGGTCGAGGAGCTGGAGTGCGAATGCGGCGTCGGTCGGCACGTTGTCGGTGGGCGGGCTGGGCGGGGTGGTGGGGTCGGTGAACAGCAGCCACGCACCCCCGAAGGCCGGCCGCCAGTGGACCCCGGTGTCCTCGTCGATCGTCATCGGGGCGTCTGGCGGCACCTCTGGCACGTGAGGGAGGATCAGCTTCTGGCGGCGAACGGTGACGGCCGGTAGCCCGATGCCCGCCGCCGCCGCGAGCGGGCCCGACAACGGGCCCGCGGCCACCACGACGTTCTCGGCGAGGATGAGACCCTTCGTGGTCCGGACCGCGGAGAGCCGTTCCCCGACCGTCACGAAGCCCATTGCCCGGCAATCCACCAGTACGTCCGCCCCCGAGGCGTGAGCCAGCCCGAACGTGAGCTCCTTCGTGTTCAGGAAGCCGTCCCCGGCCCGCCATCTCGCCTGGAGGACGTTCTCTCCCACGTAGGGGAACCGGCGGCGGACCTCGTCGCCCGCCAGGAGCTCGACGTCGGTCTGGCCCCACGAGTGCTGCAGACCGACGAGCTCCCGCTGGCGGTCGGCCATCGCGGCGTCGGTGGTGAGCCACAGGTACCCCTGGAGGCGGAGGTCGAGGCGGTACCGGTCCTGTCCGGTGACCTCTTCGAAGTTCAGGAACAGCTCGGCGGACTCCCGGACCAGCGTGAGCTCCTCGAGGTTGTCGAACTGGAGCCGGAACGCGCCGGCCGCGACCGGCGTGGTGAGCGTGCAGAGCGCGGGCCGCGCTTCCACGAGGAGCGGCCGGATGCCGGCCCGGGCGGCGTGGAACGCCGTGGCCGCGCCGACCACCCCGCCCCCGATGATGACGAGCTCCGCCGAGGCCGGCGGCTCGTCGAGGTACCTCACGTGGGTTCGGCGATGGCCGCGACCAGCTCGCGGCAGAACGCCGGGATGTCCTCCACCACCCGGCCCCACACGATGTTGCCGTCGCGGAAGGCCGGCTCGTCGACCCACGTAGCTCCCGCGTTCACCAGGTCGTCCTTGATCCCCAGGCTGCCGGTGGCCCGGTGGCCGGTCACGATGCCGGCCGAGATGCCCACCAGCCCGGCGTGGCAGATCAGGCCGACCACCTTGCCCTGGTCGTACGTCTTGCTCACGAGGCTCGTGACCTCCTCGTACCGGCGGAGCTTGTCGGGAGCCCACCCGCCGGGGACGACCACCGCGTCGAAGTCGTCGGCGCTGACGTCCTTCGCGGCGACGTCGCTCGTCGCCGACAGCGCGTGCTTGCCCCGAACCTCCTTGCCGGCCGCGGTTCCCACGATCGTGACGTTCGCGCCCTCCTCGCGAAGGCGCATCACGGTCACCCAGAACTCGAGGTCCTCGAACCCCTCCTCCAGGAACACGGCGATCTTCCGCCCACGCAGTCGCTCAGTGTCCGCCACGGTGCCTCACCTCCGGCTCGGACTGTACCGCTCAGGCCCGGATCTGGGCGAAGCGGTACCCGACGCTCCGAACCGTCTCGATCAGCCACGCGTGGTCCTGCCCGAACTTCGCCCGCAGCCGCCGGACGTGCACGTCCACCGTCCGCATGCCGCCGAAGTAGTCGTACCCCCACACCCGAGCCAGGATTTCCTCCCGGGTGAACACCCGCCCCGGGCTGGCGACGAGGAGCTTCAGCAGCTCGTACTCCATGTACGTGAGGTCGAGGACCCGCCCCTCCAGGATGGCCTGGTACGTGGAGGTGTTCAGCCGGAGCGGGCCGCGGTGGACGATGTCTGGCCCGTCCCGGCCCGTCCTCAGGCCGAGCAGCCGCAACCGCGCGGCCAGCTCCTCGGCCGCGTACGGCAGCCGAACGAACTCGTCGCACAGGTGCTCGTTGCCTGCCACGACCCACAGGTCCGCCGGGTCCAGCAGCCATACCAGCGGCACGTGGCCGAACCCCTCGGCCGAGCGAAGCTCCTCGGACACCCGGATGGCCTCCTTCGGCTCGGCACCAGCGGCGATCAGGGTGATGGAGGGTCCGACGGGAGGCGGGTCGAGCGTCTGCGCGGACACCGGCAGGTAACCGAGCAGGGTGAGGTCCGCTCCCAGCCGGTCCCTCAGGTCCTCGTCGTCGCCGACGACGAGGACCTGCTCGGCTACGGCCGGGGCGGGCCCCGGCCGGACGCTCTCTCTGCTCGGGCTCATAGCCTGGGCAGGTTCCGCTCGATCTCGAGCCCGGTCACGTAGCTCCGGTACTCGTCCCATTCGGCTCGCTTGTTCGCGATGAACCATTCGAACAGGTGCTCGCCCAAGGCCTCCCGGACCAGCTCGCTCCGCTGCATCTCCCCCAGCGCCTCGGGCAGGCTCTCGGGGAGGGACTCGATGCCGTCGCTCCAGCGCTCGGCGTCGCTCTTTCGATGGATGTCGTCGGACGCCTCCGGGGGCAGGTCGTACTCCAGCTCGATGCCGCGGAGCCCCGCCGCGAGGATCACCGCGAGCGTGAGGTACGGGTTGCACGCCGAGTCGGGGGCCCGGTACTCGATCCGGCAGGCCGACTCCTTGCCGGGCTTGGTGAGCGGCACGCGAACGAGCGCCGAGCGGTTGCGGACCCCCCAGCACACGTAGACCGGTGCTTCGTACCCGGGGACGAGGCGCTTGTAGGAGTTGATCCACTGGTTCGTGATGGCGCTGATCTCGCGGGCGTGCCGGAGGAGCCCGGCGATGAACGCCCGGGCCACCTTCGACAGGTAGTACTGGTCCGTGGGGTCGAAGAAGGCGTTGCGGTCGCCCTCGAACAGGGAGAGGTGCGTGTGCATGCCCGATCCCCACGCCCCCTGGATGGGCTTCGGCATGAACGTGGCGTACACGCCGAGCTCCTGGGCGACCTCCTTCGCCGCCAGCCGGAAGGTCATGATCGAGTCGGCCATCGTGAGCGCGTCGGTGTGCCGGAGGTCCACCTCGTGTTGGGACGCCGCCAGCTCGTGGTGGGAGTCCTTCACCAGGACCCCGAGCTGCTCGAGGCCGGTGATGACCCTGCGCCGGAAATCGCTTCCCACGTCGAGCGGGGTGAGGTCGAAGTAGGAGCCGGCGTCGAGCGGCTCCGGCTCGTGCGCGTCCTTGAACAGGAAGAACTCGATCTCCGGGCCGGCGTAGAAGGTGAACCCGAGCTCCGAGGCCCGGGCGATGGCCCGGCGCAGCACGTGCCGCGGGTCCCCCTCGAACGGCCCGCCCTCCGGCGTGTGGATGTCGCAGAACATCCGGGCCACCGCCGGTGAGCCGGGACGCGAGGGAAACATCTGGAACGTCGAGGGGTCGGGCCAGGCGATCATGTCGGCTTCCTGGATGCGGGCGAAGCCGTCGATGGCTGAACCATCGAACCCCACGCCCTCCTCGAGGGCCTCCGGGATCTCCTCCCCTGGGATGTCGAAGGACTTCAGGAACCCCAGCACGTCGGTGAACCACAGCCGGACGAACCGGACCTCCCGCTCCTCCATCGTCCGGAGCACGAACTCGCGCTCGTCGTCCTGAAGCATCCGGGGCCTCCTCGTGGTTTGGGCGACGGTATCCCGGAACCGTTACCTGCCGATTGCTCCTTCGTAAACAGTGGGTTACGGACCGTCACACAGAGTTCATGGAGCCGAAACCCGCCGGAAACGGTCCCTGCCTACCGTCGAGGCACCAGACGCGCGACTCCGGAGGCACCGATGGTGGACGGCGCGAACATTGGCCCGCCCGCGGCGGACGATCGCGACGCGTGCGGCATCGGGTTCGTGGCACATGCCTCGGGCCGCCCCGGCCACCACATGGTGGAACAGGCGCTCGAGGGACTGTGCCGGCTTCGGCACCGGGGGGCCATCGACGCCGACGCCAGGACCGGCGACGGGGCGGGGCTGTTGCTTCCCATCCCCCGCCGGCTCCTCGCGCGTCACACGACCCGGGCCAGTGTCGATCCCGACCGCGCCGGTGTGGCCATGCTGTTCGGGCGAAGCGAGGAGCGCGAGGTTCGCGCCGCGGTCGCCGAGGCCTGCCGGGCCGAGGGGATCCAGGTGACATCCTGGCGCGAGGTGCCGACCGAGCCGGCGGCCCTCGGCGCGCGAGGCCGGGACACCATGCCCCTCGTCGTGCAGGCCATCCTGGAGCCACCGGGGCGCGCGTCCGCCCGCGAGGCCGAGCGGTCCGCCCACCGGGCGCGGCGGCGCCTGGCAGGCCTGGCCAGGAAACGCCACCTCGACCTCTATGCGGTCTCGCTCTCGTTCCGGACCGTGACCTACAAGGCGCTCGTGGCCGCCGACCAGCTCGGGGCGTTCTACCCCGACCTCCCCGATCCCGACGTTGAGGCCTGGTTCGCCGTCTTCCACCAGCGTTATTCCACGAACACCACCCCCACCTGGGAGCGGGCCCAACCGTTCCGGATGCTCTGCCACAACGGAGAGATCAACACGATCGCCGGCAACGTCAACCGGATGCGGGCCCGGGAGGGTCGGCTGGGGCTCGCCGCGAAGGGGGAGCAGGAGCTGTTCCGCCCGGTGGTGGACGAGGCGGGCTCCGACTCGGCCATGCTCGACGAGGTGGTCGAGATGCTCGCCCGGGAGGGCTCGGACGGTGGGCGGGACATCCGGCACGTCATGGCCATGCTCGTCCCAGCGGCCTGGGAGTCGGACCCGGACCTCGGCGAGGAGGTGCGCGACTTCTACCGGTGGCACGAGTCGCTGATGGAACCGTGGGACGGGCCCGCCGCGCTGATCTTCACCGACGGGTTCGGGGTGGGTGCGGCCCTCGATCGGAACGGGCTCCGGCCGCTCCGCTACGCGGCCTGTCACGACGGCTTCGTCGTGTGCGCCTCCGAGGCTGGCGCGGTGGACACGTCAGGGCACGGCAGGGTGAAGCGCGGCAAGCTCGGGCCCGGCCAGATGTTGTTCGTCGATCCTCGAGGCGGCGGCCTCCAGCTCGACCCCAGAGCGCGGGTGGCCGGGGGGCGTCCGTATGGTGACTGGCTGCGGACCTATCGCGTGGCCGGCTCTCCAGGGCGGCCCGTCGTCCAGGTGCGCGACGATCTTGCCCGGCTCCAGGTGGCGCACGGCTACACGCGGGAGGAGCTCTCAATCGTGCTCCGCCCGGTGGCGGGGACGGGCAAGGAGCCCACGTTGTCGATGGGGGACGACACCCCCATCGCGCCGTTCAGCGAGCACCAGCGGCCGGTGGCCAACCACCTCAAACAGCGGTTCGCGCAGGTGACGAACCCGGCGATGGATCACCTCCGCGAACGCTCGGTCATGTCGCTTCGCGTGCTGCTCGGGCCACGGGACCCGATTCTGTGGGAGCGGCCGGAGGGAGCGGCGCTCATCGAGTACCCGACGTTCCTGCTCCTCGGGGCCCCCGACGGCGAACAGCTCGATGCCACCTGGCCGGCGGCGGAGGGCCCCGCGGGACTCCGGACCGCGGTCCGCCGGCTTGCCTCCGAGGCCGTCGGGGCGGTCCGTCGGGGTGCGTACCTGATGGTGGTGACCGACGAGGCGGCGGGGCCGGCTCGGTGCCCGATCCCCTCGCTGCTCGCCGTGGGCGCGGTGAACGCCACGCTCGTCCGGGCCGGCCTTCGCACCAGCGCGTCCGTGGTCGCGCAGTGCGACGACGCGCGCGACTCCCACCACTTCGCCTGCCTGATCGGCGCGGGGGCCGAGGCAGTGCACCCCCGCCTGGCGCTGGCGACCGTCGCCGGTCTCGCTGGGGAGGGGAACGGCGAAATGGCCGAGGCCGCGATCCTCCGGTTTCGGTCGGCCATGGAGGAAGGCGTTCTGAAGATCCTGGCCAAGCTGGGGATCTCGTGTCTGGACTCCTATCGAGGCGGACAGGCGTTCGACGCCCTGGGCCTGGGGCCGGAGGTGATCAAGACGTGCTTCCCGGGAGCGGCCTCGCCCCTCGGCGGGGTCGGGTTCGAGGGGATCGCCCTCGACGCGCTGGCCCGGCACGCCGAGGCCTTCGGGCCCGAGACGCCCGCGCTCGCGAACCCCGGCTTCGTGAAGTTCCATCGGGGCGGCGAGCACCACGCATCGAACCCCGACGTCGTGCGGGCCCTCCACCGGACCGTGGACCCGGGCCTGGAACGGCTCCGGTCAACGGCCGCCGCCGACGGCGACGGCGACGGCGAGGCCCTGCGCGACGGCCGGGGCGACGGCGAGGCCCTGCGCGCCGCCCACGCGCTGCAACGGGCCGTGCGCGAGCCGGACCGGCCCGACCTGTACCAGCGGTTCTCCGACCTCGTGCGGGCGCGGCCGCCCACTGCCCCTCGGGACCTGCTCGACGTGGTGCCGGCCGGCCCGCCCGCCCCCCTCGAGGAGGTCGAGACGGCGAGCGAGATCCTCCGCCGGTTCTCCACGGGGGCCATCTCGCACGGCGCGATCTCCAAGGAAGCGCACGAGACCCTGGCCATCGCCATGAACCGGGTGGGGGGAGCGTCGAACACCGGTGAGGGCGGCGAGGACCCGGCCCGGTACCGGACGGAAGCGAACTCGCGCATCAAGCAGATCGCCTCTGGCCGGTTCGGCGTGACCCCCGAGTATTGCGCGTTCGCCGACGAGCTCCAGATCAAGATCGCACAGGGCTCGAAGCCGGGGGAAGGTGGGCAGCTGCCCGGACACAAGGTGACCGAGGAGATCGCCCGCCTCCGACATACCCAGCCCGGCGTCGCCTTGATCAGCCCGGCGCCGCACCACGACATCTACTCCATCGAGGACCTCGCGCAGCTCGTGTTCGACCTGAAGCAGGTGAACCCGGCGGCGGCCGTCTCGGTGAAGCTCGTGGCCGAGACCGGCGTGGGGACGGTCGCCGCGGGAGTGGTGAAAGGCCTGGCCGAGGTGGTGCACATCGCTGGGGCCGACGGCGGCACGGGCGCGTCGCCTCTCGGTTCGATCAAGAACGCCGGCCTGCCCTGGGAGGTCGGCCTGGCCGAGATCCAGCGCGCGCTCGTCGAGAGCGGGCTGCGCGGCCGGGTGCGCGTGCGCGCGGACGGGGGGCTGAAGACCGGCCGCGACGTCCTGATCGCGGCGCTCCTGGGGGCCGACGAGTACTCGTTCGGCACTGCGGCCCTTCTGGCGGAGGGCTGCATCATGGTCCGGACCTGCCACCTGGACACCTGTCCCGTGGGCATCGCGACCCAACGCCCCGAGCTGCGCGCGAGGTTCGCCGGCACGCCGGAGATGGTCGCCGCCTACATGGTTGCGGTGGCGGAGGAGGTGCGGCGACTGCTGGCCGGGATTGGCATGCGGTCGCTCGACGAGGCCATCGGACGGACGGACCTCTTGCACGTGCGGCCCGTGGGGGCCCGGGCGGCCGTGGTGGACCTGGATCCGCTGCTGTCACCAGCGTCGGGCGAGCGGCGGTTCGTGGGCGGCCTCCCGCTCCAGAGGCCCCGGTCGTCGCTGGGCGACCGGCTGCACCGGGACGCGTGGGACACCGTCCACTCCGGTGGCCACGTGGACCTCTCCTACCCGATCGAGAACGCCGACCGGACCGTCGGCGCGCGGCTGGGGGGAGCGATCGGCCGCGCGTTCGGGGAGTCGCTTCCCCCCGGGTCGGTCCGCGCGACGTTCCGGGGCTCGGCCGGGCAGTCGTTCGGCGCGTTCTTGGCGGCCGGGGTCGAGCTCCGCCTGGCCGGCGAAGGTAATGACTACGTGGGAAAGGGGATGGGCGGCGGGCGGGTGGTGATCCTGCCGCCCGACGACGACGCCGGCGACCCGTACCTCGCCGGCAACGTCGTGCTGTACGGGGCGACCGGTGGCGAGCTGTTCGTGGCCGGCCGGGTCGGCGAGCGCTTGGCCGTGCGGAACTCCGGGGCGACGGCGGTGGTCGAGGGCGCGGGCGATCATGGGTGCGAGTACATGACCGGGGGGACGGTGGTGGTCCTCGGGCCGGTCGGACGGAACTTCGGCGCGGGGATGACCGGCGGCCGGGCGTACCTGCTGGACGGCGAGGGGGCCGTGGAGCGGCAGGTGAACCGGGAGCTCGTGGAGGTCTCGGCGCCGGATCTTTCCGACCTGGGGTTCCTCTCGGGGCTGGTGGAGCGGCACGCCGACCTCACCGGCTCCCCCCGGGCCCGTGAGCTCCTCGCGCAGTGGGCGACGGCCGAGCTCCCGTTCGTCCGGGTATCGCCGCGGGAGGACGTCGCCACGATCACCCAGCGGAACGAGGGCACCCCGAGCCACGCGAAGGAGCGTCCCGCCATCGCGGCGGTCGCCGGCTGAGGTCATCCCTGCCTCGGATGGCGTGACGGGCGCGGCAGCGAACCGCCGTCAGGGGACGATTTTGGAGATGGGGAGCTCGAGGATGTCTGCGGCGCCCCTGGACTTCAGCAGCGGGATCAGAGTGTTGACCGTGGTCTTGTCCGCGACGGTCTCGATGGCGTAGCCGCCCTCCGAGAGTTGAGAGATCGTCGGCGACTTCATCGCGGGCAGGACGTCCAGCACCGCCTTGAGGTGCTCCTCACTCACGTTCAGCTTGATCAGCACCCGGCCCTCGGCCCGAAGCGCGCCCAGCAGCAACGTCGTGATGTCCTCTATCGCCGCTCGCTTGTTCCGGTCGGCCGCGGAGTCCTTGTTCGCGATCAAAAGGACCTCGGACTCCAGCAGCGTTTCGATGATCTTCAGGCCATGGGCCCGAAGCGTGCTCCCGGTTTCGGTCACGTCCACGATGGCGTCCACGATCTCGGGCACCTTCGCCTCGGTGGCGCCGTACGACCACACCACGTGCACCAAGATCCCGAGGTCCTCGAAGTACCGCCGCGTGAGGTTCACGTACTCGGTCGAGATCCGTGAGCCGGGCGGCAGGTCCTTCGCCGACTCGGCGGGGTGATCGTTCGGCACGGCCAGCGCGATGTGCACGACGCGGCCGGTACCGCTCTTCGCGTACTCGAGCGACGCCAGCTCCTCGACTTGGGCCCCGGTCTCCGCGATCCAGTCCCGGCCGGTGATGCCGAGGTCGAACAGCCCGTCTTCGACGTACGTGGGGATCTCCTGGGGCCGAAGCAGCGACACCCGCTCGATCCGCTCGTCGTCCACGGTCCCGTGGTAGTCGCGGTCCGAGCCGCGCCGCACCCGCAGGTCGGCCTGTTCCATGAGGCGGAGCGTCTGCGCCTCCAGCGACCCCTTGGGGATGACGAGCTTTAGCATGGGTGTGTGACGTTCCTCACAGACAGCCGGGTGATGGGGTGGCAGTCTATCTGTGTGGCTCGCGGCAGCGTACTCGGTGCGGCTCGCGTGTGGAGGGACGGTCGTCGCATCACCATCCCGAAAGTCGTCCGGGAAAGGATGGGGCTCCATAAGGCCGATCGCGTCGAGTTCATCCCGCGTGCTACGGGGTTTGTCTTGCGCCGATTGGGGCCTGGGGAGCAGCCTCGAGACGAGCGCCTTGTGAGCGGCATGAGCTGAACTCTCACGGTTCGTCCCCGGTCGTGTGCTGTCCGGCGACGCCGCGAAAGAAGCAGGAGCGCTCGCCGAGGTGACAGGCCGCGCCCAGCTGATGGACCCTGAGCAGCAGCACGTCCCCGTCGCAGTCGGCGCGGATCTCCTCGACATGCTGAACGTGGCCGCTGATCTCACCCTTTCGCCACAGCTCCTGTCGCGACCGGCTCCAGAATACGGTCCGCCTCTCCTCCAGCGTTCTCTGCACCGACTCCCGGTTCATCCATGCCATCATCAGCACGTCGCCGTTCTCGACGTCCTGCACCACCGCCGGGATCAAGCCCCGGTCGTCGAACGTCAGCTCCTCCAGCCCGACCCGCTCCATCACAGCCTCACCGGGAGCCCGCGCCGGGCCAGCTCCTCCTTGACCTCGCGGATGGTGAGCTCGCCGAAATGGAACCGGGATGCCGCCAGCACGGCGTCGACCCGGCCCTCGGTCAACGCCTCGGCGAAGTGCTCGATCGACCCGGCACCGCCGCTAGCGATGACCGGCACGCGAACCGCCTCCCCAACCGCCTTAAGCAGGTCGAGGTCGTACCCCTCGCCGGTCCCGTCCCGGTCCATCGAGGTCAGCAGGACCTCGCCGGCTCCTCGTTCCTGGGTCGCCTCTCCCGCCCACTCCACGGCGTCGCGGCCGGTCGGCGTATGGCCCGCCTCCACCATGACCTCCCACCCCTCGCCGTCCCGACGCTTCGCATCGATGGCCACCACCATGCACTGCGTGCCGAACCGGTCGGCGCAGCGCGACAGCAGTGCCGGGTCTCGCACCGCCGCGGTGTTCAGCGACACCTTGTCGGCGCCGGCCCGAAGCAGCGTCCGAACGTCCTCCTCGCTCCGGACACCGCCCCCCACCGTGAGCGGGATGAACACCTGATCCGCGGTCCGCGAGATGACGTCGATGGTGGCGTCGCGCCCTTCCACCGTGGCCGTGATGTCGAGGAATACCAGCTCGTCGCCGCCCTCGGCGTCGTAGCGCGCCGCGAGCTCCGCCGGGTCGCCCGCGTCGCGGAGGTCCACGAACCGCGTGCCCTTCACCACTCGGCCGGCGTCGACGTCGAGGCACGGGATGATCCGCTTGGCCAGCGTCATCCCCGCACCACCTCGGACAGGTGCAGGGTTCCCGAGTACAGGGCCTTGCCCACGACCGCGGCCTCCACCCCGAGGTCCCGGAGCGCCCACACGTCGTCGGCCTTGCGGACTCCGCCGCTCGCGATCACCGGCCGGTCGGTGAGGGACAGGACCCGCTCGTACAGCGCGAGATCGGGGCCGTCCATCGTGCCGTCTTTCTGGATCGACGTGACCAGGAACCGGGTTGCCCCTGCGTCCTGGAGGGCCGCGACGGCCTCTTCCATCCGGGGGCCTTCCTCCTGCCACCCCCGCACCATCACGTGCCCGTCCTGAACGTCGATGGCCACCACCACCCGGTCCCCGAAGTGCTCAACTGCCTCGGCCACGAACCCCGAGTTCAGGGCCGCGGACGTCCCGAGGATGGCCCTGCCCGCGCCGTCCTCCAGGGCCCGTTCGATGGCATCCATCGTTCGGAGGCCTCCTCCGAGCTGCACCGGCACGGCCACGGCGCGGCAGATCGCCCCGACCACGTCGCGGTTGGAGCCGGAGCCGAGCGCGGCGTCGAGGTCCACGACGTGCAACCGCCGCGCCCCGTCGGCTTCGAACCCCTTCGCCGTCTCCACGGGGTCGGCCTCGTACACGGTCTCGGCCGTTGGGTCGCCCCGGAACAGACGCACGCACCGCCCCCCACGGAGGTCGACGGCGGGGATGACGATCATGCCGTGGCCTCCTTCACGAAGGCTTCGTAGATCCCCAGGCCGGCCTCCCCCGACTTCTCCGGGTGGAACTGGGTGGCGAACAGGTTGTCCCGGGCCACGACGGCCGAGAACGGGCGGCCGTACTCGGTGGTTCCCACCGTGGTGCCGGCGAGGACATCAGCGGCGTAGGAGTGGACGAAGTAGAACCGCGTGCGGTCGGGGATCGCCTCGACGTACGGGTGCTTCGAGACCCACTCAACGGTGTTCCACCCCATGTGCGGCACCTTCACGGTCGGGGGAAGCCTCCGGGCCTGGCCGGGGATGATCCCCAGCCCTTCTTCGGGGTCCTCCTCGCTCCGCTTGAACAGGACCTGCATACCCACGCACACCCCGAACAGCGGCCGCCCGGTTGCGGCGAAGTCGCGCACGACCCCGTCCAGACCGTCCTGGGCCAGGTTGCGCATACACGCCCCGAAGTGCCCGACGCCCGGGACTACCAACGCGTCGGCCAGCATCACGGCACCGCGATCGTCGGCGACCTCGGCCTTGCCGCCCACGTGCTCGACGGCCCGCGCCACTGAGCGGAGATTCCCCATCCCGTAGTCGAGCACCGCGATCGTCACAGCGTCCCCTTGGTCGAGGGTGTCTCGCCCCGGCCGGTCAGCGAACACGCCGTGCCGAGGGCCGTGGCCAGGGCTTTGAACTCGGCCTCCACCACGTGGTGCGGGGAGCGGCCGCTCACCAGCCGGACGTGCACCGTCATCCCGGCGGCCGTGGCGAATGCCCGCACGAAGTCTTCGGTGAGGCCCGTGTCGTATGTGCCGATGGTCTCCGCAGGGACGTCGACCTCGTGCACGACGAACGGCCGGCCGGACAGGTCGAGGGCCACCTCCACGGCCGCCTCGTCCAGCGGCACCGTGATCGACGCGAACCGCCGGATGCCCTTCTTGTCGCCCAGCGCCTCTGCCATGGCCTGCCCCAACGCAAGGCCCACGTCCTCTACGGTGTGGTGGCCGTCCAAGTCGAGGTCGCCCTTGGCCGTCACGGTGAGGTCGAACCCGGCGTGGGTGCCGAGCTGTTGGAGCATGTGGTCGAAGAAGGGGAGCCCGCTGTCGGCGCTCGCTGCGCCAGAGCCGTCGATCCGAAGCTCCACCCGGACGGTGGTCTCCTTCGTCGCGTGCTCCACCGTGGCCTCGCGGGGGCTCATCCCAGGACCTCCTCCAGGGCCGACAGGAACAGGTCGACTTCTTCGGTTGCGCCCGCGGTGACGCGAAGGCATTCCGGGACGACCGCGGTCATGTCGCGGACGAGCACTCCGTGGTCGAGCAGCCCGCGCCAAACGTCGACTGCCGGCTTCGGCGAACGGAACAGCACGAAGTTGGCATCGGACGGGAATGCATCCGCGCCGAGCTTCGGCAGGGCCTCCAGGATCCGGTCACGCTCGCGTCTGACCTTGTCGAGGATGACCAGCGCGTCGTCCTTGTGGCGCAAGGCGATCAGCCCGGCGGCCTGGGTGAGGGCCGACAGGTGGTACGGGAGCCGCACCCGCCGAAGGTCGTCCACCACCTCAGGCGCGGCCAGGCAGTAGCCGATCCGGGCCCCGGCCAGGGCGAACGCCTTGGAGAACGTCCGCACGACCACGACGGTTGGGTGTTGCCCGACCAGTCGCGCGGCCGACTCCCCGCCGAACTCGATGTACGCCTCGTCCGCCACGACCAACGAATCGCCTCCCGACGCAAGCTCGGCAACGACCTTCACAGGCTGCGCGTTGCCGGTGGGGTTGTTCGGCGAGCAGACGAAGATCACCGCGGGCCGCAACGCCAGGGCCTCGGCGGCGTCCCCCTCCCTGATCACCCAGGGCTCGGCGAGGTTCAGGCGGACGAGCTCGCTGTGCGCCACCCAGGCCAGCCGCTCGTGGAGCACGTAGGTCGGCTCGAACACAACGACCCGCCGGCCCGGCCCTCCATAGGCCAGCAGGACCTGCTCGATCACCTCGTTCGAGCCGTTCGCCACCCACGCTCCCTCCACGGGATGGCCGGCGTGCTTGGCCAGGGCTTCCCGGAGCTCCTGAGCCTCGCGGTCCGGATACCGGTTCAGGGTGAGGCCCCGCACCGCCTCGGCCAGCTCCTCCCGGAACCCCTCGGCCAGCGGGTACGGGCATTCGTTCGTGTTCAGGCGGGCGGCGACCTCGAGCTGGGGAGCCTGGTACGGCTCCATGTCGCGGAGGCCGGGCCGGGGGAAGGCCGGGCTCACGCTCGCCTCCGGCCTTCGGCCCGAACCTTCACGGCCCTGGCGTGTCCCACCAGTCCTTCGCTCGTCGCGATGGCCGCCACCTCCGGGGCCAGGCGCGCGGCGGCCTGGTCGTTCATCTCGACCACGGACGACATCGTCACGAAGTCGGAAGCCCGCAGGCCCGACGCGAACCGGGCGGTGCCGGCAGTCGGGAGCACGTGGTTCGACGCGACGCCGTAGTCGCCGAACGGGACCGGGGTGAATGCGCCCACGAAGATGGCTCCGGCGTTTCGGACCTGCCGGACGAACCCTTCGGCGTCCGCCAGGACGACCTGGAGGTGCTCGGGGGCCAGATCGTTGGCGATGTCGGCGGCCTGCTCCCGGGTGGCCACCACCACCCCGCGGGCGTTCGCCAGGGCCGCCTCGACGATCTCCCGGCGTCCGGCCCGGGCAACCTCGGCCTCGAGCGCCTTCTCGACCCTGCGCACCAAGTCCGGGTCGGTCGTAACCAGGGTTGCCAGCGCGTCGGGGTCGTGCTCGGCTTGGGCCACCAGGTCCACGGCCAGCCACCTCGGGTCGGCGGAGGCATCGGCCACGATCACCAGCTCTGTGGGGCCGGCCAGCCCATCCACCCCAACCAGTCCGGCGACCTGCCGCTTGGCCTCGGTCACGTACACGTTGCCGGGCCCCACGATCAGGTCCACCGGCGAAACGGACTCGGTGCCGAACGCCATGGCGGCCACCGCCTGCGCCCCACCCACCTTAACCACGCGCGTCGCGCCGGCCCGGGCCGCCGCGGACAGCACCGCGGGGTTGATCGAGCCGTCCGGCGACGGCGGGGTGCAGACGACGATCTCGGCGACCCCGGCGACCACGGCCGGCACCACGGTCATGGCCACCGACGACGGGTACACCGCGCGTCCACCCGGTACGTAGCAGCCCGCCCGTGCCAGCGGTCGCACGATCTCGCCGAACCGGACGCCGTCCCGTTCGTGCCACCACTCGGCCGGGAGCTGGCGGCGGTGCAGCTCGGTGACCCGCTCCACGAGGGCGCCGACGGCCGCCCTCAGCTCGGTCGGCACGGTCTCCTCGGCCTTCGCGAACTCCTCGGGGGCAACGATGAGGCCGGTCTCGCGGAGGTCGGCACCGTCGAACTTCAGCGTCAGGTCGAGGAGGGCGGCGTCCCCGTCCGCCCGGACGCGTTCGATGAGGCGGCGCACGGTGTCGGCGATCGAGGGATCGATCTCGAGTTTTCTGGGCTCGAGCCGCTCCCTCCGGTCCCGGAGGTCGAGGAGCTCGAGCACCTACCGCTCCTCGTGGACCTCGTGATGCGCGTGGGTCGCCGGGGCGGCCGCGGTGGCGCGGTCCACCCGCCGGTCCCGGACGAAGAGGATCCACCCGGCCGCGGAGACGAACGCCGCGGCGGCGATCAGCAGGCCCAGGGCCAGCAGGAACGTCGCTTGACGGTCCATGGGGAGTGACAGCTTACGTGAAGAACGGCGCGGCGCGAAGGCCATCCCTACCGGCGAGCCTCGCGTTTCGCCTCGGTGCGACGCTCGGCCTCCAGGCGCTCCAGCTCCACGTTCGAATAGTCCACGTACCGCATGGCCGCGGCCAGGGCATGGTGGCCGGCTTGCTCGTCGATCAGCCGGTGCATCTGCTGGGCCACCCGCCGGTACACGGGGTGACCTTGGGGGGTGGACCGGAGCTCGATGAGGTGCATGGCCTCCCGGGCATTCATCTGCATCACGAACCGGATCTTGTATGCCATGGCCACGGCGTACTGCGCGGCGTCGTCGAGCCCTTCGGCGAGCAGCGCCTCGTGGACCTCCTTCGACTGGTCCATCACCGAGCGCCACTCGTCCAAGAACCCGGCCTCTTCGATCTCCGGCGGGATCTCGTAGTCGTGATCCGTGGTGAGCCGCTGCCACTCCATCGTGAGTGGCCGGTGGCGCTGGAGGTCACGGAAGGCCCCGTAATCGCACAGCACGTCGAACCGATACTCGGTCCGCTCGAACGCCCGGCCCGGCTTGTGCCGCCGGTTCGTCCGGTCGCCCACGTATGCGGTGAGCACGGCCTCGCGCTCGGCCGGCGACATGGAGCTAGCGATCTCAAAAAGCTGGTCGTCGGGGAGGTCGCTCGACGCGTACAGAGCAGCGGCCACGACCTTCACCTCACCGTCGGGATCCCATTCCACGAGCGTCACCTCGTCGCGGGGCTCGGGCTCCATGCCGGCCAGCAGCTTCGCCGTTACCTCGCGCGTGCGCTCCCCGGTGTCGGCCAAGTAGTTCGACCAGGCGACGCCACGGTCCTCGAGGTCCACTCGCTTCAGGAACGCCGGGATGACCTTGCGGAGCTCGACCAACATGAGGTCCGCGTACTCGCGCATCTCCTGGAGGGGGTGGGCGCGCAGTCGCAGGAGGAGTTGCTCGTACGACTGCCCGGTGGCGTAGATGCCCGTGTTCGACCGGGTGGCGGCGGGCAGCATGTCGCGCAGTGCGTCGCACGTCTTTGCGGTGATCGTGGAGCGGTACACGAAGTCCGAGTCGTTCGGGTCCTTCGGGTAGAGACGCCGGAAGAACTCGGCCATGGGCTCGAACAGCTTCCCGTAGGTCTCGAAGGAGTGGTCGACGTACCCCCGGAACCGTTCCTCGAACGCCCAGCCCTCGATCTCCGGTGGCATGGTGAACCGCCATCGTCCGCCCGGCCGGTCGTCGTACCGCATGTAGCGGGTGGACTGCTCGAGGTACGCGGCCAGGCGTCCCCACTCCAGCGCCTTGCACAGGAGCTGTGAGGCCTGCTCGCACGCCAGATGCACGCCCCCGAGCTGCGCCACGGAGTCGTCTCCGTACTCGAAGAACACCCGGTCGTAGAGCTTCTCGGCCCGCTCCGTGCCGACGTGGCCGGTCGCGGTGAACTCTCCGATCTCCTGGGCGAACTCGTCGAGGAACAGCCGGCGAAGCGACTTCGACGTGCGGGAGTACCGTGCGAACAGGGCGCCCTTCACCACCTCCGGCAGGTTGACCAGGGCGAAGACCGGCCCGTCGAGGCTTGTGAAGTAGGGGGCGAGCTGCCGGCGCTCCTCGGGAGTGAACTCCTCCCCGGCGTACCAGATGGTCACGGTCAGTCGCCGGGACTGGGAGAGTCGGTGAAGGGCGGCACGTCGGTCGACTCGTAAAGGATAACGAGGGAGCCGAGCTGGGCCGAGCTGTCTGCGGCCGGATCTTGTGCACCCACCTGGCCATCCTTGGGGCATTCCAAGTTGAACCGCTTCTCATCGTCGGCGATCTCGACCTCGAAGCCCGCTCTCCTGAGGTCGGACTCGGCCTTCCCCAGGCTGTCACAGACCACGTCGGGGACGGTCGCGAACTCCGGGCCCGACGAGACGACCAGGTTCACCGGCGTGCCCTTGTCGACTGTGTCATCGGGGAGCGGGTTCTGAGAGATGACCGTCCCGGGTTCCGCCGGGTCGGCCACCCTCGTCACGTCGCCGACCACGAGCTCCGCATCCGTGATGATCCTCCTGGCATCCTCCTCCTGCTCTCCGACGACGTTCGGCACCGGCACCTGCCTCGGCGACCTGCCGATGGTGATCGTGACGGTGCTGCCCTTCTCGGCAAGTGTTCCGCCCTCCGGCGCCTGGGTGATGACGAACCCGACCTCGCTGGGGTCGTTCGTGACCTTCGTGGTCGGGTCGACCTCGAAACCGTCGTTTTGAAGCGTGCTCGTTGCCGCCTCCTCGGTGAAGCCGATGACGCTGGGGACCCTCACCTGCACTGTCTCGTTCACTGTCTCGTTCCCAAGGAGGCTGGACGCCAGCAGGTAAAGGCCGGCGCCGAGCCCGGCCAGCACCAGGAGCGCGACGATCACCCACACCCACCACCGGGAGCCGGCCGGCTCGGGCTCCGTCGGGGGCAGCACCGCCGTGGGCGGGCCGCTCGGCGCGATCACCTGGGTCGGCGCGCTCTCCGGCATGAGCGGCGTGGCCTGGACGTGCTGGCCGAGGCGCGCTCGCTCCAGGTCGGTCCGGAGATCCTCGGCGTCCTGGTACCGGTTGTCGGGGTTCTTGGCGAGCCCTTTCATGATCACGGCCTCGAGCCCCGGCGAGACGTCCCGGTTGAGCCTGGACGGTGGGGTGGGCTGCTCCAGCACGTGCTTCGACGCGACGGCCACCGCCGAGTCGCCGGTGAACGGCGGCCGGCCCGTGACCATCTCGTACATGACGCAGCCGAGCGAGTAGAGATCGCTCCGCTGGTCCACCGGCCGACCCTGCGCTTGCTCAGGCGAGAGGTAGGACGCCGTTCCGAGGACGGCGGCCGTTTGGGCCAGCGTGTCCGAGCCGCTCAGCATGCGGGCGATGCCGAAGTCGGTGACCTTCACCTCGCCGCGGCCGGTGACCATGATGTTCGCCGGCTTGATGTCGCGGTGGATGATCCCGTGCGCGTGCGCCATGGACAGGGCATCGCACACGGACGCGGCGATCTCGATGGCTCGGTCGGGCATGATGCGACCCCCGCCGACCAGGTAGTCGGCCAGCGTCTTGGCCTCCACGTACTCCATCACGATGAAGTACACGCCGTCGTCGCTGCCGGTGTCGTACACGCCCACCAGGTTCGGATGGTTCAGGCGGGCCGCGGCCTGAGCCTCGCGGCGGAACCTGGTGACGAAGTTCGCGTCTTCCGCGAACTGCGGTGCGAGGACCTTGATCGCCACGGGACGGCCCAGCACGGTGTCCATGCCCTTGAACACCTTGGCCATGCCACCCCGGCCGAGCTCCTCCTCGATCCGGTACCGGCCGGCCAGCATGGCCCGCTCCGTGAGGTCTCCGTCCCCGTCAGCCATCCAGCGCCGCCTCCATCACGACCCTGGCGATGGGGGCGGCCACCTGGCCGCCCGTCGCCTCGTCGCCAAGGCTACCGCCGTCGAGGACGATGACGGCCACCGCCACCTCGGGGTTCTGGGCCGGGGCGAAGGAGACGAACCAGGCGTGGGGCGCCAGTCCCTCGCCGTGCTGGGCGGTTCCGGTCTTGCCGGCCACCTTCACCCCGGGGATCTGGGCCGCCGTCCCGGTCCCGCTCTGGACCACGCTCACCATCATCTGCGTGAGCTGGATGGCGGTCTCTGCCGAGATGGGTCGCCCCCACACCTCCGGCTGGATGGAATCGATGACCTGGCCGGTGGGGTCCCGGATCTCCGTCACCAGGCGGGGCCGCATCTGCATCCCGCCATTGGCGATGGCCCCAGCGACCAGGGCCATCTGTATGGGGTTCGCCGCGACGTTGTCCTGCCCGATGGCGGAGATGGCCACCGCGGGAAGCCGATCCTGAAAGTACGAAGTGTCGGGGAACACGCCCGCCTCGAGCGGGACGTCGAACCCCAGGTCGCCGGCCCCCGGCTCGGGGCCGAACCCAAACGCCCGGGCCTGGGCCGACAGCCGGGCCGCCCCGAGCTCCAGCCCGATCTCGCCAAAGACGACATTGCACGAGACCTGGAGGGCCTGGGCCAGGGTCAGCCTCGACGCGCCCCCCAAGCAGTGGGACCCGCCGAAGTTCTCGATCGTCTCCGTGGTCTGAGGGAGATCGAGCTCCGGCGGGTTCGGCCACGAGCTGTCGGGGCCGAAGCCGTTCTCCAGGGCCGCGGCCGCGGTCACGATCTTGAACGTCGAGCCCGGCGGGAACAGCTCGTCGATGGCCCGAGAGAGCAGGGGCTTGTCGGGGTCGGAGTTGAGTTCCTCCCAGGCGGCCCGCACCACCTTGGGGTCCTGGGAGGAGAGCTCGTTCGGGTCGTAGGTAGGGTTGGCCACGAGGGCCTTCACGTCGCCCGTGCGGGGATCGAGGGCCACCACGGCCCCGGGCATGTTGCCCAACGCGCGGGCCGCCGCGCGCTGGATCACGGGATCGATCGTGGTGACGATCGTCGCGCCCTGCTTGGGCCGTCCGAGGATCTGGTCGGCCAGGGTCTGGGGGAAGAGCTCGGGCGCGGCCGCCGACAGGAACTCGTTGAAGCTCTGCTCCAGCTCGCTCCGGCCGAAGATGATCGAGTAGTAGCCGGTGACGCCGGCGTACAGCGGCCCCTGCGGATACCGCCGCTGGTACTTCAGCTCCCCGGGGCCGGTCCGGCTGGACGCGAGCACCGTCCGGCCATCGGCGGCCAGGATGCTGCCCCGGTCCACCCCGTACTCTGCGATGAGCTGCCGCCTGGCGTTCGCCGGGTTGTCGGCGAGCCGCTGCGACGCGAACACCTGGATGTAGGTGACCTGCCCCAGCAGCACCACGAACAGCACCAGCATGGCGGCCCCGAGCCTCCTGATCTGCCGGTCCATCAACCCTTACCTCGCCGAGGCGCGGGGCCGGACGACACCCGGATCAGGAGAGCCAGCAGGATGAAGTTGGACACGAGGCTCGACCCGCCGTACGACACGAAGGGCAACGTTACGCCGGTCAGCGGGATGACCCTGGTGACCCCGCCGACGATCACGAAGGCCTGGAGCCCGATCATCGTGGCCAGGCCCGCGGCGAGCAGCCGTCCGAACCCGTCGGGGCTGTCCATGGCCGCCTTCAACCCCTTGCCCACCAGAACCACGTACAGCAGGAGCACCGCGGCCGTCCCGAACAGGCCGAGCTCCTCTCCGATCGCGGCGAAGATGAAGTCCGTCGGCGCGTAGGGGATGAGGCCCGGCGACCCTCGGCCCAGGCCGGCGCCCACCACCCCGCCCGTGGCCATGCCGAACTGCGCCTGCGCGAGCTGGCCGTACCCGAACTCGAAGACCTTGTTCGGATCGAGCGCGTGGAGCCAGATGTCGATCCGGTCCTGGACGTGGGCGAAGGCCGCGTACCCCATCGCCGCTCCCGCCGCGAACAGCAGCGCGCCGAACACGAGGTAGGCGGTCCGCCCGGTGGCCACCCACAGCATCACCACGAAGATGGCGAAATACAGGAGCGAGGCCCCCAGGTCCTTCTCCACGAACAGGACGAGCAGCGACGTCCCCCACGCCACCAAGACCGGGCCGAGGTGTTTGGCCGGCGGCAGCCGGAGAGGCCCCAGGCGACCGGTGGCGATGGCCAGGAGCTCGCGCTTCGCGTTCAGGTACGAGGCCAGGAACACCACGATCAGGACCTTGCCGAGCTCGGAGGGTTGGAAGTTGAGCTGCCCGATCCGCACCCACAGTCGGGCGCCGTTGATGGTCCTCCCGATCCCGGGGACGATCGGGAGCAGGAGGAGGGCCAGGCCGAGCAGGCCGATCGTATAGGTGTAGGCGTCGAGCTGCCGATGGTCCCTCACCACAACGAGCGTCACGCCGAAAGCCAGCAGCCCGACCACGACCCACGTGGCCTGCTCGGCGGCGAGGCCGCCGGACAGCCGGAAGATGATCGAGAAGCCCACGCCGGTCAGCACCGCCACCGTGGGGAACAGGGCGGGGTCGGCGAGGGGGGCGAACCGCCGGATCACCAGGTGAGCGGCGATGTAGCCGGCCCCGAAGACCGTTCCGTACAGCGCGAGGTTGACCGGGACGTGTCCCCTCTTGCCCATGCCGACCAAGGTGTAGGCGGCGACCGACAGCACTAGGGCCAGGATCGTGAGGGCCAGGGCGGTGCCCTGGCGCGGCCCTGCGTCGGAGGCAGCGCTCCGGCTCACGGGCCGGGCCCGTTTCGTTGCGCGGCTTCCGCGTCATTTCGGATCTGCTCGACGATGGCGTTCGCGGCCTCTCGGTCGTCGGCGGTGATGCCCTGGTCGAGGTCGCGGTACAGCGCCAAGGACTCGGCCACCTCGGCCGGGATGGTGGTCTCCACGACCACGTGGTGAAGCCGGAACCCGGCGACCTCGGCGGGGATCCCCCGATAGATGGCCACGTTGCCCTCGGACACGCCGACGTACCACTGCGTGTCCAGGTACGCTCGCAGGCCTACCAGCCCGAGGACGATCACCGTGACGGCCGCCCCCACCCAGATCGCCATCCGCTTCCAGGGGAAGGCCCGCCAGCGAGGTGCCTTCGCCGGCTTCTCCGCCGGCGCCTTCGGCCGCGCTACAGGCGCAAGCCTGTCTTGCGCCCGCCCGTCGTCGGAGAAGTCGAGGATGACGACGGTGATGTTGTCCACGCCACCCGCTTCGTTGGCCGAGCGCACCAGTCGCTCGGCGGCTTCGGCCGGGTCGGCGACGTGTTGGAGCATCTCCTTGATCTCGTCCTCGGACACCATGCCCGTGAGCCCGTCGGTGCATAGGAGCAGGCGGTCGCCCGAGCGCACCTGTACTACGTCGTCGTCGACGTCGACGAACATGTCCACACCGAGCGCCCGCGTCAGGACGCTTCGCTGCGGGTGGGCCTCCGCCTCCGTCTCGCTGATCTCGCCCTCGGTCACCATCCGGTGGACCAGCGTGTGATCCTCGGTGAGCCGCCGCAGCTCGCCGTCGCGAAGGAGGTAGGCGCGGGAGTCGCCCACGTGGGCCAATCGGATCCGGTCCCCCTCCACCAGCGCCGCGGTGAGGGTGGTGCCCATGCCGGCGACCTGGCGGTCCTCGACCGAACGCTCGAACACCGCGCGGTTCGCTTCCTGCACCTGCTCGGCCAGGTCGCCCTCCCCTTTCCGGAACAGCTTCTCCACGGTCTCCAGCGCGAGCTGCGAGGCCACCTCGCCGCCGCGATGCCCGCCCATGCCGTCGGCCACGGCGAACAGGGGCTCATCCACCAGGTAGGAGTCCTCGTTCCCCTCCCGGACTAGACCGATGTCGGTCGCCGCCGCGGCGATGACCTTCACCGTCGGAGCTCCAGGACCGTCTTGCCCACCCGCACGACGTCACCCGCATGCACCTCGACGGGGGAAGCCACCCGCCGGTCGTTCACGTACGTCCCGTTGGTCGAACCGAGGTCCTCCACGAACCACGCCCCGTTCTTCCCGTACAGGCGGGCGTGCATCTGCGACACGTACGTGTCGTCGAGCCGGATGGCGCACGCCTCGCTTCGCCCCACGTTCAGCGGGTCCGACAGCCGGAACGATCCGACCTTGGTTCCGTCGGGGCCGTGGACCACCACCGCGGAGGGTGTCCTGCCACGCGAGGCCCGAGCCGGCTTTTGCCGCTGCGCACGGGTCTCCGCGGTGCGCGACGGCCTTCGGCCCGCCACGTCCGTCGCCACCGACTTCACGGCCCGGTAGATGAAGAAGTACAGAAGGACGAGGAGCGAGTACTTCAGGACCGAGAGGATGAAGGGGGACACTCAGCTCCTCCGGAACTCCAGGACCGTCGAGCCGATAGTGATTCGGTCCCCGTCGGCCAAGACGTGTTCCCGCACCACCTGGTCGTTCACGAGCGTCCCGTTCGTGGAGCCGAGGTCGGTCAGCACGTGATCGCCGTCCTCCAGGCTGATCCGGGCGTGGCGCCGGGACGCCCCGGCGTCCTCCACGACGACGTCGCACTCCGGCAGCCGCCCGATGGTCACGGTTCGGGTGTGCAGCCGGTACGTGGTGGCCGGACGGCCCCCCTCCATCAACACGAGGGATGCCTCGGGGGCCGGGGGCGGCGGCTCGGGCTCGCCCTCGACCAGCGTGGCTTCGCAGGAGAACCTGCCCATCCCGAGCGACTCCTCGGTCCGGAACTCGACCTCGGGCGGCCCCACCAGCCCCCACCCCCGTTCCGCGGCCGCGTCGCGGACCACCTGCTTCAGCTCGTTGACGAGGGCCTGCTCGGCCTGCTCGAATCGCTCGGCGTCCCCGGGGGAGACCGAGAACACGAAGTGGTTCGGGGCCCACACCTCCTTCACCCCCACCGTCTTGCCGTCGTCCATCTCCTTCAGCAAGCGCTTGGCCAGCTCGACGGGCTGGAGGCCGCTCCGGAACGTCGTCGCGAAGAAGCCCTCGACCATGTTCCCGAGGCGACGCTCGAAATCGCGGAGGATCGGCACGATGTGGTGGCGTTCTCGCAGCTAGAGCGGGACTCCCGTGGATTATATCCGTGGGGCCCGACCACGAAACCGGGGCTCAGCCACCGAGCGGCGGAGGTGCACATGTCGGGCAAGCGGTTCCACTTCGTGTTCGAGGCCGAGGACTACGATCGGTCGGTGGCGTTCTACCGCGACGTCCTCCAGCTCCCGGTCGTGGATTCGTAGGACCGGGGGCGAGACCGGGGGGCGTTCTTCGGTGCCGCCTCGGGCATCGTCGAGGTCGTTTCCGACGCCGGCGGCCTTTCGGGGCTGCGGAAGCGGGGGGTCTCCATCGAGGTGGACGATCCGCCTGCCTTGTACCGACGGATCCGGGACGCCGGCGTCATGTTCGCCATGGAGCTGACCGAACAGACGGCGAACCGGTGACCCTCCGCGCGAACGAGATGTTCGTCGTGCCGACGGGGATGAGGCACCGGCCGGTGGCGGAGGCCACGGCTCATGCGCTCCTGCTCGAGCGCCTGGAGACGAAGCAGTACGGGAACTGAATCGGGTACGGCTCGGCGGGCTCGGGCACTGCTAGCATCTGCTGCTGCCAGGGGCGAGTGGCGGAATTGGCAGACGCGCAGGATTCAGGATCCTGTCCGGGCAACCGGGTGGGGGTTCAACTCCCCCCTCGCCCACC
>Ga0209853_1000067_pt1 | contig 26762 bp, 24 predicted proteins | sample GWRWS1_30_40_FD_187224 | JGI IMG/M metagenome (GOLD analysis project Ga0209853, IMG submission 187224) | Riverbed sediment microbial communities from areas with vegetation nearby in Columbia River, Washington, USA - GW-RW S1_30_40 (SPAdes)... | ecosystem: Environmental > Aquatic > Freshwater >...
CGTGCGCTTCTCGCTTCCGTATTTGCAAGACGACTGGTTCCTATTACCCGCGCCGAGGAGGTCATCTGCCTAAACCCTTGTGGGGCGGATTCTAGCTGGTGGAGACGAGGGGATTCGAACCCCTGACCCCCTGCGTGCAAATTTGGTGCACCGTTTGTCGCCCTGTGCCGTCCCGTGTCGCCCCGTACGGTGCCGTCCTGTGCGGGTTTCAACCCTGGGCTTTGCCGTCCTGTACCATCCTGTGCTCGCCCTGTGCCGTGCCGTCCGGTAACAATCCGGTAGCAGATTCTGTACGGTTACCGGCTTGCGCTCCCTCTCTGCGTTGTAGAATCTGGTTTTCAATGCTGTCGTGCGGAATCCTAGACATCTCGCAAGAGACATGAGGCAGCTGGCCAGCGCGAACGGCCAAATGCTGCAATCCGAGGCAGCGCCCGAGCATGGCGAAGTCAGCAAACGGATAGCAAACGGGAACCACAAGAAGGGAGCAAACACAGCGTTACGCGGCGAGAAAGGAGACGCACGGAACCCATATAGGACGCGACCACTGGTTAGGGAGACGTACTCGGCAGGAAAGCACATTTCGGGCTTTTAACCCGGGCGTCGGGGGTTCGAGTCCCTCAGGGCCCACCAGGAAAATTGCCGAGGCGTCGAGTGCTGTTGTCGATGTCTCGGCAATTTTTCTGGGGGTTGGAGAGCGAACCCCCGACGCCGAGGGGTTATAGGGGAGGAATCTCCCCTATGTAGTCGGGGTGACAGGAATCGCGAAGTGATTCCGACCGAGGGGCAGAAGCCCCTCAGGTGGAGCGACGGCGTGGTTGGGGTTCGAGTCGCTCAGGGCCCACCAAAGAGTCGCGGGTGCCGTCGTTTGGAGCCTACGAATCTTTGGTGGATTGGAGTACGAACCCCACGACGCCGAGGGAGTCTGAGGGAGGTCTCCCTCAGGCATTAGGGGGCAGCGAGGCCAACACTTAATATCAAAGGAAGGCTCCTTACGGCCGAGCGATCAGGGGGACTGGTCCCCCTGAGGAGCGAGCCGCCCGTCAGGGCGAGTGCGAGCGACGGCGTTGCGGGGTTCCAGTCCCTCAGGGCCCACCATCAAAAACCCACAGAAACGTGGGTTTTGTCTGTTTTCTTCTCCCCGAATTGGCACGAACCAGGTCTAACAGCAAACGGCGTCCCTTTCCTTGGTTGCCATTCGAGAGGCCTCGGCGTTTGGGCGAGCTGTCTCGTTGAAAAAATCGGGGGACCGATTCAGAACGAATTTGGCTTTCTCCACCCTCTAGAACCACACTCCAACTTAAGTAAGGGTATTAGTCGATCTCCCACGCCTCTTGACCTTCATCATGCAGGGAAATCGTGGCTATCAGAATGCGGGCTTGACCGCCATGACAACGAATTCCTCCCGGCCGCTGAGTCGCGGGATTTTGAGCATGAGCAGGCCTTCTGATTTCTGGCAGGAGGGATGTTTGATCTGCATGAAATTTGACGCTCACCATGGCTCATGTAGCCGTATGCGGCGGGAGCGTCGCGGGGCTGGCTACGGCCCTACTCCTAGCCCGACGAGGTCATGACATCGTCGTACTTGAGCGTGACCCACTAGATCCCCACGAGTCGCTTGCACAGGCCGAATCCCGCCCACTGCGGGCTGGCGCCCCTCACGCTGTACAAGGCCACGCCTATCTGTCCACCGCGTATCGCGTCCTCAAAGAGGAACTTCCCGACGTTCTGGACGCGATGGTCTCGGCGGGGGTCCGCAAAATTCGAAGGACCGACCACATGCCGCTGACCATCGAGGATCGATCTCCAATGCCAGGAGACGAAGACCTTATCGTACTGGGGTCTCGGCGCTCAACACTTGAGTGGGTGCTGCGCCAGGCCGCTGTTGCAGAGCGACGGATTGAACTGCGCACTGGAGTAACCGTCACCGGCTTACTTGCCACCGATGGAACTGATCCACCGCGCATCCGCGGCGTGCAGCTGGGATCCGACACAATGCATGCACATGTGACCGTGGATGCAAGCGGAAGGCAGTCGAAGATCGCTCAGTGGCTGGCCGCCATCGGTGCGGCGCCACCGCCGCTTGAAAGCGCGGAATGCGGCGTTCTCTACTATACGAGGCACGCCCGGCTCCGGCAGGACGCACCGCGCCCTCCATTGCCCAACGGAATTAGCTCGATCATCGGCTACCAGACGTTCGCGGCCGTTCTCTTCCTCGCCGACAACGATACGATCATGTATGGCCTTGCAGTATTTTCCGAAGACCCGGACCTGAAAGCCGTGCGTTCTGCGCCGGCATTCGAGGCAGCGGCGCGGCTGGTCCCCTGGCTGGCTCCCTGGTTGGACTGCTCCGAGCCGATCACCGATGTCTTCGCCATGGGCAGCGTGCCCAACACACTGCGCAGGATGGTGGCCAGTGGCCGGCCCCTTGCCGTCGGACTACATCTCGTCGGCGACACCACGTGCACCACGAACCCGACATTCGGGCGCGGCGTGTCGCTTGCCTTACATCAGGTGCAGGCTCTGGCCCGTGTGCTCGACCAGCACCCAGATGACCTCAAGGCGCAGGCATTGGTGATGGATGCGGACGTCGAAGCCCATATCCAGCCGTGGTTCGACGACCAGGCCATGGCAGACGCGGCTCGCCTGGCCCAGATCCGCCGCGCATTCACGGGGACAGCTGCCGCGCAGCGGCCTGATGAAACTCCTGACAAATCAGCGATAACGTTTCAGCAGGTGGTGAGTGCCAGCGCCTTTGACCCTGTGGTCTGGCGTGCAGTGGTGAGGCGGGGGATGCTGCTCGATCTGCCCGACGCCTGGCGTCGCAATGAAGACGTGCTGGAGCGTGTGCGGCGTATGGTAGAAGTCGGCCTGCGCCCTGCCCCTCTTATAGAACCGCCCCGAGAGGAAATCGTCGCGGCGGTCCGCGGCGCGGGATCACCACCAACGCAGGCTTGACTCGAGCTAACGAGCAGACCGATGTGCCGTCCGAGGAATCAACCTTCCCACGGCCTGAGCCCTAACGCTATCGGCGACCACGCCACCTGCGGAGCTGGTTGTCTCTGCCGACGCCAGTGTTCGACGATCATATTATCTTGAGAGATACTGCGCCAAGCAGAAGAAGGATAAGAAACCCATCAGTCGTCGCCCAATCGACAAGCTTGACCGAGGGGCTCCTCGGAGTTGCGCCGTCCCACTCAATTCTTCAAGATGCCTGCCGTACGCGCTGCTTACCGATCCGGGCACCGCGGGACACGTGTATGCGGGGTTGAGCAATGGGGACATCTGGCACACAACCGACTACGGCGAGGCGTGGGTGAGATTCTCAGTCAACCAGGGAAAGCCTCCACACGATGATCATGCTCGATCGCTAGGCGCTGACTCGCCAAATAAGTACGGGATGCTACCTGTGGGGAAAGGGCTCAGACTTCGCGCGCTCGCTTCATCGCCCGGGCGAAGCCCGGCAGGGATCGGTCGATCATGTTGTCGGTGGCCGTGAGGGAGAGGCGGAAGTAGCCCGGGAGCTCCAGGAAGGACCCGGGCATGGCGATGATCTTCTCCTCCGTCAGCCACTCGCAAAACCTTTCGTCGTCGGTGATGGGGGAGCGAGGCATCAGGTAGAAGGTGGCCTCCGGCACGTGCAGCTCGTACCCGAGCTCGCGAAGGGCATCCACCATCCGGTCCCGCCTTACCTGAAGCTGCTCGATGTCCACGCGAAGCGGGTCGAGGTCGTGGAGCGCGTGCTGAAGGAGCGCGTTGGGCCAGGCGTAGCCCGTCGCGATCTGCCCCGCCATGAGGGCGACGCGGAACGCCTCGCGCTCGGGCATCTGCGGGTGCATGGCGATGTACCCGATGCGCTGCATTGGAGCGAGCAACACCTTTCCGTACGAGTAGATGAGGAAGGTTCTGCGGTAGTGTGCCGCCGGCGAGGCGAAGCGGCGGTTGTCGAACAGGATCCGGTTGTAGGCCTCATCCGAGAGAAGGAAGACGGGCTGGTGGCGCTCCGACGCTTCCGTGAGCAGGCCGGCCAGCCGCTGAAGTATCGCGGGCGGAAAGATCCTTCCGGTCGGGTTGTGGGGCGTGTTGACGATCATGGCCCTTGTGCGAGGCGTGAGTGCCTGCGCCACAGCCTCTAGGTCGAGGTCGAAGGTCTCGGGCAGTACCTTCACCCGGACCGCGCTGGCACTGGCCGCACGGATCAGCGGCTCGTAGAGGAAGTGCGGCGGGCTCACAATGACGACCTCGTCTCCGGGCTCACACACGGTCCGAAGCGTCACCGCGAGTGCGGCAATAGAGGCATTGGTGAGGGCAATGTCCTCCGGCTCGAAGGCGATGCCCACGTAATCGCGGAGGGAGGCCGCCACCACCGCCTGGGCCTTCGGCTCGCTCACCTTGTAGGCGAACCAGTCGGGCTCTTGCGGATCGGCCCACCGCTTCAGGGCCCGCGCATAGCCCTCGATCGCACCCTCCTGCGGGTTTCCCGACCCGAAGTCGCAGATTTCGCTGCCGTATGTCGCCCTGAGCTCGGGGATCCGCGTGAACCACTGAACCATGGGAGCCAGGAGGGCCATCACTTCCTGGATGGTGCGAGAGACCGGGGAGCGCGTCATCGGTACACCCTAACTAAACTGCCATCGCTTCATTTCAATTCACAATGCCCGAATGTCTCGACGCAATCTCGCTTGCGAGCACAAAGAATTCATTGTAAAGTTTGTCCGCCCGTTCGTATCGGGCGCTCACCGCTTCTGCCGTATCCACACCCAGATCATGCATCAGTTCCGTTCGGCGCTCCGCAAATGTCGGTTTCTCCGTGTCCGGCCCATCAGCCAGAATCACCTCAATGGATGACATGTAGAATGCCATGAGCCACAGGGCCGCCTCGCGATGGTAGCCCTCGGCCAGCAGGCTCGCGCAGGCTTCGACGAAGTACGGTCGGAGATGCTTGTGCAGCTTGTGCTGGAACGGGTGGGGCGAGCGCCGGACTGCGACGGCCAAGTCGAAAGCCTCAGCCCCTTCCCTTAGGCGTTGCGCTACCTTCTCAGGGCGGCGGGCGTTCCCCACCCCGAGCACCCCAAGAAGCTCCTCGTATAGGTCCGCGCGATTATACTGAGCCACGGTTTCACTGACTCGCAGCGTAGCGCGGCTGCCGGTCGTTGGAGCTCTCAGCGTGACAACTGAGAGCAGCGCCGGGATGCAGGTATAGGAATAGCCCAGTACCCCCATTTCCCCGGCTATGCCGCTCATCGCCCGAGCCAGCTGCCGCTGTGCCAGGATCTCCTTCTGCTTCTTCCTCTCGTACTCAACCCGAGCCAGCACCCACTTTCGGCGTGGGTACTCTCTTGTCACTGCTCCTTGGAGGTCGTGCAACCAACCTCCCGGGTCGTACAACAAACTGTCTACTGTCAGGTGATGGGCGATCGTGGGATTGGCGAGTACGGCTTCTGGGGATTCGTAGTCCTGCACCAATTTAAGTCCACCTTCGATACTTAGGCCCTCGTAAAAGACCTCTAGGTGGTACGGAAACGGCCCGATGGGTTTGAGTAGCGGGCTCCCCGGCTCAAATATCAGTTGAACGTCGACATCCTTGTAGACAGGGAACACGGCGTCGTCCGGCATCGTTGTGACCGCACCGATGAGGTGTGCTCCCCGAAGTCCAGACCAATTTGGGATGTTGGTCTCCACCCACTTCCGGATCGTATGCTTGACCTGTCTGGTGTTCACAGGCCTTCCGACCGGGCCTCGTCGTGGAGGATCCTCACGCTTCGCGCGCTCGTCGAGATCGATCGGCAAACCTCCTTGAGCTTCACTCGAGCTTCTGCGATTGTATGGAGTCCTTCCTTCCGAGTGGCACTCTCTCGGCCGAGAATTTGGGCAAGGTTATCGAAACTTGCGCGAATATCTTCAAAGGCCTTATCTGCTACGCGGCGCTGCTCCGGATTCGGAATAGGAGAAGCCAACCGAAAATCCAAACCGACTTTAGTCCCCGAATCGTCCGGGACTAGATCAAATGAGTCCCGCCAAGGGGTCAGGTCTTCACTTGCGAATAAGGCGCTGATCTAGCTACGTAGCACCTGTAAAATAGTCGCGCTCTTCTAGACGGCAACCTGAGAAGGCCTTGGGGTCCTTCTGCACAAAATCCCGCCCCATCCTATGCGTCTAGCGTTGTTTGCTCACTTGTCGCAAGTGAAGACCTGACCCCTACAAACTACAAACACCCTCCCTAGAACCACACTCCAATTTACGAAAGGGGTATTAAAGGAGGTCTCAACTGCATTCAACAAGATACACGCGGGCTGGGGAATTTCCTGAGTGTCACCACGGACGAGACCAGGACCTTCGCCCAGAAGTCATGACAGCGCTGACGCACGGGTGGTGATTCGCATGGGCATCGTAGCCGAACCCGCCCTCAAGCCGATGTTGGAAGATCCCGATGACTATCGCCCAAACTCTCGGTTGGCTCTTGTGGTCGATCCTGGCGGACCGGCTGGCCGGGTAGATTCCTTCTGTCTCATCTTCGAGGAGGTCGCCGCCGGTGACCGTGTCCCTCTGCACACGCATCCGATGGATGAGGTCGTGCTCGTCCTTGAGGGAACGGCCGAGGTGACCATGGGGGACAGTAAGTACACGGCGACCAGCGGCAGCACGGTCTTCATACCCGCTCAGGTAGTTCACGGCCACCGCAACATCGGTGCGATGCCCCTGAAGATCAGAGCCGTCTTCCCCGGCACGAAGATCGAGATCAGGATGGTGGAACGCAACCCGGCTCCAGGCACCGAGGACAAACCACCGTCGCACATGGTCTACGATGCTCGCACCGGCGAGTTTTGGCAGGTCTGAGGGATCACAGGCTTCGCGTCTCGGATGGAAGGCCAATAGGGGGAAGGTAATTTTCTAATGACAAATGTTACCCTGGCACGGAAATTGATCTGTAATTTACCAAGCGAGTTGGGGGCAGGCATGGCCGAGGTGAGTCTCCAGTGTTTCTTCAGGAGTCAGAGGCCTGGCAACGGTTTCAAGCTCTGCAATACCTCTTGCAGACCCAGCGCTGGCAGGCGCGGTCGGCATCGATGCGGTCGCTGTATTTCGCAATGGCAGTTTCACAAGAATCAACTGGTCAGATGCGGTTGACAGGTCTTGCCCGAGTAGGCGCTCCCGCTCCAGTGGATTCGTTTGAGCCAACGGATTGAAATCAACAGTGCCAGCATCCGGTGTCTCATCATCATTCCTCCATCGTCTAGAATGCCTAAACGGCGCCCTGGGTCTCGTCGTGGAGGATGCTCACGCCTTCGCGCATCCCCCGAGATCGATCCGCAACCTCATTTAGCTTCACACGAGCTTCCGCGATCGTGTTGAGTCCTTCCTTCCGGGTGGCAATCTCTCGGCCGAGGATTTGAGCGAGGTTGTCGAAGCTGGCTCGAATATCTTCAAATACCTGATCAGCAACGAGGCGCCGCTCCGGGGTCGGAATGGGAGAGGCTAACCGGAAAACTATTCGGACTTTGGTCCCCGAATCGTCCGGGACAAGATCAAAAGTGAGGGTCGTCTCTCCAAGTCCTGGGAGCGGCGTCACCCAGGTGAAGGAGCGGAACGGACGCCAGTCAAGGATTTCCTCCGGGTGTGAATGCTCACCGTGCACACAATGGATGATCGTGCCGGGACCCCGCCGACCACCTGCTGTCTCCTGATTGGCGCCGGTTACCCCCACCACCCACAAGGGCCGCTTGTCTGGAGAGGTGAGGTACTCCCAGACAGGCTCGGCAGGCGCAGGAAGCGAGAAATCCATCCTGAAGTCGGCTTCCCCCGGCGGGACGAACACGCGATGCATCTCTTGCTCTCTGCTCCACCGAACTTGAAAGTCATGAACGAAGACGGGTACCTGTCCGAAATGCTCATAGGTTTCTTGGTGAGCGGTCATCCCCAGGGCCGCGGGATCGAGCCTCAGCCGCTCAAGGCAGGACGCCGTGAACAGGGCGTACCCGTGCAGGCCGAGCGTCTCGGCGACAGAATTTTTCAACAAGCGATGGACGAGAATGACATCGCTCCCCATGAGTTTTTCGTGTCCGGCGATTCGCTGTCGGACGACTTCGCCAGCATGGACACAGAACTTCAGATCGAGAGACCGGATCGCCCTGCAGGCGTTGCAGGGGCAGGTTGTGGCCTGGGCGATCGAGCGGATGCGCCTGCGGAAAGCAAAGTAGCAGCTTTCGAGCGTGTCAAGCAGCATAGAGCCATCAATATCTGCTTCCGACGCATAGAGGAATACCGCATCACCTTCCAGTCCGCTCAACTGTGGTACCGGACCGGTGGCCCCAAGGACCGTCTCGAGGAGGTCGGCTAACACATCTCGTGCATGCTCGAGTTCGCTGCCAGCAAGATAGCCGGTATAACCAGAGATATCGGCGATGATCAAATACATCCGTTCTGCCGGTGTGATCACGCTCACTGGTTCGTGGTCCCGGAGCCTCGCCCCCCTCCCCGATCCTCGATGAACGGGGCCGGGCAGATCTTCATCGCGGATAGGCTCAACCACCGCATCGTTCGAGTCAACGACATGACCGGGGCGGGGGCGAACTCCCAATTAGTGTTGACCCGACCAGTGTGGCGCCGGGCTTGTTGCGCTCGCGAAAGCGCGAATCCACGGTTCGCCAGAATCCTGCTTGTCCCATCATGCTTTCAGAGGAATTGCCGCCCTGAATTGGAGAACCTCCGCCCGTAACCCTGGAAGAAGGTTTCACGTTTGATGAACAGCCTGATGCGCGCTGCCAAGCCAGCTCTGGCGGGACGAGTGGCGATTGTCACTGGAGGTGGCCGAGGCATCGGGCGTGCCATCGCAAAACGCCTCGCCCTCGCAGGAGCCTCGGTAGTAGTCACCGCGAGATCAGAGGAGCAACTCAGAGAGACTCTGACACTCGTTGACGAATCGGGCGGGTCTGGCCTTGCTATCGCAGGCGACGTTACAAGAGAGACAGACGTCGAGCAAGTGGTCAGCGAAGCCGAACGCACATATGGTCCGGTTGACCTGCTTGTCAATAATGCGGGAACCTCCGGAGCGGGCGCATCCTTGTGGGAGGTGGACGCTGACGCGTGGCGGCATGTTGTGGAAGTTAACCTCTTTGGAGCCTTCCTCTACACTCGCCGCGCTCTGAAGTCGATGGTGTCCGGAAAGAAAGGGACCATCGTCAACATGTGCAGCAATGCCGCCCTTCGCCCCCTACCGCTCAACTCCGAGTACTCCTGCTCCAAGGCTGCATTGATTCGGTTCACAGAGTGTACGGCGGAGGCTGTGAGAGAATTAGGGATCAGCGTTTTCGCAATCAGCCCCGGCCTGGTGCACACGACGATGACCGATGGCGTGCCAGTTTTCCGCAACGTGCCGACAGATCAGTGGAGTTTACCGGAGCGTGCAGCCGACCTCATTGTCTTCCTAGCTTCGGGCGTTGCAGACAGTTTGAGCGGAAGGTATATCCACGTCTCGGATGATGTGCGAGACATGGTGGAAAGGGCAGAAGAGATTCGGCGCCAAGATCTTCACACTTTACGTCTCCGGAAGTAACAGCGGCCGGCCGCATCTCGGGTGAGGTACTAGAATGGGCTCGTCAGAACCTCAACCTGCCATGCGCATCGGACACGTCCATCTACGTGTCGCCAACCTCGAACGGGCTGCGGCTTTTTACCGAGATGTGCTGGGCTTCACCTCACCGCATACGGACCAGACTTTGGTCTGCAGGCAGCATTTCTGGCCGGCGAAGACTATCATCACCATGTCGGCTTGAACACATGGCTGAGTGAAGGGGGAACACCGCCCCCGGCCGGACATACCGGTTTGCATCACTTTGCCATACTGTACGCTGGCCGTTTGGAGCTTGCCCGGGCCGTACAGCGTGTCCTTAAACATAGATACACCCTTGAAGCTGAAGACCACGGCGTGTCGGTCTCCGTGTACCTGCGCGACCCCGACGGCAATGGTGTTGAACTTTACTACGATCGGCCTCGGGATAAGTGGTTCGAACCGCAAGACCTTCTAGCAGAACTCGAAGAACTCGCCAGGTGATGCCTGCGGGCGGCTAACACGGCACTCCGTTTGTAGGACCCGCATCTTCCCAAGGATTCGCCAAAAGTTTGGGCCTCGCCGTCCCTGCAGAAGAACGGGCGCCGAAACGTGTTATTCTGCCGTGAAACCCGCATCAAACTCCGATCGGCACATCACGTATTCTGCCCCCCGACGGATTTTGTCGTCTGAAGATACATCTTCCCGGGCATTCATGAAATAGCAACATCTCTCATCAGTCGTTGCCGGAAACTGCCTCAAGGGGGGAAGAGAGATGAAGTCCTTCGGCAAGGCCATCCTTATTGTCTTACTCGCCGGTTTGCTCTTGCTTCCCGATGTCTCCGCGGCACCGAAAGTGCCGTCACTGCGCTCGGCGCACACGCCAGATGAAGTACTCGTCGCATTTCGACCCGGCGTCCGGCCGCAGGTTGTGGCGGCGTCGGTCGGCGCGCGGATCGAAGGTCAGGTGGGGGGCCTCGACGTGTTCGTCTTGAAGGTTCCCCCGGGCTCGGTCGAAGCCACCGTCCTCGCGCTGTCCCACAACCCGCTGGTCGAGTTCGCCGAACCCAATGGTTTCCTGTACGCGCTGGCGGATCCTGATGATCCCCATGACAACACGGTCTGTTATTGGGACTCAAACGGCCAGTGTACCAGCCAGTGGGCCTGGGCGAAGATCCAAGCGTATGCGGCCTGGGACCTCGTCAAAGGAAGCGGCACGGTGAAAGTGGCCGTGGTGGATACCGGCATCGATGTCGGCGACCTCAACTATTCCACCCCTGACTACACCGGCCACGAAGATATCGTGGGTTGCCAGAACGTCATCATCAAGAGCTTCGTCTCTGGCGAGAGTGGCAATGACGACCATGGTCACGGCACGCACGTGGCCGGTACGATCGGCGCGTGCACGAATAATGCGAAGGGAGTCGCCGGGGCAAACTGGTCGGCCCAGTTGATGGGTGTGAAGGTCCTGGACTTCTCCGGCAGTGGCACAGCCCGCGGAGTCGCCAACGGGATCGACTGGGCATCGCTGAATGGCGCACACGTGATCAACCTGAGTCTCGGTGGTAGTGCCTCGCGGACGGTCCAGCGTGCGGTGAACCGGGCCTGGCAACGAGGGTCGGTGCTAGTCTGTGCCGCCGGCAACAGCGGCGACACAACGAAAGTCTATCCCGCCGCGTATCCGAACTGCATCGCGGTGGCGGCGACAGATGAGAACGAGAATATCGCGTCGTTCAGTAGCCGCGGGGCGGATTGGGTCGACGTAGCGGCGCCGGGCGTTCGGATTCTCTCTACGATTCAGGATGATTGGCTCTGGTGCTTCCTGTGCTACTGGTATGGCTACTTCCCGGGTTACGACACGCTGTCGGGGACATCGATGGCGGCGCCCCATGTGGCCGGTCTGGCGGCATTGATCTGGGCCCAAGGACAGTGCACGACTAATACCTGCGTGCGGAACAAGATCGAGAACAACACGGATCAGTTCTCCTGGTCGGGCACGCTGGTGGCGAAGGGTCGGGTGAACTACTACAAGGCAGTCACTGCGCCGTAAGGCGCAGGGCCGTCCACACCCTGATAAGCGAAAAGGGCCTGGCTTCCAGCGGTCAGGCCCTTTTCCATTACAGCTTCCGGTAGCACAAAATCATCGACACGCGCTACTCTCGCTCAAACTCGCTGACATTTATCAGTGGTCGCATGGGCCGAATGCAGCCGAGCTATTGCTGCACTGACCCGGTCGAGTTGATTCGGGAGACGCCCTCTCCTTCATACGCCACAGCCGCGAGGGTGGTCTTAATCTCCTGGTGCGGCTTCATCATCAGCGCGGTACCGTTCTGGATCGCCTTAGCGACTCCGACCGGAGGCCAGCTCGTGAATGGCTCGAGCGCGCAGTTGTACGTGCGGCCATACCACGGATAGTCGTTATGCCCTCCGTAGACCTGCCACATCCAAAGGCATTGGAATAAGCGCTGGTCCCAGGCCATCCCGAATCCAACACGTTGCCGCCGATTAGTGAGCCCGTACCAGCCCTCGTCGAGGCCCCAAAAAGAAATGACGTCAACGGAGCGCGTTCCTTTTGGCAGCACGCGCGTCACATCTTGCAGTTCCCCGCTTCGGCGGTTCTTCACTTGAGGAAAGCGATAGTCGTCCCCTGGCTCCCAGAGTCCATTGCGATGATACTCGAGGACCCGGACCATTTTGGCAGGAGTCTGGACCACACAGCTATCGTCGAGGAATGGTTCTCCAAACGCCGGATGATGCCCCCACATTACCGCAAAGTCCTCCGGTGATTCGTTTACCAGACGTTCTGAAATAGACAGTACCGGAGTTTCAGCGTCGAGCGTCATCGTGCGCTCCAGCAGCAACGGGCTCCGGTAGCAGCGCGTGGACAGATGCAGGCTGACGCGGTGCGGCGAGTCTTCCTTTATATGAGCTTCGAACGGTAGCAGAGATATCTCGCCGTGCAACCCTTGGTACGTCCCAAGGTAGGGTTGCTCGGCCCAGCCTGCCGAGGGCAGCACTTCTTGCCATCCACCATAGTAGTAGTCGTGAAAAGCGCCTTCAGGCAGGGCGCTGGTCGCCACGAACGGTCGGCGCAGTGGAATGGGTGACTGCCACAGGAAATCGAGATCGCGGGGTTTGTAGGTGAATTCAAAGAGATCTGCACCCTTGTCAATCAGAATTCCAACCTGGAGCACTTTGTTCTCAAGGAACGCCACACGCATTCCCTTGTACGTGTAGTCTAACGAAATCCGGCATCCTGTCTTCCGTCCATGGGCATACATGAGTCCTGCGATCCTCCCAGGTCTCGGCGTCTACGGTTGCTTCGTATCTCCCGCTGCGTGCTTGGATCCCCCGGCCGGCTGTCTCGATTCCACGATTGAGGGCTCCGAAGGGGCTGGCGGCAGGATCTTCGAGCGCCGTCCGCCGGGCAGCAGCCTGGCGAAAAACCCGCCCACTTCACCGCGCCACCTGTCGATACCGACGGCCGCCGCGATAATGATGCCGAGGGTAATCCCCTGCCACGAAGTAGGAACGTCGTTGAGGTTCAAGCCGTTCTGCACGATCGCGATCGTCAGGGCGCCAATTAACGTGGCGATGACGTTTCCATACCCACCGGCAAGACTCGCGCCTCCAATGACCGCCGCTCCGATCGCCTGTAGTTCCATGCCGGCGCCGTAATTCGGGGATCCTGAGTTCAAGCGAGCGGCCATCACGATGCTGGCGATTCCCGCGGTTCCGCCGGCGATGATGTACGCCAGCATGTGAACCTTGCGCACTTTGATCCCGGACAGGCGGGCTGCCGCTTCGTTCCCTCCGACGGCATAGATCTCGCGGCCGGGAATCGTATGGTGCAAAAAGACAGAAGCGATGAGATAACAGACCAACACGTAGTAGAACGGCAGCGGGATCCCCAACAGTGAACCATAAAAGATGGGCTCAAGGTCCTGGGACACTGAAAAGATTGGCGAACCGTTGTTGTACAGGAACGACCACCCTTTATAGGCGCTAAGCGTCGCTAGGGTCGCGATGAATGACGGAATGCGGAGATAAGCCACCATGACGCCGTTGATCGCCCCCAGAGCGCAGCCCAGAACTACCAGCAGACCCGCAGCAGCACCGAGCGAAAAGTGATTCCATTTGATGAAGATCGCTATCAGCATCGTGAGCAGCGCCATCATCGACCCGGGCGAGAGGTCGATTCCACCGGTCAAAATAACGGCGGTGGAGCCAATAGCCATAATCGCAATGATGCTGACCTGCAATGAAACGTTCAGTAGGTTTTGTGTCTCCAGGAACCGCTCCGTCGTCAGGCTGATCACGAGCGCGGACAACAGCAGGGCGGCGAGCGGCCCAATGAACGCCGGCCCGAGCACCCGGAACGTGCGTTGCGGCATCCCTTACCCTCCGGCCGGGGATGGGGCGGCCGGGGCTGCGGCGATAATTGCGTACTCGTCGAGTTCAGCCGCCGGCGCCGTCCGAACGACCCGCCCGTCGCGGATGATCGCCACCCGGTCGCTCATCGCCAGCAATTCGCGATAGTCGGAACTGATGAGAATCACCGCCATCCCCTGCGCGGTCAGGCTGTTGATCAACCGGTAGACCTCGACTTTTGCGCCGACGTCGATCCCCTGCGTCGGCTCGTCGAGGATCAGGACCTTCGTCCCTGCGAAAAGCCAGCGGGCGATCATGACCTTCTGTTGCGTGCCGCCGGACAGAAAGCCCACGTGTCGCCACTGGGCCGCCGGATCGATGCGCAGCCTTTGGATATACCTCTCACCAAGTTCCTGCTCCAGGTGCAAACTCATCAGCGGTCCCCGCAGCAGTGCGGTCAGGTCTGAGATGGTGATGTTCTCTACACCCGTGAAGTTCCAGAAGAGCCCGTCGGACTTTCTGTTCTCCGGAACGAGCGCGATGCCGGCGGCAATGGCTTCGGCAGGGGAGCGAAAGCTCACCGGACGATCCTCGAGGTTGAATGTGCCGGATGTTACACGATCGACACCGGCGAGCGCGCGCGCGATCGCCGTCCTCCCGGAGCCGACGACACCTCCGAGACCTAGTACCTCACCGCTGAAAAGAGTAAAACTCCCAGCGTCAACGCCCCAATCGGTCTTGAGATCCCGTACCTCCAGGACCGCGCGATCGGTGGTGTGATGCTCTTTTGGATAGTGCTCCGCGATATCAGCCCCGACCATCAGCCGCACGACCGTATTGAGGTCCATATCCCGGCTTGCGCGCGTCGCGACGACGCGGCCATCCTTCAAAACTGTCACCCGATCGGCGAGTCCCATGATTTCGTGCAGGCGGTGGGAGATGTATAGGATCGCGCCGCCCCGGCGAGCCAGCCGGCGGATAAGGTCGTGCAGACGCTGCGTCTCGTCCAGGGCCAGCGCCGTCGTCGGTTCGTCCATGATAAGGAGCTGGGAGTCGGCAGAGATCGCCTTCGCGATCTCCACCAATTGCTGCTCCGCCACTGACAGGGCCTGGACAGGGGTTTCTACGTTGATTCGAATCCCGAGTTGTTCGAGCACGTTGCGGGCATGCTGGCGCATCCGGGTCCAATCGACGAGCAGCGCCGGGCCCATGCTGGGCAGATGACCCAAGCAGATGTTCTCGGCCACGCTCAGCGTGGGTACGAGCGAGAACTCCTGATAGATCGCGGCCACACCGCGCGCACGCGCAGCTGTCGGGTGAGGCAGAGTGACGAGCGCACCGCCGAAGCGGATTTCCCCAGAGTCCGGCTGGTGGGCGCCTGTGAGGACCTTCGCCAGCGTGGATTTCCCGCTTCCGTTCTCTCCAACGAGCGCATGGATCTGCCCGGAGTGGAGGGCGATGGAAACACGGTCTAGAGCTTGGACTCCGGGGAAACTCTTCGAGATCTCCCTCAACTCCCAGAGGGGTTGGCGAGAGGGCGGCCCCGCTTCAGCGGAAACTTGGCTGGGGCCGCCCTCGGGTGTCACGGGTTACTTGCAGGAGTAAGGCTTCGCAGGCTTCGGGTAGAGTCGCTCCGGATGACAGAGGAACTGACGCACGTTGCTGCGGTCCACGATCACCGTCGGCGTCTCGACGTATCCCCCACGGTACTTCCCGTTGAGGCAGTCCATCATGACCTGCATCGTCTGGCGCCCCATCTCGAAGGGTGTGGTGTTTACCGTGGCCGTGACCTCGCCGTTGGCAATGGGCTCGAGTCCTGCTCCCGTATCACCGTCGTTGCCGAGCAGGATCAGGCCTTGCCTCTTCTTCAACGCAGAGGCGGCTTTCGACGCGCCAAAGATCTCGTAATCGTTGGCGGCGAAGATCAGCTGGATTTCTGGATGCGCCTGCAGCATATCCAACGTGGCCTTGTTACCGCCGTCGACGTTCCAGTTCCCGTTGAGGCTTGAAACGATCTTGAAGTTCGGCGCGGTCTTGATCGCATCCACGAACCCGCCGACGCGTTCCTTAGAGTGGTAGCCGGGAGCACCCTCAAGAATCCCAACATTTGTCTGTTGGCCGCGGCGCATCTTGATGGCGTACTGGCCGATCTTGAGCGTTCCCTTACGCTGTTTGTAGCCCACGACGGCGTGGACCGGCGACGGAAAGTTCGCGATGTCGGAGTTTACGATCACCACCGCGATGCCCCGTGCGGTGGCTCGTTTGATCAGCGGCGCGGCTGCGTGCTCATCGTGGGTGGAGAGGATAATCCCGGCCACACGCTGACTCATCACGTCCTGGATCATCCCCATCTGCCCGTTGATATCGTTGCCGCTCTGTGGCGCCAGCATGAACGTGCTGGCGCCGAGGTCCTTGGCGCGCGCCTTGACGCCCTCGCCGATCGCGATGTAGTAGTTGAACTCAGTCGCGGGAGGCATATAGGCGACGCGCGCCGCCCTTCCAGGCCTGTAGGACAGTTTGCTACAGGATGCCTGCGATCCGGCGGCCAGCGGCGACGGCGCTGCGTAGGGAAGGGAAGCGGCCGCGCGCACTGTCGTTGTCGGTACGCCATAGGTCATCGCCGCACTCACCCCAAGCACAATAAACAGCCTGGTCCCCCTGAAGACTTGGTGCCACCTGCCCCATCTACTCATCTCTTGCGTCCCCCTTTCACGGTGTGCTGCGTATGCGTGCCCAGTTCCTCATTGTGCTCACTGCCCTCTCGACAGCACCTCGGCGCCTACAGACGTGACCGCAACATCATCCTCGATGCGGACGCCGCCAAACTCATTGTCATACACTCCAGGCTCCACGGACGTGACCATGCCCGTCTCCAACACATCGGTCGAGCCTGGATAGAGCAACGGCACGGGCTCATGGTAGCGAAACCCCAACCCGTGGCCCGTAATGTGGATGAATTGTTCCGCCAGGTCGGCTGCCTTGAGCGCATCGCGCGCGGCTCGGTCCACGGTGTCCCCGGACACACCGGGCCGGATCGCGAGAATGGCGGCCTGTTGCGCCGCTGCGACCGCATCGAGCAACTCTTGCTGGCGAGTCGAGGGCGGACCCACGGTGGCCATGCGTGTGAGGTCGGAAAAATATCCGTCGGCCACGGTCGAGAGCTCCAGCATGACCAGGTCGCCCTGCCGCAACCGGCGGCTCGTCGACGGCGCGAAGCCCCATCCGACCTGAAACAACCGTTTCTGGCCTGAGAAGACCAGGGCTTCGCCGCGCGCGTGGACCGTCCCATGATGGCCCGTCCCTTGTGCCAGGATCGCCTCTTCGACCGCCCCCGCAACTTCGGCCTCGGTGCGACCTTCGGTCACCGCTTCCAAAAATGCGCGCAGGCCGAATCCCGCGACCTGATTGCTGATCCGCAGCCGTTCGAGATCCTCGGTGGTTTTGATCGCGCGCAGCCGGCGCAGCAGCGGTGTTGCATCGACGAGCTCACAGCCCAGTGAAGACAGCATCGCCCCCGTCGAGTCCGCCGGACGCCAGGGTTCGGTGACCTTCTGAGTCGGCGAGATGTCTTCGTCTCCGCTCCCCTCGAACCCCACGCGCTTCCCCCGGAGACCCAAAGCGCTCACCGCATCCTTCAGCAGCCGCGAGAGGCTTTCATCGGGCAGGGGGTCACTCAGCTTCCAAACAGGGAAGGTCTTGATCTCGGAGACCCAGGTGCGTCGGAGCGCGTCTTCTTCCATCGCCGGCGCGAACAACATCGGCGCGCCGGAGGCGGGCACAACGAGTGCGGATCGGCCGATCACCGGCCAGTAGCCGGCGAGCATCACAAGGTGCTCTGGAAGCCGGCAGATCATCGCTTCCAACCTCTCGGCCACCAGCGCATGCTGAGCCTGGACGATCCGCGAAGGAGCCGCCATCTACCAGGTCTCCAGCTGTGCGGTGAGGCCAGAATCCACAAACAGCGACGTGCCGGTGACAAAAGACGAGTCGTTGCTCACCAGGTAGAGTACAGCATGGCCGATGTCTTCCGGTGTGCCCAGCCGGCCCAGAAGCTGGCGTTGCGCCACCTGGCGCTTCATCCCCTCGGCGTCGCCTGAGGCTTTGAAGATGCCCTCGATGAGGGGCGTGTAAATCCATCCGGGGCAGATCGCGTTGACCCGGATGTTATCCTTCGCGTAGTCAATGGCCATCACACGCGTGAGCGCGGCCAGTCCTCCCTTGCTCGCGGCGTAGGGGGCGGTGCCGCCGACGTTCTGATAGGCGTGCACGGAGGCGATGTTAACGATCGCTCCGCCGCCGGAGGCTTTGATGTGTGGCAGCGCATATTTCGAGCATAGGAACGGACCGGTGAGGTTTACGCGCAGGCATCGCTCCCACGCCTCAGTCGTCGTCTCGTGGACGGGGGTATACACCCCGATCGCCGCGTTGTTCACCAGGATGTGGAGGCGGCCGTGTTGGGAGATGGTCCGGTCCACCATGGCACGAACCTGGGCTTCGTCTCCGACGTCGGTCCGGATGAACATCGCCTCACCGCCAATCGCGCGCACGCGGTCGGCCGTTCGTTTACCCTCTTCCTCGTTCACATCGGCTACCACGACCTTCGCACCTTCGCGCGCCAGCACGGCGGCAATCCCCGCACCAATGCCCATCGCCGATCCAGTGACGATGGCCACCCGATCCTTCACCCGCATAGGCACCCTCCCGCGACCGGCCGGCTCAGCCCGCTCAGCTGCGCCGCGGCAACATTCCCAGCCCTAACCTGTCCGCATAGCGCAGATCGACATGCCGGCTGACCACACGATTGCGCAGTACACCGATCCCTTCCACTTCCACCTCGATAACATCGTCGGACTGAAACGGTCCCGCAGGCGGCGATGCGGAGGTCACTAGGTCACCGGGTTCGAGCGTCATGAAGCTGGCGACGAACATGATAAGGTCGGGAAACGTGTACCGCATCGAAGCAGTGCTCGACTCGGCTTCGACTTTGCCATTCCGCCGGCGCACCATCCGTGCAGTACGGACGGGCATGCTCTCGGCGGTGGTGATCCACGGACCCATCGGCGCGAAGCTATCGCAGTTCTTGGCCCACTGCTGATACTCTCGCGTCATTAACTCAATGTCGTGGAGCACGAGATCGTTGAGAATGGTATAGCCAAAGATGGCGCGCTCGACCTCATCCACGCTGGGCTGGCGCAAGCGCCTCCCGATTACGGCGGCGATTTCGAACTCGTGAAAGACCGTGCCGTAGCCAATGGGAATCTCCACCGGATGATCAGGTCCGACGATCGCCGAAGGGGACTTCAAAAAGAGTTGGGGGACTGCGAGATACTCGAGCCCCAGGATCTGCCGGTAGTCCTCGAAGTTCAGGCCCATGCAGACGATTTTGGACGGATCAGGAAGTGGGGCAACCAGCCGGACCGTATCCAGGGGAAACCCGGCGTGGCTCGTGCCCCGCCGCGCCCGATCCAATAGTTCGGCGGTGCCGCCACCGGCCAGAAATGCACGCAGCGTCGGCCCGGCCGGAAGTCCAACAGCGGTCAGCAGGGGAGGTCCGGGCAGTACCCGATCCGCTTCGATGAGGCCCCAACTCTGCTCACCGCCAGGTGTCAGGAAGGTGCCGACATGCATAGGTACGGCTTGCTTCTCCGAAGCTCCCGCCGCATCCCTGCCATGTGCGTCTCATCGCATGGGGGATACGAGAAGCATATGACATAGATTCCTTACGCACAGTCGCAGTGGAGGGCGGCCCGCTGGATCGCGGGCCGCCCTCCAAAGTGTTACCTCTTGTGGCGGAACTGGCTCACGTTGGCTCGGGTGATCGGCATGATCCCGGTGTCGATGTCTTCTGGGAGCGGGTTCACTTTTGCAGCGCGCCAGTCCGGGAGCATCTTTCCTGGGCCGGAGTTGTGCCGGAGTGCGTACAGGAGTTGCACGGCGAGCCAGGTTTCCAAGTAGCTCTTCTGTGCTACGGCAGCGGTGATTGTTCCGTCCGCGATGTAGTTGAGCATGTCTTCGTTGCGGTCCATGGCCACGATCTTGATTTTGCCTTTCTTGCCCGCCTCGATAACGGCCCGTGCCGCGCCAACACCCGAGTCGCCGTCCGTGCCACCGATGCCGGCGAGATCCGGATTGGCCGCGATGGCGGCTGCATACGCCTGAGGTGCGTATGATGGATCCGCATGGTCATCCACGACCGATACGACTTTGATTTCTGGGTGGTTCTTCGCCAAATAGTCCTTGTAGCCGCGCATCCGATCGAGGACACCTGCTGCCTGGAAGGTACCCACCACGACCTTCCCCTTCCCTCCGATCGCAGCGGCAAGCAGCTTCGCCCCCTCGACGCCAGCCCGGAAGTTGTTGATCCCCATGTGCGTGGACCGCTTGCTGGCGGGAACATCACCGATCATCGTGATGACAGGAATGCCCGCATCCACGGCGCGGTTGATGCCCGGGGTGAGTGCCTTCTCGTCGCAGGGGAATACCATGATCCCCGCGGGTCGGGAGGCGATAATTTGATCAAGCGCCGCAGCCTCCGCCTGTGGGTCTGCGGTGGTGGGTCCGGTGAATGAGGTTTTTACACCGAGGGCTTTGCCTACGTCTGCCAGGGCTTGTTTTTGGTCGATCCAAAACGGGACCTGGGTCACGCACGACACGTATACATAGGTCTCCGCCGGCGCAGCGGCCCGCGTGATTGTCTTCGGCCCAACGAACCAGGCGATGCTTATGCTCAGCGTCAAGACTGCAATCGCGACGAGCAGCGCTTGCGGGCGTCGTCGCCTCACCAGTCGAATCATCATCTCCATCCCCCCTTACGGATGTGCCAACATCATCAACCCTGCCGCCACCTCCTCCCGTCGAATTGAGACTTCAAAGCATCATGCCTCACCTCTTCGTGTGCGTACGAACATATCGATGCCCACAACTGTGATGAGCACCAGCCCTGAGGCGACCCCCTGCCAATAGATCGAGACTGCCAGCAAGATCATGCTGTTACCAAGGATCGTCATGAACACGGTGCCCAGGAACGCGCCAAGTACGGAGCCCTCACCGCCAACCAGGCTGGCTCCTCCGAGCACGGCCGCGGCGATGACATTGAGCTCAAGGCCGATTCCGGCTGTCGGCGTGCCGGACATCAATCGTGAGGCCAGCATGATTCCCGCCACTGCTGCGAGCACGGCAGAAATCATATATGTGGTGACTTTGACGCGATTGACCGGAATGCCGGAGAGGAGGGCCGCGCGTTCATTTCCTCCAACGTAGTACACCTCGCGCATCACCTTCGTCTTGCGGAGGGCGAGATCACCCGCAATTACGAGGGCGGCCATCACAAAGACCATCGGCGGAACTTGCAGCACGCTCCCCTGTCCCCAGTAGGCGAAGCCCTCAGGGAGGCCGCTGACGGAGAACCCTTCCGTGGCAACGAAGGCGATCCCGCGAGCAATCGTCATCATCCCCAGCGTGGCGATGAGAGGGTTCACTCGAATCCGGGTGATCACGAGGCCATTCGCGAGGCCGATCAGGGCACCGGATATTAACGTGAGCATGAGTGCCAGCCAGATCGACGCGCCCTTTAGCATCAGCAGTCCCGCCACGGTTCCACTGAGGGCCATGACCGACCCGACCGAGAGATCCAAACCGCCTCCGACGAGAACAATGGCCATCCCGACTGCGATGATCGCCGTTGGGACCATGCCGATGAGCATCGCCTTGAGATTACCCGCGGTCAGAAAGTACGGCGTCATCCTCGAGATTGCGAGCGAAAGTGCCAGCGTGACGGCGAAGAGGAGAACCTCCCGCATGCGCAGCACCTTGACGAGGGATCCCATCCCCGAATGGATTCGCACGGGGGCCCCCGGCCGCGCAGATGCAACAGATGGCTTCTGGTCCATCAGGCATCCGCTGGATCAAGTTGTGCGGGCTGCCCCGCTGCAAGCGTCATCACCCGTCGTTCGCTCGCTTCGTCGCCGGACAGCGTCCCCGCAACACGACCACCGTTCATCACGATGATGTAATTGCTCAATCCAAGGAGTTCGGGGAGATCCGTGGACAGCAGCAGGATCGACATTCCGTCTGCGGCCAGTTGATACAGCAGTTGATGGATCGCCACCCGTGCCCCTACATCCACGCCGATCGTCGGTCCGTCGACGATGAGAACTCGGGGCCGCCGGAGGAGCCATTTGGATAGGGCCACTTTTTGCTGGTTGCCTCCACTGAGGCGCCCCACAACTTGCGACACCGACGGGGAGTGAATCTGCAACCGATCGACGTACCGCGCGGCAATGGTCGTCGCGTGTCCATCATCGATGATTCCAGAGCGAGTGATTTGATTCAAAGCTGTGACCACGATATTGTCCTTGACCGGCATCCGCAGAAAGAGGCCCAGGGTTCGGCGGTCCGGAGGAAGATAGCCGATGCCCGCGCGCAGTGCGTCCTGGGGGGAACGAATCTGAAGGGAATGTCCGTTGACGCGGATCGTGCCTCGTAGGGGCGGCTCGATGCCAAACAAGGCGCGCCCGATCTCCTCCCGCCCTGAATCGGGAAGACCCGCGACTCCGAGGATCTCTCCCGCATTTAGTGAAAAACTCACATCCTCCAAGACAGGAGGCCGCGAGAGACCCGCGACCTCGAGCATCGGCGTTGAGCTGGAGGGCGGCGGCCGCGTCGCCTTACCCAAGGTGCGGCCCACCATGGCGTGCACAATCTGATCAGGGGTCACGCCAGAAATCTCATGCATCGCTACCGTATGGCCATCCCGCAGGATCGTCACGCGATCGGCAATCTGGAATACTTCCGCGATGCGGTGCGTGATGAACACGATTCCAAGCCCTTGATCGCGGAGAGCGCGAATCGCGGTGAAGAGCCGGTCCACCTCGACCGGTGAAAGCGCGGACGTCGGCTCATCCAGCAACAGCACGCGGCAACGCATGGAGAGCGCTTTAGCGATTTCCACCATCTGGCGCGCGCCCATCCCCAGGCTACTCACGGGTAGCATCGGATCGACGCCGATGCCCAACTGGGCCAGCGCCACTTGAGCCTCAGCATAGACCCGACGCCATTCAACGAGACCGAGTGCCGTCCGGGCCGGAGAACGAGTGAGGAAGATGTTTTCCCCGATGCTCAGCCCAGGCACGAGGCTCAATTCCTGGAAGACTGTTCCGATCCCAAGTCCCTGAGCAGTGCGGGAATCGGTGAGCGGCACCACGGCGCCGTCCCACAGGACCGCTCCTTCGTCGGGCTGGAGGACACCCGCCAGGATCATCATCAACGTCGTCTTGCCGGCGCCGTTCTCGCCGACGACCGCATGGACCTCACCGGGCAGCACTTCGAAATGCACGCGGTCCAGCGCCCGCGTCCCAGGGAAGGATTTGGAAATTTCCCGCGCTTCTAGCAAGACCGACGGCATCAGATGATGTACAGATTTTCTTCTGTCGAGAGGCCACTGCCTGCACGCCCCACCTAATGGGACGGCGTGACACGATCTGCGAAACGCACTAATCAACACCCTGAGTGACACCTCTGCTCGATGAGATCTCTGAAATCCAAAAATAGCTAACGGAGAGTCAGACGGCCCGGCGAAGCCGCGGATCGAGGAGATCGCGGAGACCATCGCCCAGCAGGTTGAATCCGGTTACGGCAGTGAGGATCGCCAGAGCGGGGAACGTTGGGACCCACCACTGCGTGGTCATGTAGTCGCGACCCTCGCTGACCATCACGCCCCATTCCGGTGTCGGAGGCTGAGCTCCGAACCCGATGAAGCTCAGCCCGGCGGCGATCAGGATGGCCTCACCCATGTTGAACGAGGCCTGGACGATGAGAGGTGACAGCGAGTTCGGCAGGAGATGCCGCACCATGATCCGCGCATCGCTGAGGCCGATGGCCCGGGCCGCCTCGATGAACTCCTGCCGCCGCAGCACCAGCGCCTGCGCCCGGCTGAGCCTTGCATATACGGGCCACGTGACCGTGGCGATCGCGATCATGGTGTTGGTGAGACTCGGACCGAGCGCAGCAGCGATCGCCATGGCCAGGATGAGCGCGGGAAAGGCAAAGAAAATGTCGGTGACCCGCATCAGGATATCGTCGACGCGGCCTCCCACGAACCCCGCTACCACGCCGACAGTGGTTCCCAGGACTCCGCTCATCACGACCACGACGAGCCCCACCACGAGGGAAAGCCGCGCGCCGTAGAGGACGCGGCTGAGGATGTCCCTTCCAAGTTGATCCAGTCCGAGGGGAAACGTCTCGCTGGGAGGGCCGAGGCGGTCCTCCAAGAACTGCGTGATCGGCGGGTGGGGCGCGAGGAACGGCGCGGCAATAGCGGTAAGAGCATAGACTAAAACGATCCCACCACCTGCGGCCGCGAGCGGGCTTCGCCGTAGGTAGCGCGCGACCTCTCCGCGCCGAGTGCGTGGTTGGATGATAGGGTGGCTACTCGTAGCGGACCCGGGGATCGAGCCGCGCATAGATCAGGTCGACGACGAGGTTGACCTGAGTGTAGACGACAGCCACGACGAGCGTGACCCCCATCACCGCCGGAAAGTCCAGGCTTATTGCGGACGCCGTGGCGTACCGCCCGAGTCCGGGCCAGGCAAAGATGGTTTCCGTCAACACAGCGCCTGAGAGCAAACTGCCGAAAGAGATGCCGATGATCGTGAGCGTCGGGATCATGGCGTTCTTGAGTGCGTGCAGGGCCACCACCCGCCCCTCGCGCAGCCCCTTCGCCCGCGCGGTGCGAATGTAGTCCTGAAACAGTACCTCCAGCATCGCCGAACGCGTCATCCGCGCAATCACCGCGGTGGAGAATAGACCCAGCGTGAGTGCAGGCAGGACGAGGTGGCGCAGCGCATTGCGAAGCGCCTCCCCGTCTCCGGCGAGGACCGCGTCCACCAGCAGAAGACCTGTGCGCAGCGGAGGCGGGCTAATGACCACGTCAAGACGCCCTGGACCGGGAAGCCATCGCAAACGGTAGTAAAACGCGCCCAGGAGCAGCAGGCCCAGCCAGAATACCGGGAACGATGCCCCGATCAGCGCGCCGAGGCGGGAGAGGTGGTCGAAGATCCGGTCTTTGAAGACCGCGGAGAGGATGCCAGCGGGAATCCCTAAGAGCAGGGCCACCAGCCACGCCGCGCCGCTCAGCTCAATCGTGGCCGGCAGAAACTCCTGCAGGTCGTCTGCCACCGGCCGGCGGGTGCGTATGGAGATCCCCAGATCGCCTCGGGTCAGGCGGCCGAGATACACGGCGTACTGGACCGGGACCGGCCGATCCAGCCCGTAGGCGCGACGATACGCGACGATCTGTTCTTCGCGGGCGTGCTCGCCTAGGGCGACGAGGACCGGGTCGCCCGGAACCACGTGTGCGATGAAAAAAGTCAGGACGGATACCCCCAGGAGCACCAGCACCGTGGAGGCGATCCGTCCCAGGACGTACCGGCTCACACGTCTACTTACTTACCGTCCGGAACTCCGCGAACGCCATCGGATTCCACACAAAACCCGCCACGCTCTTCCGCAACGCGAAGCGTGTCGTGGGCTGATAGAGGATGACGTAAGGTCCCTGATGCAGGATCCGATCCGTGAGCTGCTTATACAGCACCCGGCGTTTGGCGGAATCGGGTTCCAGGGCGGCCTGCTTGGCGAGCTTAGCGGCAGCCGCATCTTCGTATGCGTTGCGCCAGGCGATCGACTTCGCTCCATAATCGCTGAAGGGCGTGGCGTTCCCATCGGGGTCGGGGAAGTCCGGGCCCCATAGGATCATGACCATTTGCCCTTTCTGCGCGCGATAGATGTTGAGGAGCTGTGCCTGCGCGGTTTCCTTGATCGTCACCTTGATCCCGGCTTTCGCGAGGTCGCTCTGGACCTTGGCCGCGATATCTGCCCACCTCACACCGCCAGGCGCCGGGCCCGTGGGCACCATCAGGTCGACCGCAAACCCGCGAGGCACGCCTGCCTCTCTGAGCAGCGCCTTGGCCTTGGCGACGTTCGCCTGGAACGGTGCGGACGCGTTGAATCCGAAGAGACCCTCCGGGATGATCGTCTGCACCTTGCGCGCTTCGCCCCGCAGCAGGCTCCGTACGATTCCGTCGTAATCGATGCTTGAGCGGATGGCCTCGCGAACCTTGGCCTTGTCAAGCGGCGGGTGCTTGGCGTTCATGCCGATGTAGACGAGTTGGAGCAGCCTGCCCTTCTGCACCTTGACGTTCCCCTTGCCCGCTATCTCCCTCGCCTGCTCAGGGGTGATATTGGCGGCGATATCCGCATCTCCCGACTCCACCATGAACTTTTGGGTGCTCGATTCAGGGACGTGCTGGATCACGACCCGCGCAATCTTGGGTTTGGTGCCCCAGTAGTTCGGATTGGCCACGAGCACTGCGCGCGATTCCGTATCCCACCGCTCCAGCATGTAGGGACCGGTGCCAGCCGAATGGTTGCGCAGCCAGGCTTCCCCGCGGTCGCCGCCGCTCTCATGCGCCTTCGCCTCTTCCGGATCGACGACCGCGCCTACGGTGAAGGTCAGCACGGAGAGGAAGGCCTGCGGGCTCGCCGTCTTCGGCAGCGTCACCTCGACCGTGCTGCTGTCGACCGCCCTGGTGTCTCCTTCCTTCAACCCCGCGACATCCTTAAAGAGGAAGGCCGGAGATTTGTTGAGGCCGATGACCCGGTCGATGGAGAACGCCACGGCTTCCGCCGTGACCGGCCGGCCCGTGCTGAACTTGACGCCTGGCCGAAGCTTGAACGTCACGTTCCAGGCGCTGCCGGCGTCTCGGATCGTCCAGGATTGGGCCAGCCGCGGCTTGAGAGTGGTGAGATTTTCGCCTTCAAACGCTACCAGCGTGTCGTACACGTTCTGGGC
>Ga0209853_1000068_pt1 | contig 26535 bp, 24 predicted proteins | sample GWRWS1_30_40_FD_187224 | JGI IMG/M metagenome (GOLD analysis project Ga0209853, IMG submission 187224) | Riverbed sediment microbial communities from areas with vegetation nearby in Columbia River, Washington, USA - GW-RW S1_30_40 (SPAdes)... | ecosystem: Environmental > Aquatic > Freshwater >...
CCCGACGAGGTGGCCCGGCTGATCGACAGCGGGCGCCGGAAACTCACGGCGGCCCGGGCTGTCCGGCAGGCCCCCTACGTCGATACAGCCCTGTATGCGAACTGGAACGGGATGGCGATCTCCGCGTTCCTCGCCGCCTCAGTCGCCCTGGGCGCGCCCGTCTATCACGATCTCGCGCTGCGCGCTCTCGATCGGTTCATTCTCGAAGGATACGACAAGAGCAGCGGCTTTGTGCACGTGCTTGGAGGCCCGCCGGTGCGTCTGGTCGATGATCAGGTGCAGATGGCGCAGGCGCTCCTCGACGCCTACGAGATCTCAGGCCGCAGCCGCTACCTGACCCTGGCGCGCGAGACGATCGACCTGGCCCTCCGCGACTTCTGGGACGACCCGGGCTTCCTGGACGTCAAGAAGGGAGCGCGGGACACCGTGCTGGATGTCTCATACAAATCCTTGCAGGACGCGCCCACGCCTTCATCCAACGCGGTCGGTGCGCTCGTGTTGCTGCGCCTTGGCCGGCTCCTGGGCACTGCAAGTTATCGCACGGTCGCGGAGCGGCTGCTGGCCGCCTATGCGCCGGGCTTGGCGGCGCACGGGCTCCACGCTTCCACGCTCTTCATGGCTTTGGAGGACCTGCTCCATGAGCCCGCGCATGTGGCCATTGTCGGCGCCCGGGGTGACCCGCGCACACAGGCGCTGCACGCGGCGGCGCTCTCAGCGTGGCGCCCCGGCAAGCTCATCAGTCACCACGAGGATGGGCAGGAGGACATCCCTGTACCAGAAGTCGTGCGTGCGATGCAGAACCGCGCCACTGCGCCCACGGCGTTCGTCTGCGCGGGTACGGCCTGCGCCCCACCGGTTACAGACCCACGCGAGCTCGCCGCCACGATCGCTTCATTTCAGGCCGCCTGATGTCGTACGTCGACCTGAAGCACCTGCTCGCAGAGCTCGCGTTGGAAGCAGTCCGGCAACCGGAAAAAGCGGCCTGGATCGCGGTGGCGCTCGCCTGCGCGGAGCTTACCTCCCCGAAACAGCCCCGTCTAATCTGGCGGGACTGTCTCAAACATGCCACGACGCTGTCCGCCCCTTTCGGATGGAAGCCAACGAAGCGGCATCTGTCACGTCTGGTCAAGGCGGGACTGTTCAGCAGCCGTGGGGATCTGATCGTTCTCGCTCCCCGCTTCGTCCCGCACATGACTTACTTCAAGCGACAGACGGCCCGCGTGCTCAAGGCGATCGCCGAGATCCGGGGAGCGCAACCAGCCGTCACCCCGGAGGAAAAAGCCGTCGACCTCGGTGCCATCCTGTTCAACGCCGGCCTGTTCTTTGAAAGTCACGAGTGGCTCGAAGGCATCTGGAAGACCACGAGGGGGCCATCAACGGAATTCCACCACGGCCTTATTCAGACCGCGGCGGCCTTTTATCACTACGAGAAGGGAAATATGCACGGCAGCCGCACGTTGCTCAGTAAGGGCCTGACGAAGCTGGCTGCATATCCGGATGCGTATCTGGGGATCGATCTCGGCAGATTGATGGCGGACCTGGGCGGATGGACGGCGCATTTCGCCGGCGGGTCGCGCCCCGCCGATTTCCCGCGCATGCAAAAAGCAGTGGGAGCTCCGCGGGGGTAACGAGTCAGCGTTGGAGGGGGTGGCGGGGAACGGAGCTCCCGACACATGCGTTCCCGGGAAGTCCGGTCCCTAGACATGCTCTGGCGGAGGGGGTGGGATTCGAACCCACGGGCCACCTTATGGGCGGCCACGGTTTAGCAAACCGCTGCCTTGGGCCTCTCGGCCACCCCTCCAGACGCATTCATCCTAACACAGACTACAAACCTTCGGTAATCGCCTTCCACTGCCCCGCGGTGAAGACGACGATCTGGGTCACACGGCCGGCCATCACACCGACCTTTCCGATGTCGAACGCGATGCCCTGTGTGTCGTAGATGAGCGTGATCGACGACTGGTCTTCGTCGGTAGTGAACTCCTTCCCATACGTGGCCTCCACCGCGGCCCGCTCGCTCCCGCCGGTGACGCTGCCCTTGTCCGTCCGATAGGTGTCGTTGAGGACAACAACCACGAGCACGACCCGTCCCGATTCCTTCTCCGCGATCACCACGAACGGACGCAGGGGCCACTCGTAGAGCGAGTACTTCCCGGAGCGCGAGTCGGCCCGATTGTACAAGCTGCCCAACGCCGTGAGGGCATCGTTCACATTGCCGCCGACGCGGACGCCGGCGACCTGCTGGCCGGCCACGATGTTGCTGCTGGTCTGACTGGTTTGGGCCCAGACCGGCACGGTCAGTACCGCCAGCACCAGGACGGCCGCCCACATGATGCGTGTCATACTCCCACCCTCTATCGATAAAAGATGAGTTCCACCCGCAACGTACCCGGCCGCCAGGCACCCTACGCGTCCGGATATCTCCCTTACTCTATCATCGGAGATGGAAAGTTCAACGCGAGGAGGCGATGACTCGGGAACTGCGGGAAGTTATCTGGCGCGCCCGGAGGGACTTGAACCCACGACCTTTGGCTCCGCAGGCCAACGCTCTATCCACTGAGCTACGGGCGCGCAGATATGCAAACTGCGCTTTATTCTAGCAGTATCTCGCCTACTTTGCGGCCGAATCGTCCTGCCAGATTCCGAAGACGTTCATTTCCGGATCGGCGAGGATGGCAAACCAGCCCATGCTCGGCACGGCTGACTTGGAGGTGAGCACTCTGGCGCCGAGGCTTTGCGCCTGCCTCACCGAGTCATCGACCGAGCCTACGGTGACGTAGTTCACCCAGTTGCGGGCATCCGGCATGGGCCGCTTCGTAATACCGCCGTTGATCCCACCCACTTCTGCCGGCCCGCCTTCGGGCTTGCTGGCCACCGTGCTGACGAGCCAGTATTCCATCCCCGGGGCCTTGTTGATCTTCCAATCGAAGAGCTCCGAGTAGAACCCTGAAAGCCTCTCCGGATCGTCCGCAGGAATCTCGAAATGCGCAACGGGGTTCTTGGCCATGACATTTCCTCCCTCTCACCGACGGGGATATTTGGCGTGCCTACCAAACGGGCGTGGCGTGCCTACCAGGGGGTGAGGAATGAAACTTTCGTGACATTGTACACGACATCCTGTCCTCGCCCGGCAGAATGTGGGTTTGATACAATGACCGATGCGGGCCCGTAGCTCAGTGGATAGAGCAGGGGACTCCTAAGCCTCTGGTCGGGGGTTCGATTCCCTCCGGGCCCGCCACAAAGCCCGCATCTGATGAATCTTCTCAAGGGACTGTTCGGAGTGTCCCGCAATATAGACGAGGTAAGGCTGCCGGGTTCGGCAAATACCCTATGCGACCACCCTGTCAGTGAGACGGGGTCGGGGAGAGTGGGAACATGAACCGCCGGACCACGATCATTCTCACGCTGGGAATCCTGTTCTGGGGCGTCCCGGTCGCGCTTGGACTCTACACCGACTGGCTGTGGTTTGCCGACCTGGGCTTCACCGGGGTCTATCGGATCCGGCTGCTGACGCAGGTGGCGCTCTTTGCCGCGGGTGCCGCGGTCTTCCTCGGCTTGGTCCTGGGCAGCGCCGTCCTTGCCCGACGGCTGAGCGAGCGCGCTGCCGACGACCTCGCACTCCCTGGCAGCCAGCTGCGCGCCATCGAAGGGTCGTTCACGCAGTTGCTCGGTGCGGGCGCCCTGCTGCTCGGCCTGACGATGGCGGGGAGTATGGCGGGGCGGTGGAGCGAGGTGCTTCGGTTCCTGCGGCCCACCCCCTTTGGGACGAGCGATCCGCTGTTTGGGAGAGACATCGCCTACTTCGTCTTCGCCCTGCCCCTCTACCGGTCTCTCCAGGGCTGGCTCCTCCTGTCGGTGTTCTTCGCGCTGCTGGCGGCGCTCGCAGTCTACGCGTTCCGCCTCGTCCTGCCCCAGATACCAGTAGACGCGGGCACCGGCGAACCGTCCCAGCCGCGCGCATCATTCCGGCAGGTCCTGACCCGGCCGATGAGGGCGCACCTGTTCGGCCTGGGCGCGCTCCTGCTGGCGCTTGTGGCCTGGGGCCATCGCCTCAGCATCTACGAACTCGTGTACTCGGCGGGAGGGGCGGCGTTCGGCGCGGGCTACGCCGACATCGTCGCCCGTCTGCCCGCGCGGTGGTTCCTCGTCGCCGTCGCCTTCGTCTCCGCGGTGCTGCTGCTCGTCGCGATCCCCCGGCGGGGATTACGACTCGCCGCCTCGGCGGCCGCTCTCTGGCTCGGCAGTGCAATCGTCGTGGGCGGAGTCTACCCCGCAGTGATCCAGCGTCTGGTCGTGCAGCCGCAGGAACTGGAACGCGAGCGCCCATACATCGAACGCACCATCCGCATGACGCGGCAGGCCTTCGGCCTGGACCGGATCGCGGAAACGGCCATCGCGGTGGAAGAGATGGTAACGCCGGGCGACATCGCGCAGAACCCCGGCACCATCGGGAACATCCGCCTCTGGGACCCCGAGCCGCTGCTCACCACCTACAACCAGATCCAGAGCATCCGGCTGTACTACGACTTCGTAAGCATCGACGTCGACCGGTACGCGATCGACGGCGGCTACCGCCAGGTCATGCTCGGCGCCCGGGAACTAGCCCCGGAGCGACTGCCGGCGCAGGCGCAGACCTGGGTCAACCGGCGGCTGCAGTTCACCCACGGGTACGGGGTGGCCATGAGCGCCGTGAACGAGGTCACCCCGGAGGGGCTGCCGACGTTCTTTCTTCAAGACGTGCCGCCCCGGGGGAGAATCCCCATCGACCGGCCTGAGCTGTACTTCGGGGAAAAATCGACAGACTACGTGATCGTGCGCACCCGGTTCCCCGAGTTCAGCTATCCGAAGGGTGAGGAGAACGTCTACACGACCTATGGGGGGACGACCGGGGTGTTTCTCGGCTCCGGGGGGCGCCGGCTCCTCTTCGCCTGGCGGTTCCGTGACCTGAACATCCTGCTCTCCGACGCCATCACCTCCCAGAGCGTGATTCTCTACCACCGGAACGTCCGGGAGCGGGTCGCCCGGCTGGCCCCGTTCCTGCGGCTGGACCGCGATCCGTACGTCGCGGTGGCCGACGGCCGGCTCTTCTGGATTCTCGACGCCTACACGCATAGCGACCGCTACCCATACGCCCAGCGGCACCGGGACGGGGTCAACTATCTGCGGAACAGCGTGAAGGCGGTCGTGGACGCCTACCACGGCACGGTCACGCTGTACGTCACCGAACCGGACGATCCCATGGTCCGCACCTACGGTCGGATCTTCCCCGGTCTCCTCCGGCCGCTGGCCGACCTGCCGGCGTCCCTGCGCGCGCACCTGCGCTACCCGCAGGACCTGTTCGCGGTGCAGGCCGAGATGTACCGGCTCTTCCACATGCAGGACCCTCGCGTCTTCTACAACAAGGAGGACGTCTGGATACTCCCCCAGGAGATCTACATCGACAAGCCGCGCGAGATGACCCCGTACTACGTGATCATGCGGCTGCCAGGAGCCGCCAGGGAGGAGTTCATGCTGATCCTCCCCTATACGCCGCCAGGCAAGCAGAACATGATCACCTGGCTGGCGGCGCGCTCCGACGGGGAGCACTACGGCAAGTTACTGGCGTTCCGCTACCCCAAGGACAAGCTGGTCTTTGGTCCGATGCAGATCGAGGCCCGCCTGAACCAGGAGCCGATGATATCCGAGCAGTTCACGCTGTGGAGTCAGGGGGGCAACCGGGTCATGCGCGGCAACATGATCGTGATCCCCATCGGGCAGTCCAATCTCTACGTCGAACCGATCTACCTGCAGGCCGAGCAGGGACGTCTGCCGGAGATGAAGCGGGTGGTCCTGGCCAGCGGGAACCGCGTGGTCATGGAAGCGACGGTGAGCGCCGGCTTGGGGGCCCTGTTTGCCCAGCCGGGGCAGCGCATGCCTGCTGCCGGGGGCCGGCCCGTAGCGCCGGCCTCGCCCGATCAGGACGACGGCGATCCTGCCGCACTCCTGGAGACGCTGCAGGCCCGGCAGGCGCGCATTCAGGAAGAACTGCGGGCTCTGGAGGCCGATCTTCAACGTCTGCAGCGGGCCCTGGAGCGCCGAAGGTGACGGCCGAGACCCGCGTTACTCCGCGATCCGGCTGACACCAGTCTCCCCTGCCAGCTCCTGAAGCGCCTTCGCCTGCGGGGGTGAAACGCGCAGGCGCGGGCGTTTCTTGAAGGGCACCGTCAAGGGCAGCGCAAGCTTCTTGTTCAGTAGAATGCGTTCGCGCATCGGCGCCAGGCGCGGCCGTGCTCCGATGATAGAAACCTGGTCCAGGTTCTCGAGAAGCAATTCCACGGTTGGATAGAGACGGAGAAGCGCAGCCGCGGTCTTCGGTCCGATCCCACGGACGCCGGGAATATCATCCGAGACGTCGCCGCAGATCGCCTTCAGATCAGCGATCTGAGTCGGATGGACTCCGAAGGCGGCCTCGGCCTCAAGGGGACCTACCTCACGCAATTCGCTGACACCGCGGACCGGTGCAAGCACGTGGACACGCTGGGAGACTAGCTGATAAAAATCTCGATCGCTGCTGACGATCCGGGCCTCCAGCCGACCCCGGAGGGCCAGGAGTGTGGCAATGACATCATCGGCCTCGAATCCGGGCTCCAAAAATGCGTGCAGCCCGACGCCGGTCACGAAGCGCATGGCGTACGGGATCTGCAGCTTAATGTCATCGGGATGCTCGTAGTGATTGATCTTATAGTCGGGGTCGAGCGCGTGCTTGCGGAGGGGAGGATCGGCCGTAAACGCGACGGCCATGTGCGTGGGATGCGCGGTTCGGAGCAGGATGCGAATCATCGACACAAAGCCATGCAGTCCGTTCGTGGGCAGGCCTCGGTCATTTGTGAAGTACGGAATGGCATTTGCCGCGCGGTAGAGGAGGCTGTCGCCGTCAATCAGATAGAGCATCCACCGATTGCTTTCCCTGCGCGCTCCACCGGTTCCCGGTTCCCAAGCGTCCGCAGGTATCACATGTGCGGGCAGAAAAGGGAAAACACAAGGGTAAATGCGTCAGTCCAAAGGAGGACCATGCGAGTAGCGATCATCGTCGGCGTTATCCTCATCGTCATCGGAGTGGCCTCGTTCATCTACGGAGGCATCACCTATAAGGAAAAGGAGACCATCGTCCAGTTTGGGCCTGTCGAAGTCACCGCCGAGGAGAAGCGGAAGTTCCCGATCTCAGAGGTGGCAAGCGGCGCGATGGTCGCCGCTGGTGTCATCCTCCTCGTGCTCGGCCTCAGCCGCCGGTAGCCCGGGAGCCGGCTCCAGGCGGGACTCTCGAGAGAATCGCCCAATACTGCACATCCACGCGCATGACATTTGTCGAGGTCACATCAACTCCAACGGCCCCATCCCGGCAAGGCAAGACCCGGCGCGCACGCGAAACTCGTGGCGTCATGACTGACCAGAAGACACCCAAAGCTCCGCCCTGGCTGAAGCGGCTCGGCAATCGCATCCGCCAGGTGCGGCGCGTGCGCGGCCTGACCCAGACGGACGTCGCGCGTCCGAATCTCACCAAGAGCTTCATCAGCCTGCTGGAGTCGGGACGCACCTATCCGTCCGTGGGCACCCTCGTCGCGCTGGCCAACCGCCTCCAAACTTCGCTTGCCCTGCTCCTGCTGGAGACCATGGAGTTGCCCCGCGAGACGACGCTCACGCTGCTGACGCTGGCGCGGGCGATGGCGGAATCGGCGCCGGCAGAGGCCGAGCGCCTGCTTGCCGCAGGTGAAGTGCTCTCCGCCAACGCGGATGACCTGCGTGCGGACGTGATGCTCACGCGCGGTGACATCGCGCTCGCCCAAGGCAAGACGCGCGAGGCGGAGCGGTTCTTCGAAGAGACACTGGCATGGGCGCGCAAGCGTAAGTTGCGGCCCTATGAGCCCCGTGCACTCACCCGTCTGGCAGCGGTATCCCAGCACCGGCCGGACGAAACGGCGGCGCGCCGGCAATTGGAAGAGGCTCTGGAGCTGTTCCGTGGGACCCGCACGCTGCGCTCGGTGGAAGGCTGCGATGCGATGCTCACCTACGGCGAGATGCTGAGTACGCAGGGACGCACGGCGCGCGCGTTACGCATCCTCGAGGAAGTGGCGCAGGTCTCCAGACGCCAGGATCTTCCTCTCATCCTGGGCAAAGCCGAGGTCGCCATCGCGCGGGTGCGCGTCGCTTCGGGACAAACCGCACAAGCGAGGGAGGCGTTGCACATCGCCCGCACCGCCCTTGAGGGGGCCGCCGACGCTCCAGACGCGGCCCAGACGCTGCGTGCCGCGGGCGTGCTGCTGTTCCAGAGCGGCAGCACCGCCGAAGCCCACGCGGTTCTGCAGCAGGCTCTTCGGATGCAGGAGCGGGCCGGCGACAGCCGCAACCGCGCCGCGACACTGAACGATCTGGCGCGCGTCCTCACCCAGCAGGGCAAAGCGGCGGAGGCGCACGCCAACACGAAAGCGGCGCTGGAGCTGGCCGATGCGCATCACAACCAGACGCAGAAGGCAGAGATCCTGGTGACGATGGCGCACATCGCCCGCCAGCAGCGCCGGTGGAAGCAGGCGGCGGACCTCCTCAAAGAGGCACTGGAGATCTTCCGGAAGACGCGGATGACGGCGGAGGTCGGCGAAACGGCGCGCGAGCTCGGTATGCTGCTCAAGGAGCGCGGGGAACACGCAGAGGCCGCAGATTATCTGGCGATGGCGATCTCGACGGAACGACCGGAGAAGCCGCGCCGCTAGCGCATCACCACCGGCCTTCGCCTGAAACCCCGATCGTCCCCGGCCTTGTGGATCATGCCGGCTTCTGGAGTACGAAGCTGAGATACGCGCCCCGCCCATGGGCGAGCATCTCATAGAAACGAGTCCCCGCCATACCGGCGAACGCCTGAAATGAACCTTGCATCACGCCGGGTACCTTTCGGTTGATCAGCGCCGCCCGCCGTGGGGTGTCCAGCTCCAGGGCCCGGAGGACGTTGCGTGTGATATCCCGCTCACGTAGAACCCGAAAGCCCGGCGCGCGAACCTGCGTCTGCAGTCGGCCGACTGCCTCGTGAAAGCGCAGATCGGCATAAAGCAACAGACCGCCCGGACGGAGCACCCGGAATACCTCGGCAAGGAAGTTCTCCATCACCGGGTAGCAGTGCGACGACTCCACGTTGACGACGGCGTCAAACCTCGCCGGGGGGAACGGCAGCGCCTGAGCGTCGCCGCACACGAACTGCACGTGCTGGCCGTGCCCGCGGATGCGGCTGAGCGTGAGCGCGCGCGGCGACAGATCCAGGCCGACCAGGAACCGGGGTCGCAGGTACCTGGCCATGTAGCCGACACCTCCCCCGCGGCCGCAGCCGACCTCGAGCACGTCTTTGCCCGGCAACTCTCCGGTGTCGATCACATGGTGGTAGAGCTGGATCGCCAGACGGTCGTGTTCGTCGGCGGGTTCGAGCACAGGCGCCGGGGACGCCGCATCGACAAACCCGTAGTTCATGAACAGCCACTCCGGGTCGCGGTCGCGGGCCATCCGTTCGTAGAGCCGACTCCAGAACGCGCGCTTCAATTGGGGGAAGACCCGGCCGAAGTACCCCAGCATTCGCGTCAGCATGTCATCTCGATTCCATCATGGTGTGGGACCGCCCTTCCACCCCGAAGCAGCCCGGCACCGGGAAGGCCTGCGGAATCCATCGAAAGCCAGTAGAACCATGTCGAGCCTGCCCACCGGCACGGTCACGTTCCTCTTCACCGACATCGAGGGCTCGACGCGCCTCCTCCACCGCCTCGGTGACGAGTACGCCGCGTTGCTCGAGGAATACCACACGCTGCTCCGGACGATCGCATCAGGCCATGGAGGTCAGGAAGTCGATGCGACGGGCGACGGCATGTTCTTCGCGTTTGCGCGGGCACGCGACGGGGTCATCGCCGCCGTGGAAATACAACGGGCCATTGCCGGTCGCAAGTGGCCGGGAGATGCCGACCTGAAGGTCCGCGTCGGCCTCCACACCGGGGAGCCCGCGCGGGCGCAGACAGGGTATGTGGGGATGGACGTACACCGCGCGGCCCGTATCTGTAGCGCCGGGCACGGCGGCCAGATCATCCTCTCCGAAGCGGTCCAGGTGCTGCTGGAGCACAACCTCGCTCCAGGCATCTCGCTGCGCGATCTCGGCAGCCATCGTCTGAAAGACCTCGCCAAGCCCATCCGGTTGTTCCAGGTGCTCGCCGGGGGACTGGCGGCCGAGTTCCCATCCTTGAGATCACTCAACGTGCGCCGCCACAACCTGCCCCTCCAGTTGACGAGCTTCGTGGGGCGTGAGCGTGAGATCCGTGAAGTGAAAGCGCTGCTCGGCGGCACGCGGCTGCTCACGTTGACCGGCGTGGGCGGAGTGGGCAAGACGCGAATGGCCCTGCAGGTGGCCGCGGACGTTCTGGACGAGTTTCCCGACGGCGTCTGGGTCGTCGAGCTGGGCCGCATCTCCAATCCAGCGTTGATTCCCCACAGCGTGGCATCGGCCGTCGGCGCACTGGAGGAGCAGGGCGGCCGGCCGCTCACCGAGACCCTCATCGATTTCCTGCGGCCGCAGACCGTGCTGGTGATCCTCGACAACTGCGAGCATCTGCTTACAGACTGCGCCAATCTCGCGCTGGGGCTGCTGCGGGCCTGCCGGTCCCTGCGCATCATCGCCACGAGCCGCGAACCGCTCGGCGTGCCGGGCGAACTCACGTATCGTGTCTCCTCGCTCGCGCTGCCGGAAGGGGCGGAGCCCCACTCAGAAGCCGTGCGTCTGTTCATCGACCGGGCATCCAGCAGCCGGCCGGGCTTCGAGCTTCGAAACGGCAGCCTGACTGCCGTGGCCGAGATTTGCCGGCACCTGGACGGCATTCCCCTGGCGATCGAACTGGCTGCAGCGCGCGTGAAGGTCCTTGCCCCGGAGCAGATCGCGGCCCGGCTCGTCGACCGCTTCCGCCTGCTTACCGTCGGCACGCGCACGTCGCTGCCCCAACACCAGACGCTGCGCGCGGTGATGGATTGGAGCTACCACCTCCTGTCCGAGGGCGAACAGGTGCTGCTGCGCCGCCTCGCCGTATTCGCAGGCAGCTTCCCACTCGAGGCGGCCGAATCATCGTGCGCCGGGGGCGGGGTCGGTGAGCAGGACGTGTTCGAACTACTGACCAGGCTCGTGGACAAATCCCTCGTCGTGACGGAGGAACATCCGGGAACGGTGCGCTACCGATTGCTGGAAACCGTCCGTGAGTACGGCCGGGAGAAGCTCCGCGACGCGGGGGAGTTTGCCACCATCCACGCGCGGCACCGCGATTGGTACCTTGCGTTGGCCGAACGCGCTGCGCCCGAGATTCTCTCCGGGCCGCAGCAGCGCGAATGGCTGGACCGTGTCGACGTGGAGCATGACAACCTTCGGGCCGCGCTCGAATGGAGCCACGAAGCTCCGGACGGCGCCGAGCCGATGCTGCGGCTCGCGGGCGCATTGTGGTGGTACTGGTTCACGCGGGGGTTCTGGACCGAGGCGCGGGAATGGCTCGTGCGGGCGCTTGACAGGCAAGAGAGCGCCTCCGCGCAGGTCCGCTCTCGGGCCCTGGTGGGCCTGGCCTTTATCCTCTGGGTGCAGGGTGAACCGAATCGCACGGCGGCTTTGGCCGAAGAAAGTCTGGCTCTCTCTGAAGCCAGTGGGGACGCCTGGGGAACAGCAGCGGCCCTGCTCGCGCTGGGCATCGTCGCCTCAGAGGGCGGCGCGATGCCACGTGCCGTGCAGGTTCTCGAGCGTTCCCTCACCCTGTTCCAGACGCTCCAGCACCCCGTCGGCATCGCCATTTCGCAGCTCTATCTCGGGTACGCCGTCGCAGGCCACGACTACGCCAGGGCTGTTCACCTCTTCGAAAACAGCCACGCGCTCCTCCGGCGGATCGGAGACCGACGCAGCCTCGCCGTCGTCGTCGGCACCCTCGGCGACGCGGCATGGCTGCAAGGCGACTATGGCCGGGCGGTCGAGTTGTACGAGGAGTGCGGAGCGCTCGGGCGGGAGTTGGGATACCGGGAGCGCATCGCGTATTCCCTGCTCGGCCTCGGCGGAGTGGCGAGCGCACGTGGGGAATATGAGGCGGCCATCGCGCTGGCGGAGCAAAGCCTGGAGACGTACCGGCAGATCACATGGAAGATGGGCATCGGTCTGTGCCTGCGCCGTCTGGGGACGACCGCAGCGAACCACAAAGACTTCACGAGAGCAAGGGAGTGGTTCCAGGAAGCGCTGGAGATCTTCCAAGAGCTGGAGCAGCCCAGCCACATCGGCGACGTGTTGGACGGGCTCGGCGTCGTCTCGGGAGGTACGGGCGATCCCGACGGCGCAGCGGCCTTATACGAGCGGGCGCTGGAGCTATTCCGGCAGGTGAATGACGGTCTGGGGATCGCGGAAGTCCTCGTGCATCAAGGGAAGATCGCACAGCGGCAAGGGGATGCGGCTACGGCGCTCACGAAATACCGGAGCGCGTTGACCATCCGCAGGGACTTCGGGTTCAAGCTCGGAATTGCCGAATGCCTGGAAGCGCTCGCATCCCTTGCCCTTCAAGGCGACGCACCCTCACGTGGAGCGCATCTGCTGGGCGCGGCCGCGGCGATCCGGGAGAGCATCGATGCGCCGATCCCACCGCTCGACCGCGACGACGTGGAGCAGGCTGAACGGACGGCGCGAAAGAGGCTCGGAGAAAGATTTTCCGAACTCTACGACGAAGGCCGGAAACTGGCACTGAACCGGGCGGTGAGCGCAGGGCTCGGAAATCACGACTGAACGACGGCGAGGGAAGATGGACGGCAGACGCGAGGAGCAGTTGCTGCTGGCGGGCCTGGTGTACGCGACCCCCTGCTTGCTGGGTATCGGCGGCTCCTGGGACGCGCACTGGCATTGGACGATAGGCCGCGACACCATCTGGCTTCCCGCGCACATGCTGCTGTACGCAGGAATCGCCCTCAACGGCTTGCTGGCGTTGTTCATGCTCGCGCGGGGACGTCGCGATCCGGCCGCACTCTTTGTTGCCGGCGGCGTCGCCACGATTCTCGGCGCAGCGATCTTCGACGGAGTCTGGCACATCACGATCGGAGACCGGATGGTCTGGAGTCCACCCCACGTGCTCTTCGTGGTGGGAAGTATGGCCATCGGCTTCGGGATGGCCGCGGAGTTTGTTCGCGCGGGGCGTCTGGGTATCGTCTCACAGTCCACCGTCACGTGGGCCGTGCGTACGATGGCCACGGCGTTTCTCGTCGCGGCCTACTTCGGCCTGGTACCCACGGCCATGCTCGTCTTCCATCCGGAGAACGCGGACAAGACACTCCTCTTCGAGCCCAGCCCGATGACGCTTTTGATCCTCATGAGCGGGGTGATGCCGGCGACAATGGTCCTGGCTATCCGGGCGGTGGGGGTGGCTGCCGTCCCCGTCCTGACGGGGACGACCATCGGCTTTTGGGGCCTGCAGCAGGCCTTCCACCTCGTCTTCACAAGACCGGTTGCCGGCGTGTTGGGCTATGCCGTCAAAACCACGCCGCTGCTGGCCTGGCCTTTCGAGCTGGCGGTCTTTGTGGTGGCCATGGCGCCGCTCGCAGCGATCGGACCGCGCCTGGGGCGCCAGCCCGAGGTGGCGGGGGCGGTGACCGGCGCTTTCTACGCGGTCGCCGTGCAACTCTGGCTGATCCTGGCCGACGCTCCAGCCCGTGTCAACCCGGGGGTCGCTCTGTTTTCCATCCTTCTAGGTACGGTCAGCGCTTACGCCGGCGCCTGGTTTGCCGACTGGATCTGGGGCTTTTCTGGGCTAATTCCCCGTACCAAACCGCGAACTTCCTGATATAATCGAGGTCCATCCGTTTTGGCAGGCAGACAAATCGGCGAGGGGGCGTTCCGTCTGACTCTACTGAGTCGGTTCACGCTTGCCAGCGCTCTGCTTGCAATAATCTTTGCTCTTGTATTGGGGACGTTTGTCGCTGCTCAGGCGATGCACGCCGGCCTCAATGACGCAGCCGCGACGACCGTTCAGGCGGCCGACAGCCTTCTGAACCCTTACCTCGTTAAGGGCGATTTCGTCCATCCACTCTGGCCGGCCCGTGTCACCACCCTCGACAGCCTCATCACGCCCCACGTCCTTGAAAACGGTATCGAGCAGGTGCGGTTGTGGAGCCCCGACGGCAACGTCGTATATTCGAGCACGCATGAAGAAATTGGCAAGGAGATCCCTCAACCAACCGAGCTGACGGCTGCGTTGGCGGGCCGTCCTGTGGCGGCGATTCGTCCTGCGCCTACCGGCAACGGGAATGGCGCAGCGAAGGTGCTGACCGTATACGCACCGGTCCGGCTTTTGGGGGCCACCAGCCCCAACGGCGCGTACGAGGTCAGCCTCGACGCCGCCCCGCTGCTGGCGCAGATCCGCGGGGCGCGCATTCGGGCCTGGACGCTTGTCCTGAGCGGCACGGCCATCCTTTATGCGACACTGATCGGCCTCGTCCTTCGCACGTCACGGGCGATGGTGCGCAAGCAGCGCGAACTTCACGAAGCATTCGAGGGGACGATTCGTTCCCTCGCGGCGGCGATCGACGCGAAGGACGCGTATACAGGGGGCCACTCCTCGGAAGTCAGTAGACACGCCGAGGCGATCGCCCGCGCCCTGCACCTCTCGGGGCGGGACGTCGAGGCGATGCGCATCGCCGGCTACCTCCACGACCTGGGAAAGATCGGGATTCCCGATCACATCTTGCGCAAGGCGGGACCGCTTGACCCGAACGAGCGCGCGAAGATCCGCAGTCACTCCCTCATCGGCTACCGCATCGTCAAACCAATCCCTGTCGATGAGCGGGTGAAGCTCGCCGTGCTGCACAACCACGAGCGGTGGGACGGCGGCGGGTACCCGGACGGCCTGCACGGAGACGAGATCCCCATCCATGCCCGCATCCTGATGGTAGCGGACGCCTATGAGGCCATGACCTCGTCGCGTCCATACCGGCGGGCGTTGGACCGGGACGAAGCGATTGCCCAGCTGCGCGCGGAGTCGAGCAAGCAATTTGATCCCGACGTCGTGGAGGCGTTCGTGCGGGTGCTGGACAGCGCCAGAAAGCCGGTTCGAATCCGCTCGCGCTCCCGGGCACGGGCGGCGTCAGATCCCACAGTCCTGCCGTAACCACCGGTCTGATCCGTTCCACCCCTCACCTGCCGCGATGCGATACTGCGCGGTGTGAAAATCGTCCTGGCATCGGCGTCGCCAAGGCGCGCCGAACTCCTCAGACAGCTCGGGCTTACGTTCACGATTCATGCGCCTTACGGCGGGGATGACCCGGAAGATGTCGCTCCAGCCGGCCCTGCGCCAGGTCAAGATCCTCTGGCCGCGGCTCAGGATACCGCGCGGCGGCTGGCCGCGGCGAAGGCTGAGATCGCGTCGCGAACTCACCCAGACGCAGTGGTGATCGCAGCCGACACCATCGTCGTCGCCGGTGACCGGTTTCTCGGAAAACCGCGTCATGCCGGCGACGCCCGGGACATGCTGAGGTCCATCTCGGGACGGCGGCACCACGTCGTGACCGGCGTCGCGGTCGTTCACGGGCGGAAGAACCTCAGCCTCGCGGACAGCGCGGTGACAGCGGTCTGGTTCCGGGAGTTGGGAGACGACGAAATCGCGCGGTACGTGGAAACGCGAGAATCATTGGACAAGGCCGGCGCGTACGGCATTCAGGGCAAAGGGGCGGTGTTCGTGGAACGGTTGGAGGGTGACTACTTCAACGTTGTCGGCCTTCCGCTGCTCACCCTGGCCTCGATGCTTGAACGTGCCGGAGTGCGCGTGTTCTGACGCTCAGGTATAATTGGTTGGAGCGCGGAGGGGTGCCCCGAACTGGCTAAGGGACCGGTCTCGAAAACCGGCGGGGCGCAAGCCCCTTGTGGGTTCGAGTCCCACCCCCTCCGCCACGTCGCCTGGACTAGCTTTTTGCTGGTGAGATTAGGGGCCGCCCGGCACTCCAGCGGGTGGTCCGGGCACCCGGTCTGGTTTCCCCCGTCCTTCTGCGGCGGTTGTGCCTCCTTCTGACCGGCCGCCGGACATGACAGCCGCCACGGCTTTGCCGAGCTCGCCGGGATGGATGCCAAGCTCCTGTGCGATCTCGCCCAGCCCCTTCCCGCCCTCAAACATCCCGCGGATATCACCGACCGATCGGCCTGACTCTTGGCTGAGGAACAGAGTCATGATGATCACACCCCAGCCGTAGTCGTCGTCGCGCATGGCCTGGATATCATCCTCGGTGCCGGGGAAGACCGCTGTGATGCGACCAATCATCATCTGCTCATCATCCTCTTGCGCGAATGCGGCCGAGGGGAACGCGACGAGTGAGACACATACAGCTAGCGCGATACACCGGATCAGACTAACCACCGACAACACCCCCTGGAGAGATTGGCGTCTCTTCGCGCACTACCGCGCGAAGGCCAGGACCTTCCGCCTACCGGTGAACAGTTCCCATCTTGAGGCCGAGTGAAGTCTTTCAAAAGTATAGCAAATTTGCATGCCCTAGGTGGGGAACAAGGGGATCCCCAGGAAGCTCTGAGAATTACATAGGCGACCTCCGTGGCCACTCAACTCCGCAGGTACACCATCAATCGAGGCAAGCTGGACGACTTTGTCGCAGCGTGGAAGAACGGCGTCTACCCTCTGCGCCAGCGGCACGGGTTCCACATCGAGGGAGCATGGGTCATCCGTGAGCGGAACGAGTTCGTCTGGCTGATGAGTTACGAGGGGGACGACTGGGAGGCGAAGGATAAGGCGTATTACGCATCGCCCGAGCGCGCGGCATTGGAGCCGGACCCGGCGCAATGGATCGCCCGGGCAGAGCACTGGTTTGTCGCCTCCGTTCTCCCAGGAAGATAGAGCATGTGAAGCACATCAAGACCGCTGGGCTGGTGACGTTCTTTCGGGTCGTCGGCTCCACGCGCCGATCGCAGGCCGCGACGATGGTCCTGCGGCCCGGAGATTCCACGGCCGGGGAGGACAACCGCCACGAGAAGTCGGACCAGTGGCTCTACGTCGTCTCCGGGGAGGGACAGGCGCTCGTGAAAGGCCGGAAGGTCTCGCTGCACACAGGCTCGCTGCTGCTGATCGAAGCGGGAGAAATGCACGAGATCAAGAACAGCGGGGCGCAGCCGTTGGTCACCATCAACGTCTACGCCCCGCCGGCCTACTAGAGTCTTCTAAGGGGCCGGTCTGGCCGCCGCTGCGACGACGTTGATCGCGCCGGTCTGACCACGCGAGCCGTGATCGAAGACCCCGCACACGAACGGAAACGATCCGGCTTCACTCGCCACGAACTCCAGCTCGAATTTCTTCCCGGGCTCCGCCGCGAAGAACCGCCGCTCGTCACCGACCCCCGTCCGGAACTCGCCGCTAGCCTTCGGCTCGATCCGCATGAACAGCCGCGAGGCAATGCTGTGATTGCGGCGGTCGGGGTCATCGTTGCTGAACTGCAGGACGACGGTATCGCCTCGATTCACGGTGATGAGGCTGGGCGTGAACATGTACGACACCATACTGATCTGAAAGACCTTGCGGGAACCGGTCTGCGCTTGGGCCGGTGAAGTCACCACCGGTAACACGAGGGCCACCAGCAGCATCAGGATGACAAGGCCACCGAGAACGCCGAGCACGGCGCGCATGCGCATGAGACAGATCCTCCTCCAGCAATTGGAATTTCTTCAGCAGTACTCCGTTTGTGTAACGGAACCTTCACAGGAGTGTGTCCGGACTGCGTCAAATCCTCGCTCGCACACGATGAACGCGACCACATGCCCGACCTGTGGAGTCCCCAATCCCGCGGGCGCAAAGTTCTGCGGGAACTGCGGCGCAGCGCTGAAGTCCGCCTGTCCGGAGTGTGGGGCCGAGGTCCCGGAGGGGGCGAAGTTCTGCGCCAACTGCGGGATTCGTCTGGGAGGCGGTGGGACATCCGCCGCGCGCGGCCAGGGGTCCGTGCTGACCGAAGAGACGCGCAAGGTCATCACGGTCCTGTTCGCCGACCTTGTGGGATCCACCGGCCTGATGGAGAGGCTCGATCCGGAAGAGGCCCGCGAGGTGGTCAAGAAATTTTACACTGTCGTCCAGGGTGTTGTCGAAGAGTGGTTCGGCGGGAAGGTGGCCAACTACGTCGGCGACGCCGTCCTCGCCTTCTTCGGGCTGCCCGCGGCCCACGAGGACGACCCGGAGCGGGCGGTGCGAGCCGGGCTCGCCATCCAGCAGGCCATGCCTGTCCTGAACACCCACCTGGCCTCCGCGCACGGCGTCCAGTTAGCCGCGCGTGTCGGCATCAACACCGGCGAGGTCGTAGCCGCTTCTGGGTCCTCCTTCGAGCGCGACTTCATCGTTTCCGACGCGGTCACAACGGCAGCACGCCTGCAGCAGACCGTCCCCGCGGGCTCGGTTGTCGTCGGTGAGCGGACTCACCGCTTGACCAAAGACGCGATCGAGTACCGTGATCTTCCGCCCCTTTCCGTAAAGGGAAAAAGCGGTCCGTTGAACGTCTGGGCAGCCGTGGGCGCTCTCCCCGAGCGCCCGGACATCCGCCGGGTCACCGCTCCATTGATCGGCCGCCATGGAGAGCTCGGCATTCTGCGCCACCTCTACCAGCGCAGCCGCGACGACAGCCGTGTGCACCTGGTCACCATCCTCGGCCAGCCCGGCGTGGGCAAGAGCCGGTTGATGCGTGAGTTTCTCGCGGAGGTCCGGGAGAAGGACCCCGCGCCGCTCGTCCTGCGCGGCCGCAGCGTCGCGTTCGGGGGACAGATCGGCTACCATGCGCTGCTGGATATCCTGCGCTTTCAGGCCGGACTGCTCGACACCGACGCCCCCAACACGGTGCGGACGAAGCTCGAGGCGTGGCTCGGCGGCATCCTGCCGGACCGGCGCCAGCTGCTCGATGGCCTGCTGCTAACGTTCGGGACCGAGGATGACGCCGCAGATCCTGGCCGCATTCGCCGTTTGCTCTTCGACGCGTGGCGAGCACTCGTTACGGGACTCGCCTCGGAAGGTCGTCCCGTGGTGCTCGCATTTGAGGACCTGCATTGGGCGGATGACGGGGTGCTCGACCTCGTCGAGTTGCTGACCGAACGCAGCGAACGCGTGCCGTTGTTCACCGTCTGCCTGGCGCGGCCCGAATTGCTCGAGCGGCGCCCCTCATGGGCCGGCGGCCGGCGCAACGCCACCAATATGGACCTCGAACCGCTCCGCCAGGACGAGGCAGAGCAGCTGGTCACCGCACTGGGCAGTCAGGGCCTCACCCAGGACACCGTGACGCGGATCGCGCAGCGCGCAGGCGGCAATCCGCTTTTTGTCGAGGAGCTCATGCGGATGATGATTGAGGGCAGCACTCCCGGCTCGCAGATCCCGGACACTGTTCAGGCGGTGCTGACTGCTCGCATCGATCGCCTGCCGCAGAGTGAACGGCGGGCGCTGCAGGCGGCGTCGGTGATCGGGCGGACCTTCTGGCCTTCGGCGGTTGGGACGATCGCCGCGCTCAGCACCGACGAGACACAGGAAGCTCTCCGCGTGCTCGTCAATAAGGAGCTCATCGTCCAGCGCCCGGTGTCCGCGGTTGGAGACGAACGCGAATACGCCTTCCGTCATATCCTCACGCGCGACGTCGCCTATGGCATGATCACCAAAACGCAGCGGCAGCGTGCCCACGCCGAGGCCGGGCGGTGGATTGAATCTCGCCTTGGTGACCGTGTGGAGGAAGTCATCGAGATCCTCGCCGAGCACATGCGGGTGGCCGAGGATGATCGCGCGGTCGACTACCTCCACCGCGCCGCGAACAAGGCCCGCCGCCTCTATGCAAACGACGACGCGCTGCGGTTGTTTGATCAGACCGTGGACGCCGCGCGACGGGTCAAACTACCGTCTCGCCGGCTTGCGGAGATCCTGCGGGATCGAGGCGACGTTCACCAGCTCCGGGGCGACTACCAGGCCGGCATGCTGGACTTCGAAGATGGACTGCGCCTTGCCCGCGCAGCCGGAGATCCATCCATGGAGGCGGTGCTGGAAAGCCGCGTGGGCCTTGTGTTTCACCGGCAGTTGAAGTTGGGTGATGCAGAAATGCACTACCGCCGCGCGGCGGATATCGCCCGCGGAGCCGGCAACAATCTCGTCCTGGGCCAGTCCCTCGTGGACCTGGCCAACATTGCCTGGGACCGTGGCAGCGTGGATCCTGGCGACCCGTCGTTCATGGAAGGCATTGCGCTGTTACGTGATGCGGGCGAACCTTCAGCCCTGGCGCGCGGGCTGAACATGCTGGCCATGTCTCACCTGCGGGTGGGGAACGGCACGGCCGCCATCGCGGCGGCCGAAGAGGCACTGGCCGCCGCGCGGTTGGCCGGCGACAAGTCGAAAGAGGCGACAAGCCTCAGCTATCTGACCGTCATCAACATGTACCTGGGCCGCTATCCGGACGCCGTCCGCTACGGCCGCCCCGCCTTGGCCCTGGCGCGCGAGATTGAGGACCGCCGCCGCGAGGCCTATACCATGGACTTCCTGGCGCGCGTGCAGCTGTCCGTCGGAGCATGGGGTGAAGCCGTCCAGTTGCTGGAAGATAGTCTGCCGCTGATGCGCCTGTACGCGCCCGGTCACGTGCCTTGGGGTCTGCTGATGCTGGGAATGGCTTACGACGAGATTGGGGATCCGGAGCGCGCCCGCCCGTACCTCGAAGAGTGCGCGGGCATCGAGACTGCGTCTGCGTCCTTCTGGCAGCCCATCGTGATTGCGCGGGCCGTCGTCGCGAAGCTAGCGAAGGACCGCACTCTACTCGCCAGGGTGATTGAGGAGATGGAAACGCTCCCGTGGGGCGAGTTCCTCCCGGGTGATGCCGAGCCATTGCTCCCGGTGGGTGATGCATTCGCGGCGCTCGGCGCATACGATGCGCTCGCAGGGTTGGTGCACTCCCATCGTCTCAGTGTGATGCGGCTCAACGCGCCTCAGTATCTGGGAGCACTCAGCGTCCTTGAAGCACGGCTGGCCGACCATCGGGGCGATCGCGACGCCGCCCTCCGCCACTTGGAAGAGGCCATCCGCTGGAGCCTCGAGAGCGCCAACGTCGTGATGGAACGGCATGCGCGGGAATTTGAGCTCCGCCTGCGACGCTCTGATGACTCGCGCATTGCGCTGAGGAATCTCCTCGAACGGCTGGCCTTATCGCTGCCGGAGGAGTTGCGGAAGGTGTTTCTCACGAGCCCGCGGGTCGCGGGCGTCCTTGGCGGTGAGGGTGGGATTTGAACCCACGAGAGGCTTGCGCCCCTACGGCATTTCCAGTGCCGCCAGTTCAGCCGCTCCTGCACCTCACCGCGCGTTCCTTATGATACCGTAGGCCCCCACCGCAGTAAACTTCGCAGGAAGGCTTTCCGAGTGTCCCGAAGGCCTTTGCCACGATGGCGGGTCCTGCACGAGAATTGGTGAAGAATGTCGCCCTGTTCTCAGGGCTGGGCGAAGACGCCCTCGACCGGCTCGCGCAGCAAATGCGTCACCGATCCTTCCGCCGCGGCACGATGGTCTTCCACAAGGATCAAGTCGGGGACGCCCTGTACATCGTCGAGTCCGGCCGCGTCCGCATCTTCCTGCCGACGGAGAGCGGCGCAGAACTCTGGGTGGAGTTCGCCGCGCGCGGGGATGTCTTCGGCGAGGTAGCGCTGCTCGATGGACGCCCACGGTCCGCCAGCGCGGAAACCGTGGAAGACACCGCCGTCTTCACGATCAGCCGTGAGGACTTCAGGCGGTTCGTGACGGAGACGCCCCAATTCGCATGGAAGCTGATCGAGCTCCTCAGCGACCGTCTCCGCCACGTCACGGAGTACGCCGAGAGTCTGGCTTTTCTGGACGTCCATGCGCGCCTGGCCCGGGTCCTGCTCGAGATGGGTGAACGGTATGGGGCGAAGAAGAACGGCACCGTCGAGATCGACCTCGACCTCACGCAGGCTGATCTTGCCACGATGGTGGGTGCGACCCGCGAGCGCGTGAACCGCGCGCTGGCCGCGTTCCGCTCGCAGGGCATCATCGAGCTGCGCGGCCGGAAGATCACGCTCCTGGATACGGGCAAACTCAGGCAGCGTATCTACTAGACCGCACGATCTCCGCTCCAGCGGATTGGAATCATGTCCAGGCGCTCAACCGGCAGCGCGGCGGTCGCGGCAAAGTAGGCGGTGGCCAGCAGAATCAACCCGACCACCGCAATGACGATGATCGCCCGGGTCGAGATGCCCCGGCTCCTCTCCGTTCTCATGTGTGTCCCCTCCTCCCAGGTTCCCAAGTCGTCCTCACCATGCAGGCTCAGCGAGCGGGGTGCGATGCCTGACGCCGGTGTTCCGCCGGCGTGAGGAACCTTGTCAGGGCGGCGAACAGTCTTCCACGTCTCCTTGTCTGTGCGCGCTCTGCCTGACGGATCAGTCGCTCGGCCTCAGCCGCCTCAAGGTATTCACCCTGAAGCCGGCGAGCCAGCATCTCGATCAACAGCGGATTGGTGGACATCGCATGCCTCCTTCACTGAGATGTCCTGACTGTATCCGAACCAGGGGGAGAACTCGTAGACGCGGCACACTGCTGAGGCGTGAATCATGTCACATGAAAAGGGGAGAGGCCACTCCCGAAGAGAGCGGCCTCTCGTGCCAGACTGCACCCACCCCCGGTCCGGACTACGGAGGGGGCGGACGCGGGGACCGGAATGCAGCGGCGAGGATCCTGGCGAGTCAGATTTCCTGAGCTGTCCCTCCGGCTGGCGCTGTAGGCCGTTTGATTACCGGGACCGGCGGCACGTAAGCGCCTCCTCCAAGGTCCGTGGAAAGCATCAGCGCAACGCCACGTCCGCGGCGGTTCTCTCCGGTAGCGAGCATCGAGGTTCCACTCAGAATTGTGAACCGAATCCGAAGAACCTGCGGCAACTGGCCCATCATAGAATTCGTGGCCAGAACGGCTTCCCCGTACATCAACTCCCGATTGGCAATGAGCCCATTGTCGGGATAATACGTGGGAGACTCCCAGCGGATCAGTATCTGAGCGCCGTCCGGGCTGGCCCGGATGGACCGCACCATCCCGCGGCCGAGCACATTTTCCGCGAGAACTCGTGCCGCATCGAGCATCATCGGCGCGCCCGCGACGGCATTCGCCACCCAAAACCACGGCAGCACGACGGCCACCAGCATCAGCGCGAGCGCTCTGCGCGACATGCGCTTATCCCCGTTCAGTCGTGAACGTGGGTTTCCGCCGGCCCCGGGCGAAGAACCCGGCAAGCACGTTGCGCAGCGCAGTTCCGCGTTCGGCGCGGCGTTCGGCAGCGGCACGCCGGCGAAGGGCCTGCAACTCGGCGATGGCGCGCGCCTCCTGGTTGTGTTCGCTGATGAATCGTTCGACCGCATAGTAGTTCTGCACGGTGATTCCCCCCTGCGTCGGTCTGGCATACAGGTTACGCCCGAGGGGTCGTGGCGGCGATTATTGATGTCACCAGAAAAGTGTGACGCAGGTCACACCCTGGAATTGACTCGATAACTGGCGAGGGACTATCATAGAACACGCTTTATGCGTCCTGACTGGCGGAAGGTTTCCGGCAGCATCTGGGAGTTCGCCAAGACCCTGATCATCGCGTTCGTTCTGGCGCAGTTGATCATGGTCTCGGTCGCCCAGGCGTTTCAGGTCGAGCAATACTCCATGGAACCGACCCTGCTGCCGCATGACCGCGTCCTGGTGGACAAGTTCCTTTACCGCCTCCGTGAGCTCAAGCGCGGGGATGTCATCGTCCTGAAATACCCCCTCAATCCGACGCGCAACTACATCAAGCGCATCGTGGCGCTTCCCGGAGACAAGCTTGAAGTGAAGGAAGGCAAGCTCTACGTCAACGGCCGGATGAGGCAGGAAGGGTACGTCAACGCCGCGCCGCAGGGGAGCTACGGACCCCTCACCGTCCCGCAGGATTCCGTGTTCGTGATGGGCGACAATCGCAATAACAGCGAAGACAGCCGCTCGTTCGGCGCCCTCAAGAAGGACCACATCATAGGTCAGGCGATCCTCATCTACTGGCCTCCGCAGCGGATACGCCTGCTCCTCGCCCGCTAGGCGCAATTCGCCCTTCCGTACGTCGTGGTGTAAAATGGAAGAGGCCGTGCTAGGTGGGGAGCTAGCGGTTCCCTGTACCCGCAATCCGCTATAGCGGGACTGAACTCCCGTCCGAGACGCCCTCTTTCAGGGTCGGGCCGGCGCACGTGGCGACGACGGCCGGGTCCCGCGCAACGAGATCTGGCCAACCCCGCCAGGTCCGGAAGGAAGCAACGGTACGTCAGTGCTCTCGTGTGCCGCGGGGAAACCTGGTCCGAGCCGGCGGCGCTGAAACCGCCTGGGAGACGGGTGCCGAAGGCGGGTGCACGGCCTTACCTCCTCCGGCTTAGATGTTCCAGCCGTAAAAAACTGAGAGGATAGCCACCACGTTGTTCACGGCATGGATCACCATCGACGGGAGCAGCGACCTCGTCCGCTCGTAGACGACCGCCAGGACGACACCCAGAACGAAGATCGGCAGGAAGTGCACGATCTGCTGGTGCACGGCGCTGAAGAATAGTGCAGAGAGCACCACCGCGGTCGCCAGACCCCACCGTCGCAGCGTCCCGTAGATAAATCCCCGGAAGAAGATTTCCTCGCCAATTGGGACCAGCACGCAGACCAGGAAGAGAATCCACGCGAACTCAGGCATCGAGATGGGGTCTTGTAGAATGCCGGTCAGCACATCACTAAGGTGTTCCTGCTCGGCCATCTGCTCTGCGCTGCCCCGCCCAATGAACAGGCTGATCAAGGCGATAGAGAGCTCTTCAACCTGTGTGCTCACCGGGATTGAGAGCGCGCCGATCAGGAGCCCCGCCGCGGCCCAGGCCGGCCATCGCTCCACGCGCACGCCGAGATCGGCCAGCGGCAGCTGGTATCGCATGCGGACGACGTAGAGGGTGAGCCCGATGAACATGAGGTTCTGCGCAAGAGCAAGCCCTGACAGTTCGACAAGCGATGGCGTGCTCTGGATCCCCAGCGCCGCTGCGACAACCGGCAACGTAATCATGAAGACCAGGGCGATCCCGACGACTTCCCCGAGACCCCAAATACGCGGAGGCGGCTCGAAGGCGATGGCATTCCCACAATGACGGCATGCCGCGCGATGCGTGACAGTGGGGCGGCCGCACGAAGGACACCGCGCCAGCCGGCCGGGCGGACGGGCGGCGATGAGGTAGATCGGGAGGAAGATGGGGAGGGCCAGCAACGTACCGAGCAGCCAGGCGAGGCGTTCCCACCGCGAGCCCTCTGTGCGAGAACCATAGTCGTGGAAGACCCAGGCGGCCGCTGCTGTCGAGATGAAAAGGAAGACGACGAAACCGGGGGAGAAAGGCACCCCGCATGTTTCGTCGGCTCCGAACACCCCTCCTTGCACGGCCGCAACGCAGGCAAGGGAAGGGTTTCGAAGGCGGCGAAATGCAGCACAGCACGCGCGCATCCCCGGAGGTCTGCCTGCATGTCCCACGTGTCCTTCTACCGGAAATGGCGGCCGAAATCGTTCGAGGAGATCATCGGCCAGGAGCGGGTCACGCGCACGCTGCAGAACGCGATCCGGACGAACCGGCTCGTCCACGCCTATCTGTTCGCCGGCCACCGCGGCACGGGCAAGACCACGACCGCGCGCATCCTGGCCAAAGCGCTGAACTGTGTGGCGGGGCCGACGCCTACGCCTGACAATACCTGCCCGAACTGCGAAGCTATCGGCGGCGGCTATTCAGTGGACGTCATCGAGATCGACGCGGCCAGCAACCGCGGTATCGAAGAGATCCGGGAGTTGCGCGACCGCATTCGCCTGGCGCCGACCGAGGGCCGCTACAAGGTGTACATCATCGACGAGGCGCACATGCTCACCACCGAGGCCGCGAATGCCCTGCTGAAGACGCTGGAAGAACCCCCCGCCCACGCGGTGCTGGTGCTGGTCACCACCGAGCCGCACCGCCTGCCGCCGACGATCCTCTCGCGCTGCCAGCGCTTCGACTTCCGGCGCGTCTCCCAGAAGGAGATCGTGGCCCGCCTTCGCCACATCGCGCAGAGCGAGGGTTTTGCGATCGAGGAGCCCGCGCTCGTCCTCATCGGCGCGGCCGCGGACGGCTCCTTGCGTGATGCGGAATCCATCCTCGATCAACTGGCCGCCTTCGCCGAAGGACCCATCACGCCGGCGGACGTTCAGGCGGTGCTGGGCATGGTTGCGGAAGAGGTGGCGCTGCGCTTCACCGCCGGCATCATCGCGCGCGACGCGCGGAGTTGCCTGGACCTCGTGAATCACACGATCAACGAGGGAAAGGATGTCCGGCAGGTGATGCGCACGTTGCTCGATCACTTCCGCGACCTGCTGGTGTTGAAAACCGGCACCGCCGGAGATGTCCTCGACACGACGGAGCAGCGGCTCCGCGCGCTGCAGCAGCAGGCCCAGGAGGCGACCATCGAAGACATTCTGCGCGCCTTGGCTGTCCTG
>Ga0209853_1000070_pt1 | contig 26209 bp, 31 predicted proteins | sample GWRWS1_30_40_FD_187224 | JGI IMG/M metagenome (GOLD analysis project Ga0209853, IMG submission 187224) | Riverbed sediment microbial communities from areas with vegetation nearby in Columbia River, Washington, USA - GW-RW S1_30_40 (SPAdes)... | ecosystem: Environmental > Aquatic > Freshwater >...
GTCCGCGTCCTCGATCATCGCCGCGACCTCCTCCCGGAACTCCCGGTCGTCGAGGTTCGTGTCCGCGTCGATCATTTCGATCACGCGGTGGAAGATCTCCAGGTTGTTCATCGTCGTGAGGTTGTTCCCCTCGGTGCCGACGACGTAGAAGCTCTCGGGGAACAGCAGCTCGAGGAGCGACTCCTCCTCGGACCCGATCGTGTGGTCCTCGAGCACGACAAGAACGTCCAGGTCGATCGCCACGGCGCTTTCCCCTCGCGAGCCTGAATTCTAGTCGACGATCCGATCCGTCGCGCTGCCTCGGCCTACCGCCGCCGGCGCGGAGTGAAGTAGAACCGCGACACGACCGGCATGTGATCGGAGAGGTCCCGGCTGACCTCGCGGATGAACTGCTTGATCTGCGCGGCGGAGGGGTTGCCGGCCAGCAGCTTCGCGAGCGTCGTCCACCGGACCACTTCCGGGTCCGCCTTCCTCAGGCCGCCGGCGCTGGTCGAGACAACCTTGAGGTCGAGGCGTGATCCGATGTCGTCCTTGCGCCGATACATGAGGTGGCTGATCGCGTCGTCGTCGTTCACCTTGCGGAAGAGCACCTTCTTCTCGGCCTCGAGCTCGGCGAAGGGTTGCCAGGTGTCGGCGCTCGGCGGCTCGTTCCAGTCGCCGACGACGAGGACGTCGGAATCGATGTCTTGCGCGTCGCCTTCGAGCCAGCGGGCAAGCCAGGCGGCCGCCTTGTGCCGCTGCTCCTTGTCGGTCACGCCGTCGCCGAGCTGCGACTTGAGGTGGATCCCGACGAGCTGGAAGTCGAAGAATTCGTTCCGGACGTTGACCGGCAGGCCGGTGAAGTAGCCCCAGAGCGGAAGGCGGGGGAACGCGTCCTTGCCGGCTCTGGTCACGACCTCGCGCTTTCCGACGATCTCGCGGATGTCGTCCTTCGCACGCACCCATTCGGTGTCGTAGAGCATCGCGATGCGCTGGTCGCCGCCCGAGGTCCCGTAGGCCGCCTTGTACAGGCCGACGCCGGCGTCGGCGAGCTCGCCCGCGAGCTCGTCGAGCGAGCCGAGCTCGATCTCCTGCAGGACGATGATGTCGGCGTTGAGTGCCGAGAGCACCGTCACCATGTTTTCGACCCGCTCAGGATCGCGGCTGTTGAACCAACGGATGTTCCAGGTGACGAGGTCCAGATACCGGTCGGTGCCCCGAAACCGCTTGTCGACGATCGCGGCGTCGATGCTCGCCGCGAGGTTGAACGCCGTGGCGGGTTGAGCGCTGCGCGAGGTGGTCGTCATCGTTCCTCCTTGTCCATGCCTGATCAGGGGACCCGTTGTAACTCAACGGCCACCCCCCGGCGATCGGCTGTTCGATCTACCCGCCGGAGGTCCTGCCGCTCGGACGCCGAATCCGCGGGCTCCCACGCTCCGATAGCGTGGCGTATGCCTCGCGCGCGGCGGCCGCCGGACGGGTCCGTGCCATTGTGCTTTCTTGCCCGCCGGCACGCACCGGTAGTATCCGACGCCATGCCGGGACCAAGTGCACGATTGCGCGCCGCGCTCGCGGCGTTGCTCCTGCTCGCCACCCCGACCGCGCCCGGCGCCGACGCCCCCGCGCCGGTCTCGAACGCGGCGCGGCCGGTGTTCGAGCGCTCGAAGGACAAGCTCCTGCAGCTGCGCGCCATCCACAAGGCGACCGAGTCGCAGGCGGCGATCGGCTCGGGGTTCGTCGCGAGCGCCGACGGGCTGGTGGTTTCGAACTATCACGTGGTCGCGAAAGCCGCGCTGGAGCCGGAGCTCTACGCGATGGAGTTCGTCCGCAGCGACGGGACGCGGGGCCCGCTCGCGCTGCTCGCGGTCGACGTGGTTCACGACCTCGCGGTGCTGAGGATCGACGCGCGCGGCCTGCCGTTCCTGAAGCTGCGCGACGGGGCGCTGCGCAAGGGCGACCGCGGGTACGCGATGGGCAACCCGCACGACCTCGGGCTGACGATCGTCGAAGGGACCTACAACGGCTACGTAGAGCACGCGCTGTATCCGCAGATCCACTTCACCGGCGCGATCAACGCCGGCATGAGCGGCGGGCCCGCGGTCGCGCAGGACGGCCGGGTGTTCGGCGTCAACGTCGCGCGGCTCGTGGGCAGCCAGCTCGTGAGCTTCCTCGTTCCGGGGGAGTTCGCGGCGAAGCTCCTCGACTCGGCGGCGACGAGCGGCCCGCCGCAGCGGTTCCAGGACGAGGTGCGCGAGCAGCTCGTCGAACATCAGGCGACCCTGATGCAGCGCCTCCTCTCCGCGCCGCTCCCGGTCGCGCGCTTCGGCCGTTACGAGGCGCCGGACAGCCCCGGCCCCTTCGTGCGGTGCTGGGGACGCGCCGACAACGAGGCGACGAAGCCCTACGAGATCGACGCGAAGATCTGCGTTCCCGAGTTTCGGCTGTTCGTGAGCGATGAGCTGCACACGGGCGACTTGCGGTTCAGTCACACGGTCCTCCGGAGCCGCAGCCTCGGGGCGCTTCGCTTCGCCCATCTGCTCGAGAACCGGTTCGGCGCGGACGGCTTCGAATACGCGAACAAGAAGGACCTCACCGGCTATCGCTGTCGCGACGACTTCGTCACCCGCGACGTCGGCGCGGTCCGTGTCGTGCTGTGCGTCCGCGGCTACAAGCGGTTCGAAGGGCTCTACGACGTGCGTCTCAAGGTGCTCACGCTCGATCGATCCTCCGAGGCGCTCGTGAGCACCCTCGCCCTCAATGGCGTCGGCTACGAGAGCGGGCTCGACTTCGCCCGCAGGTATCTCGAGCGGATCACGTGGACGAAGTGATCTTCGTCGAAGTGCTCGGCCGCGCCGGCGACGTCGTCCAGCGCCACGCGGTCGCGCGCCTGCCGGCGACGATCGGCCGGGCCTATGACAACGACGTGATCCTCGACGACCCCTACGCCGCGCCCCACCACCTGCGCCTGGAGCGGGCCGAGTCGGGCGAGCTCGTGCTGGTCGATCTCGACAGCCGCAACGGGCTCTTCGCGCTCGACCCGACCACTCGTGTCTCGCAGTCGCCCGCACGCCCCGACGCGCGGTTTCGCGTCGGCCATACGCAGCTGCGGGTCCGGCCGCGGAGCTATGCCGTCCCGGCCGAACGTCACGACGCGGCGCGCGTCCCGTGGCACCGCGAGCCGGCGGCGCTTGCGGGGCTTTACGCCGCGGCCCTCGCATGCGTCCTCCTGTACGGCTTCACCTCGACGACCGAGCGGATCGAGCCGCTGAAGCTCGCCATGCCCGCCGTCTGGGTCACGCTCGGCCTGTGCGTGTGGGCGAGCATCTGGGCGTTCGCCGGCAAGGCGCTCGCCGCGCGCGGGAATTTCATCGCTCACGCCAGCATCGCCCTGGCGGCGCTCGTGCTCCTGCTCGTCGCCGCGACCCTGGGCGGATACGCCGCGTTCGCGTTCTCGTCGTCCGCGATCGACGAGGGAACGATCGTGCCGATCGCGGCGGTGGTCGCCTGGGCGCTGTACCGGCACCTGACGCTCGTGAGCCGCCAGCCGCGCCGGACGCTCGCGCTCGCCGCGTGCGGAATCGTCGTCGGGGTCTTCGGCGTGCTGTCGCTCGCCGAGCACGCGAGCGAGAAGGACCAGCTCAGCCGGATGGCGTTCCTGAAGGAGATCAAGAGCCCCGCCGTCCGGCTCGTTCGCGGCGCCTCGCCCGAGGCGTTCTTCGCCGCGGCGCAAGACCTCAAGCCGAAGGTCGACGCGCTCCGGCGGGCGGATTAGAAGTCCCCTCCTGGCCAGGAGCGGGGTGAGCCGGGGTTCCGAAGCACGTGCCTGCGCACGTGCGAGCCGGCGAACGCCCGGCGCCATGCAGGGCGCCGGGCCGGTCGCGCGTCAGCGCGACGGGGTGGTTGCAGCGGCGCTGGCCCAACCCACACCACCCCGCCCGCTTGCGCGGGCACCCCTCCTCCGGAGAGGAGGGGATCTTCTTTCGGGGGCACCGGCGCCCCGGGACTTGAATTCGATCGGTCAGATGCCGTTCAATCGGCATCTGCGCCCCCGTGCGATCCTTCGCCCACGCCATGCCGGACTCGCTCCGCAACCGATTCCTCGCGCTGCGCTCGGCGGCGCCCTTCTGGTCGCTGCGCTACATCGAAGAGACGCGCGAGTCGCTCGCCGTGCGCCAGGACACGCTGGAGCCGCCGGGCCTCGCCGTCGACCGCGGCGCGATGCTGACGGCGATCGCCGAGGGCGGCCACGGCTACTGCGCGACGAGCGATCTGTCCGCCGCGGGGCTGCAGGCGGCGCTCGATCGCGCCACCGCATGGGCCGAGACGACGCGCTCGGCGAGCGTCTACCGCTTCGATCCGCGGCGCATGCTCGCGCCGAAAGGCGAGCGGCGCGTCCCGCCGGGCGGCGCGCCCGCGCTCTCGCGCCGCGAGCTCGCCGAGCTGCTCGCCGAGGAATGCCGCCGCGCGAAGATCGACGATCGGATCGTCGAGCGCTATGCCGGGGTCGAGCTCTGCGAGCTCGAGCAGCTGTATCTGACGAACACCGGCGGCGAGGTTCGGCAGGAGTTCCGCTACGCGATCCCGCACGCCCACGTGACCGCGAACCGCGGCGCCGAGACGCAGACGCGCAGTTTCCTCCACGCGCAGCAGGGCGGGCTCGGCGAGCTCGCGCGCTCGGGCTTCATCGGCGCCGGCGCGCGCCTCGCGGACGAAGCCCTGCAGCTCCTCGCCGCGCCGAACTGCCCCTCGGGCAAGGCGGATCTCCTGCTCATGCCCGACCAGATGATGCTGCAGGTCCACGAGTCGGTCGGGCATCCCCTGGAGCTCGACCGCATCCTCGGCGACGAGCGCAACTACGCGGGCACGAGCTTCGTGACGCTCGACATGCTCGGCCGCTACGCCTACGGCTCGCCGCTCCTCAACGTCACTTACGACCCGTCGATCCCGGAGGAGCTCGCGAGCTTCGCCTTCGACGACGAAGGCACGCCGGCCGAGAAGGTCTGGCTGATCCGCAACGGCATCCTGGAGCGGCCGCTCGGCGGGCACCTGTCGCAGCTGCGCGCGGGCGTACCCGGGGCGGCGGCCGCGCGCGCGTCGGGCTGGAACCGTCCACCGATCGACCGCATGGCGAACCTGAACGTCGAGCCCGGCACGAGCTCGGCTGCGGACATGATCGGTTCGATCGAGCGGGGCGTGCTGATGCGCACCAACGTCTCCTGGTCGATCGACGACTCGCGCAACAAGTTCCAGTTCGGCTGCGAGTGGGGCGAGCTCGTCGAGAACGGGCGGATCACCGGCGTGGTGAAGAATCCGAACTACCGCGGGATCTCAGCTACCTTCTGGCGCAGCCTCAAGGCGGTCGGCGACGCGAGTACGTTCGAGGTCCACGGCACGCTCTACTGCGGCAAGGGCGAGCCCAACCAGGCGATCAACGTGGGCCACGCCGCGCCCGCGTGCCTGTTCTCGGGCGTCGACGTGTTCGGCGGCGAAGGCCCGTGAAGGACCACTTCTTCGGTCTGGCCGACCGCCTCAACGGGAAGCTCCGCGCGGGCGAGACGCTGCTCTGCTCGCTCGATGCCGAACGGTCGGATTTCGTGCGCTTCAACCGCGGCCGGGTCCGCCAGGCGGGGAGCGTCCAGCAGCGATTCCTCTCGGTGCGCCTCGTGCGCGAGCGGCGGCAGGCGGCGGCGACGGTCGCGATTGCCGGCGACGGCGAGGATTGGGAGCTCGCGCGGGGGGCCGTCGCCCGGCTGCGCGGGGACCTCGCGCAACTTCCCGAGGATCCGTGGCTCCTCATCGCCGAGGACCCCATCTCGACCGAGACCGTTCGCCGTGGCCGCCTCGCCGCGCCGGAAGAGGTCGTGCAGCAGGTCGTCGCCGCCGCGGCGGGGCGCGACCTCGTCGGGTTTCTCGCCTCGGGGACGATCTACCGCGGCTTCGCCAACGCCTTCGGCCAGCGCAACTGGCACGAGGTCGACGGCTTCAACCTCGAATGGAGCCTCTTCCTTCCCGGCGACAAGGCGGTGAAGAGCGGCTACGCGGGGTTCGATTGGGAACCCGCGACCTTCGCCGCCAAGCTCGAGGCGGCGGCGGGCGAGCTCGCGTTGCTTGCGCTCCCGCCACGGACCCTCGCGCCGGGAGAGCACCGCGCGTACCTCGGTCCGCGCGCGCTCGACGAGCTCGTCGGCCTCATCTGCTGGGGCGGGTTTTCGGCGCGGGCACGCGCGACCAAGCAGAGCCCGCTGCTCCGCATGGAGCATGGCGCGACGCTGTCGCCGAAGCTCACATTGCTCGAGAACACCGAAGCGGGCGTAGCGCCGCGCTTCCAGCACGACGGGTTCGTGAAACCGGCGTCCGTGACCCTGATCGCGAACGGCAGGCTCGAGCATGCGCTGGTCTCGCCGCGTTCTGCGAAGGAGTACGGCCTCGAGACCAACGCGGCCAACGCGCGCGAGAGCCCCGAATCGCTCGACATGGCGGCCGGCGGGCTCGAGCCGGGCGAAGCGCTCGCGGCGCTCGACACCGGCCTCCGGATCGGCAATCTGTGGTATCTGAACTTTTCGGACCGGCCGGCCGGCCGCATCACCGGCATGACGCGCTTCGCGACCTTCTGGGTCGAGCGCGGGCGCGTCGTCGCCCCGGTCAGCCCGATGCGGTTCGACGACTCGATCTACCGCATGCTCGGCGACAATCTGGTCGACCTGACTCGCAGCCGCGAGCTGCTGCTCGACCCGTCGACCTACGAACAGCGCTCGACCGCCAGCTCGCGGCTGCCGGGCGCGTTGTTGCGTTCGCTGAAATTCACTCTGTAGGAGGAGCGATGGGTGACACGGTACGCAAGGTGGACTACTTCTCCCTGTCGGTTCCCAACACGCCCGGGCAGACGTTCAAGGTGCTCGCGACGCTGGTGAGCGCGGGAATCAACCTGCTCGCCTGCTCCGGCTTCCCGCGCGGGCGCCGCGCCCAGATCGACGTCGTGCCCGACGACACGGGCAGGTTCAACACCGCCGTGAGGAAGGCCAGGCTCGCCTTCAACCCGAAGAAGACCGGGTTCCTGATCCAGGGCGACGATCGGCCCGGGGCGCTCGCCGACCACCTCAAGCGGCTCGCCGAGAAGGGCGTCAACGTCACCGCCGTCGACGGCCTGTCGGCCGGCAAGGGCCGCTGGGGCGCGATCCTCTGGGTCAAGCCCAAGGACGTCGCCAGGGCGGGGAGAGTCCTCCGCGCGAAGGCGAAATGAGCCGCTGCATCGCACCAGTATCAATGGGTATGCAGCGGCTTCCTCCCGCGCGCGTAGTGAGCGGCCAGCTAGGCACGCTTGATCGCGCGTATCAGGAACAGCATGACCACGGCGCCGATGGTCGCCACGATCAAGGCGCCGATCAACCCGCCTCCGGCGGACACACCCAGCGAACGAAACATCAACCCGCCGACCAGCGCGCCGACCACGCCCAGCGCGATGTCTCCGGCAACGCCGAAGCCGCCGCCGCGCATGAATTGTCCCGCCAGCCATCCGGCAGCCAAGCCAATCAGGATGAACCAGATGAATTCCATGTCTCTTCCTTTCTAGGTTAAGGGTCCGGTGTGTTGCCACCGGCTGCTACATCTCATCGTTTACGGCGTCATTCGCCTCCACCTGCTTTTCGCGCGCAGAGGGCGCGACGTCCGCGGTGTCGAGTCATCGATGACGAGGCTCGAGCCATCGTTCAGAGGGTAATCGCATAGCGGGCCGAGATCTGTTCGCTGGCGCACACACCGCGCTGTTTCAATCTGTGCGTTATGTCGGCTAGCGCACAGAGCGTCTTGGAGCGAACGGGGATGATTGAAATAGGTGTTTAGCTCCTCCCTAGAGACACCTGTCGTACTTGGCCCGGTAACGGCACTTCCGTTCCGGGTTTTTTTTGGCCCGCACCCCTACCCGATTTCGGCGAGATCGTGCCGAAGCTGCAGAGGACGATGGGGTTGACCCGTTCATACGGGAGGCACCAGGATTGGTAGCCGAAGATCCCTGGGGGAAGCCATGGCCGCCAAACCTCGCATTGCTCACTTCGCCGGCTCGAACGCGACGATCATGAACACGCCGCCGCTGGTCACGAGCAACAAGGCCCGCGAGAAGTACGGACTTCCGCTGGCCACCGGTGCCGACGGGAGCCATCTCCGCTTCGACGTGCTTCGGCCGCAACGAATTGCGGCCCCGGTCACGATCTACATCGAGCAGTTCAGCGCCCACCCGCTCGAGCGCGATGCAGCCGAGCTGTACGGACCGCCGGACGGGTATGTAGACCGCTCTGGCGCGTTCCATCGGGAGCGGCGCAACGCCGACGACAAGCCGGTCTACGAGATCACATTGCGGCCGGAAGACGGCCTCTACCCGCTGCCGTATATGGCACGCCAGAGCGATGGCCGCCCCTGGGAGGAGGATTGTGCGCAGCCCGGCGCGCCCGCGTCGCTCGCCCGTCAGCCCTTCTACCCCGACGGCTCGCGGGCGTTTGAAGAGATCGATCGGTTTGGAATCAGCGACAAGGGGATCGGCAATCTGATCGCCGCCCGGGCCGACGTGGATTTCTACCGCGCCGTCCCTCCCGGCGGGTATACGAAGGGGCTTCCCGCTGACCGCCGGACCGACGTCGGCGCTGGAGACATCGAACCCGAAGCGTTGGGGCGGGAGTTCTTCCCCTATCGGCCCCGCCACCTGGCGACATCGCCGCCGCGCGCGGCGCTTGCCCGGATCACGAACATCGTGCAGCGGGTGATGGCAACCGGGGACTACGCAGGCGCGATCTGGACGCAAGGCAGCCCGCGAATCGAGGAGACCGTCTACTGGCTCAACCTGCTCATCGACACGACCGCGCCCATTTGCGGCAACGCGTCTCAGCGCCTCCACGGGATGATCAGCAACGACGGCGACAAGAACCTCGTCGACTCCGTGGAGTACATCACGTCACGGGTGTGGGCCGACGATCGCGGCCGGAATCGGGTCGGGGTGGTGCTGATCCAGGACCAGCGCATCTTTGCCGCGCGCGACGTGCAGAAGGCGGATGCCAGGCCGGGCGGCTACGTGGCTACCGGGGGCCACGGCGGAATCCTGGGTGCGGTCGGGCACGAAGGTCCTCCGACGCTCACCCATGTCCCGACGCGCCGGCATACCCATGACTCACTGGTCAACTTGACCCGCCTCCCCGCTGAAGTCCGCGGCGTGAAACGAAAGGGCACGGCCATCCAGTTCGTCCAGGTGCAGCTCAAGGATCCGTCGGGCGAGCTGCTGGGCAGTGCCATCCCGAGAGTCTCGATCGTCAAGGATGGAAACTACATTGCCGATGGCGAAGCGCCGGAGCGCGAAGCGGACTTGCAGGCCCAGATCGCCCAGAATCTCGACGCGGACCCGCTGGCGGGATTTGTCGTCGAGGGCCACGCCCCTTTCGGGACCATGACTTCAGGGGTGCGCGCGGGGCTAATGCGGAAAGCCGTTCTCTGCGGCATGCCCGTGGTGGCGGTGGGCAGAGGCAACAACGAAGGATTTACCGCGCCGCACGGCTTGTTCCTCGGTGGGCGAAATCTCACCGCGACCAAGGCGCGGCTGCTGCTGATGGCTTGCCTGATGCGCCTCGGGAGCCTGCCCCCAGTTGCAGATCCCGATCGCCCCACTGAGGGGGAGCTCGAAGCGGTTCGAAACAGGCTCGCCGCCTACCAGGAGATCTTCGACTCGCACTGAGCGCCGTCGATCGACGTTTCCGCGGTCAACCTTCGACCGGTCCGGCGAAGCGGTCGATTCTCAGCTGCTTCTCGAAGGGCGCGCGTTCCCGCGCGAACTTCTCGTGCAAAAGCTTGTTGGCGGAGTAGCCTTCGAAATCCTCTTTGGACGCGATGCCGTAGATCATCGAATAGCCGCTCCAGCCGTTCGCGTCCTTCTCCGCGAGCCTGATCCGGCGGCACCAGAGGAAGCCTGGCTGACGCACCACCTCGGCGACGTGGCCGCCGTCCAGCCAGTCGAAGACTTGCGCCTCGGCTTGCGGCGCGACCCAGAAGCGCACGATGAGAAAGAACCCGGGTTCCTTCATCGTGCGCGAGCGCCCTACTCCGCCGCCCCCTTCGCCTTCAGCAGCTGCCACACCTTGTCGGGCGTGATCGGGATGTCGATGTGCGTCACGCCCAGATGGCGCAGCGCATCGACCACCGCATTGGCGATCGCCGGCGGCGCTCCGACCGTCGCCGATTCGCCCACGCCCTTGGCGCCGAGCGGGTGGTGCGGCGACGGGGTCACGGTCTTATCGGTCTCCCAGTGCGGACACTCCATGGCGGTGGGCACGTAGTAGTCCATGAAGCTCCCGCCGGAGATGTTGCCGTCCTCGTCGTAGCTGATCTCCTCGAAGAGCGCCGGCCCGATCCCCTGCGCGAGGCCGCCGTGGATCTGGCCGTCGACGATCATCGGGTTGATGATGTTGCCGCAGTCGTCGACGGCGACGAAGCGCCGCACCTTGACCTCGCCCGTGCCGCGGTCGATGTCCACGACGCAGATGTAGCTGCCGAACGGGAAGGTGAGATTGGGCGGATCGTAGTAGTGGACCGCTTCCATCCCCGCCTCCATCCCCTGCGGGTGATTGGTGTAGGCCGCGAACGCGCACTCTTGGATGGTCTTCGACTTCTGCGGCGCGCCCTTCACGAAGAACTTCCCGGTCTCCCATTCGAGATCGCTCGCGCTCACTTCGAGCAGGTGCGCGGCGATCTTCCGCGCCTTGTCGCGGATCTTCCGCGCCGCCATCGCGCCCGCGGCGCCGGCGGTCGGCGTCGAACGGCTCGCGTAGGTGCCGAGCCCGTACGGGGCGGTGTCGGTGTCGCCCTCCTCCACCTGGATGTCGCTCGCCGGGATGCCCAGCTCCTCCGCGATGATCTGCGCGTACGTCGTCTCGTGCCCCTGGCCCTGGCTCTTGGTGCCGAAGCGCGCGATCGCCTTGCCCGTGGGATGGACGCGGATCTCGGCCGAGTCGAACATCTTGAGGCCGAGGATGTCGAAGTCCTTCGACGGGCCGGCGCCGACGACCTCGGTGAAGCTGCAGATGCCGATGCCCATCAGCTCGCCGCGCTTGCGCTTCTCGGCCTGCTCCTTGCGCAAGCCCGCGTAGTCGATGATGTCCATCGCCTTCTTGAGCGCGGCGGGGTAGTTGCCGCTGTCGTACTCCCAGCCGAGCACCGACTTGTAGGGGAACTGCTCCGGCTTGATGAAGTTCTTCATGCGCAGCTCGGCGGGGTCCATCGCGAGCTTCTGCGCGAGCGCGTCGGTGGCGCGCTCGATCGCGTGCACGGCCTCGGTGACGCGGAAGGAGCAGCGATAGGCGACGCCGCCTGGCGGCTTGTTCGTGTAGGCCGCATCAACCTCGCAGAAGGCGTGCTTCAGGTCGTAGGACCCGGTGCAGATCGAGAAGAGTCCCGCCGGAAACTTCGACGGGTTCGCCGACGCGTTCGCATAGCCGTGATCGGCCACGGTCTTGATCCGGAGCGCCGTCATGGTGCCGTCCTTCTTCGCGCCGAGCTCGACCTTCATGTGGTAGTCGCGCGCGAACGAGTCGGCCTGGAGGTTCTCCATCCGGTCCTCGATCCACTTGATCGGCTTGCCGATCACGACCGACGCAGCGACCGCGATCACGTAGCCCGGATACACCGGCACCTTCCCGCCGAACCCCCCGCCGATGTCGGGCGAGATGATGCGGATCCGCTCCTCCGACAGGCCGACGTGGCCGGCGACGAGCGCGAACACCGTGCGCACGGCGTGCGGCGCCTGCGTGGTCATGTAGACCGTGAGCTTGCCCTGGGCGGCATCGAAGTCGGCGATGCAGCCGCAGGTCTCCATCGAGGCGACGTGGATGCGCGGGAGGTAGACGTTCTCACTCACCACCACTTCCGCGGCCGCGATCGCCTTGTCGGCGTCCGCGCGGTTGCCCGCCTCCCAGTGGAACGCGAGGTTGTTCTTCTGATCCTTCTTGTCGGTGCGCAGGACCGGCGCGCCGGGCGCGAGCGACTTGAACGGATCGATCAACGGCGGGAGCGCCTCGTACTCGACGTCCACCGCGTCGGCGCCGTCGGCCGCGATGTACCGCTCGGTGGCGATCACCGCCGCCACCTCCTGCGCCTGGTACATCACCCGGTCGGTGGGCAGCACCATCTGGGTGTCGGAGGAGATGGTGGGCATCCAGTGCAGGTTGTACTTGGCGAGCACCTCGCCGGTGATCACCGCGAGCACGCCCGGGATCTTCATGGCGCGGTCGGTGTTGATCGACTTGATCTTCGCGTGCGCATGCGGGCTGCGCACGATGTCCATGTACAGCATGCCGGGGAGCTGGATGTCATCGACGTAGCGGCCCTGTCCGCGGATGAAGCGCGGATCCTCCTTGCGCCTCATCGAATGGCCCATGCCGCAGATCTTGGCGTCGGTCTTGGGAGTCGTCATGGCGGGGCTCCTAGCGCAGCTTCTCGGCCGCGTACTGCACGGCCTTGACGATGTTGACGTAGCCGGTGCAGCGGCAGAGATTCCCCGAGATCGCCTCGCGGATCTCCTGCTCGGTCGGGCTCTTGTTCCGCTCCAGCAGCGCCACGCTCGTCATCATCATCCCCGGCGTGCAGTAGCCGCACTGCAGGCCGTGCTTCTCGGTGAAGCCCTCCTGGACGGGATGGAGCTTGCCGGCCTGCTCGAGGCCCTCGACGGTCCGGAGCTTGCAGCCGTCGGCCTGCACGGCGAGCACGGTGCACGACTTCACCGGCTCGCCGTCGAGGTGCACGGTACAGGCCCCGCAGTGCGACGTGTCGCAGCCGATGTGGGTGCCGGTCAGCCGGAGGTTCTCACGGATGAAATGCACGAGCAGCAGGCGGGACTCGACCTCCGCCGCGTGCGCGGTGCCGTTCACAGTGACGTTGATGCGGTGCTTGGCCATGGTCAGCGACCTCCCGCGCGCGCGACGGCTTTGCGCAAGGCGCGCCCCACCAGGACGCGCGCCATTTCCTGCTTGTACTCGACCGACCCGCGCCGATCGGCGCTCGGCGAGCTCTTCGCCGCGGCCAGCCGCGACGCTTCGGCGACCACCTTGTCGTCGAGCGCCTTGCCGGCGAGATACTTCGCAGCGTCGGCGGCCTCGATCGGCGTTGCACCGGCGTTGGTCAGCGCGATGCCGGCGCGCTCGATGCCGCCTTTCGCGTCGAGCGTGACCTGCACCGCCGCGGCAGCGACCGCGAAGTCGCCGACCTTGCGCTTCAGCTTGAGATACGCCCCGCCGCTGCGGGGCGGCGGGATCGGGACGCGGACTTCCGCGAGGATCTCGTCCGGCGCAAGCGCGGTGCTGTAGATCCCCTTGTAGAACTGGCTCACGGGGATGGTGCGCTCGCCCTTCGGGCCGCGCACGACCAGGGTGGCGCCGAGCGTGATCATCGTCGCCGGCAGATCGTTGCCCGGGTCGCCGTTCGCGAGGTTTCCGCCCACCGTCGCCCGGTTCCGCACCAGCGGATCGGCGATCAGCACCACGGCGTCCCGGAGGATCGGGTACTTGGCCGCGATGAGCTCCGAGCGCTCCAGCGCCGCCTGTCGCGTGCCGCCGCCGATCTTGAGCATTCCGCCCTCTTCCTTGATGTACTCGAGCCCCGGGATGCGCCCGATGTCCACCAGGTGCGCGACCGCGCCGAGGCGCAGCTTCAAGATCGGAAGCAGGCTCATGCCGCCGGAGAGAACCTTGGCGCCGTCGCCGTAGCGCGCGAGCAGCGCCACGGCCTCGTCGAGCGTCCCCGGCCGGTGGTAATCGAAAGGCGCAGGAATCATGGGTTCCTCCTTAGCTCGGGGTGGAGAACCTTACTCTCAATTCACGAAGCGCAGCAACCGCTCAAGCGACTCCAGATTGTGCGCCGCTGCGACGTGATCGACGTACGGCAGCGCAGCACGCATGCCGGCCGCGGTCGGCTCGTAACGCGCATCGCCCATGAGGGGATTCAGCCAGACGATCGTGCCCGCGCGGTCGCGCAGCGCCCGCATCGCGCCGACGAGCAGCTCCGTGTCGCCGAGGTCCAGGCCGTCGCTCACGATCACGACCGTCGTGTCGCGGCGGACGTGGCTCGCATGGAGGGCGACGAACTCGGCCAGACACGCACCGATCCGCGTTCCGCCCGACCAGTCGGGCACGTCGGCCGCCAGCCATTCGAGGGACCGGAGGATCTTCGCCGGCGCGACGTCGCGGGTCACACGGGTGAGCAACGTATTGAAAGCGAAGATCTCCACCCGCCGGATGACGCGCCGCAGCGCGAACGCGAAGGCGAGATGGAACCGGGTGTAGGGGTCCATGGAGCCGCTCGTGTCGTAGAGCAGCACGACGCGCGGCTCCTCGAGCGCGCGGGTCCGGCGCGCGAGGCGGGCGAGATCGCCTGCGGTTCCAAGCGCATGCCGGAAGCTGCGGCGCAGGTCCACGAGCCCTCGCCCGCGCGTGAGGACCAGGCGCCGGCTGCGCCTCGCGGCGAGCCTGAGGGCGAGGCGCGCCAGCAGCCGTTCCATGGCGGCGAGCTCGCTCTCCGAGATCTGGTCGAAGGGCTTGCGGCGCAGGCGCTGCGTGGCGCTGTATCCCGGCTCGTCGCCCGTGGGCCGCCCCGGCTCGGGCGCCTCCAGGCGCACGCGCCCGCCATCCCAGCGCCACCGCAGCGGGCCGCGAGGCTCGCGCGGGTACGTCGGGGGCGGGATCGGCACGTCGAGTGCCGCCGCGCCACCCCAGTGCTCGTCGAACAGGCGATCGAAAGTCGCCCAGGCCGTGCGCGGGACCTTGAACGCGATGCGCAGCCCGCGATGCACCTCAGCACGGTCCAGCAGGTCGACGAGGGTCAGCGCGCTCGCGGCGTCGATCTCGTCGCTCAAGCCCACCCCGATGCCGTGCTCGCGCATGGCGCCGGCGAAGGTCGCGAGCTGCTCCGCGATTCCGTGCGAGGCGCTCGCGCGCGCGTCACTCCCGGCCGGATGCATTGGCCACGAGCTCCGCGACCGCTTCCTCGCCCGTCATCCTCACGTCGTGCTCGTCCTTGAGCAGGCAGCCCAGCGTGACCCGCACCACTTCGCCGTCGAGCCGGTCCTGGCGCAACCGCATCAGCGCCTGCGCCCAGTCGATCGACTCGGCGACGCCGGGGAGCTTGCGCAGATCGCGCTTGCGCAGCTCGCGCACGAAGCGCGCGATGGCGCGGGCAAGGTGCTCGCTCAGGCCGGGCACCTTGCCATGGAGGATGCGCAGCTCCTTGTCCAGGCTCGGATGCTCGATGTACAGATACAGGCAGCGCCGCCGCAGCGCGTCGCCGATCTCCCGGCTCCGGTTCGAGGTGAGCACGACGTACGGGACGTGCTCCGCCTTGATCGTCCCCAGCTCGGGAACGGTGACCTGGAAGTCGGACAGCACCTCGAGCAGGAACGCCTCGAACCCGTCATCCGCCCGGTCGATCTCGTCGATCAGGAGCACCGGCGGTCCGTCGCGGCGCGTGATCGCCTGAAGCAGCGGGCGCTCGAGCAGGTATTCGCGCCCGAAGATGAGCTCCTCGAGCGCCTTCGGATCGTGCGTTTCCCGCTCCGCGATCCGCAGCCGCAGGAGCTGGCGCTGGTAGTTCCACTCGTAGAGGGCGGTGTTGGCGTCGAGCCCCTCGTAGCACTGCAGCCGGATCAGCTCCGTCCCGAGCACCCGCGCGATCGTCTTCGCGAGCTCGGTCTTGCCGACGCCGGCCTCGCCCTCGACGAGCAACGGCTTGCGCATCTCCTTCGCGAGGTACACGGCGGTGGCGATCGCGGGCTCGGCGACGTAGCCGTCGCGCTCCATCGCCGCCTGCAGTGTGCGGATTTCTTCGTTCACGTGCGATGGGCCGGCGCCGGGTAGCGCGCGGGATCGGCGAGGAACTTCGTGCGACAGCCGGCGCAGCAGAAGTAGTACGTGCGGCCCTTCACCTCCGCGGAGTGACGGGCCCCGGCGATCGCCACGCTCATCCCGCAGACCGGGTCGATCGCCTCGCGCGGTGCGCCCGCGGACGGCGGAGCAGTGCCTGCCGCCGCAGGCGGTAGGTGCGACCCGGGAGCGGGCGATGGCGCGCCGGATTTTTCCGCGGGCGCCCTGCGCGCCTCCGCGGTCGCATCCCCACGCAAGCGTGGGGCCCCTGCTCCGCGCTCCGGCGCGCCGGCCGGTAGCGATTCTTTCTGTTCCGGCGCAGTCCGGGCAGAGCGCCGGCGCCGCTCCACGATCTGGGCCATGACGCTCAGCGCGATCTCTTCGGGAGTTCGCGCGCCGATGTCCAGCCCCGCGGGCGCCGCGATCCCGTCCAGCACGCCGCGCGGGACGCCGCGCGCGGCGAGCGCTTCGCGCAGCTCCGCGAACCGCTTCCGGCTGGCGATCACGCCGAGATAGGCGGGCATGAGCGGAGCCACCGCTTCGATCGCGTCGAGGTCCCGCTCGTCCATCGTCGCGACGAGCACGCAGGCGCCCTGCGGGACGGCATCCGGGGAGACCTCCGGAATCACGCGCGTCGCCTCGGGGAAGTCCGCGCCGTCGGCCTCGGGATCGACGACGTCGACGCGGTAACCCATGGCGTGGGCGATGCGCACCAGGGTGCGCGCGGCGGGCGTGGTGCCGAACACCACCACGCGCGGAACGGGCAGCACGGGCTCGACGTACAGATCCACGGTCCCTCCACTCTTGCAGGTCATCGGAAGCGCGACGAGGCCGGGACGCTGCTCGGTCGCCGGATCGGGCGAGAGACTGAGGAGCCGCGGCTCCCCATCGGCGATGGCGCGCAGCGACTCGCGCAGCAGGGTCGAGCGCGTGCAGCCGCCGCCCACCCAGCCGTGCACCTCGCCGCCTCCAGTCACCAAGGCGGTGTCGCCGACGCGCGCGGAGCTCGGTGGTTCGCGTCGCACGACCGTGACGAGGGCGAACCGCTCGCCGCGCGCGGCGAGCCGGGAGGCGAGCTCGAGCAGCTCGGGTCGCATGGTCAGCCGGCTGCCAGTTGCGCCTTGACCCGCTCGTAGTCGTCGGGGACGTCGAGGTCGGCGAGCGCGGCGGCGGGCCACGCGACGATCGTCGCCTGATCCGGATGGCGCCGCCGCAGGCGCTTGCCGCATCCCTTGCCCTCGGGGCCCGCGAGCTCGGCGAAGAGCGATCGGTCGAACAGAGTCGGCGGTGCCTGGACGCCGTCGTACTCCGACAGGATCAACGAGGCATCGCCGGTGCGATACCGTTCGACCAGGGTTGCGATCATCTCCGCGCTCACGAACGGCATGTCGGCGAGCACGACGACGCCGGCGGCGACGTCGGGCGGCAACGCCGCGATCCCGGCGCACACCGAGCTGTTCATCCCTTCCGCGTGCCGAGGATTCACGACGAACTGGCAGGGCAGCGAGACGAGCGCAGCGCGAACCGCCTCGGCCTCGTGGCCCAGGACGACGACGACCGGATCGAGCCCGGCTCGCAGCGTGCTCCGGACGGCGCGCCGCACGACGGCCTCCCCGGCCAGGTCGAAAAGCAGCTTGTTGCGACCCATGCGGCTCGACGAGCCCGCGGCGAGGACAACCCCGCCGACCGGCCCGGACCGATCAGGCGGCACTGGACGCTCCTCGCCCGCCCTCGAACACCCTGTCCTCCTCGCGACGCCTCAGTCGGGGACCGAAGCTAAGCACATTTTGGAGGAGTTCGGGACGTCAGGCCTTGCGCCGCGCCTAACCGGCCGTGAATCCGGCGGCCTTGTGGCTGCCGTCGCAGAACGGCTTGTTCTTCGACTGCCCGCAGCGACAGAGCCACGTCTGCGCGCCGCGCCACCGCTCGCACGCGCTGCCGGCGACGATCGTCAGGTTGCCAGTGACCTGGAGCGGCCCGTTCTTGAGCGGCTTGATCGCGAGCTTTCCCCCTTCCGCCTTTAGCCCGTCGCCCCAGCGGAGGGGGCCGGGAAACCGGGTGCAGCTGCCCGGCTAGCCCTGGCGAACGTGCGGGAAGAAGGTGTGATACACGACGAGGACCGCGCTCGCGCCGACGAGGGTCACGATGAGGCCGAAGACGTCGAGCCCGGTCGCTTCCGACGACGCGAGGGCGCCGAAGAGCCAGCCGGCGAAGACCGCGCCGGCGATGCCGAGACCGAGATCCCGGACGAGACCCTCGCCCGACCTGATGACGAGCTTGCTGGCGAGGAAGCCCGCGACCAGCCCGATGATTATCCACGTCTCAATTGACATCACGATCTCCTGGTTTCAAAGCGCTCGGCGCCGAAGGGCGTTCCGAGTCCATTCGATTGATCATGCGTACTGTACGACGCAGCCCAGAACGTACGCGGACAAGTCCTCCGCCGAAATCTCCGCGTTATGCTCGATCCCCTTCTCCAACCAGCGGACCGTGCAGGAGCGCCGCGGCGTGGAATGCGGCCCGATGCGGCATGCGCCGGCCGGAACGCGCCGCGGTGCACCCGCTCCGGTGACAACGACCATCGCTCCCGACGTGTACGCAAGCCGGAATCCCATTTCCCACTCTACCGATTCACCGAGCCTCATTGGGCGGCCACCAGGACGACGACCGGGCGCCACACGAAGCTCGTCACGGCCGCCCCCAGGTGCTCTTTCGCCTCAACACACAGACGTGTCCGCGCCTCCGGGGCCGTAGCGCCCGAGGCCTCGATATCGGGTCCGCTCGCTTGAGCTTTCGCCACCGACCGCAGTGCGCGATCGAGCGGGCCCTCCCTCAGCAGGTACGTCTTGGCGTGGGCGACGTAGCGACCGCGTTCGTCGCGAGAGACCGTGCCAGTGAGCACGTAGAGTCCGGCGGTGCCGGTAATTCGTTCGACCACACGCATGACGAACCCCAGGGGCGGGACGTTGGCCCGGGGTCGCTAATCGGGGGCGTGGGAGGTGGGAACTGCTAGCGCCTCTATCGAGGACCACTATACGCCGTTGGCCGCCAACGGCGGGCTTCTTTCCCCCCACGTCGCCCAGAATTCCTCGCCGCGACGGATAACGCGAAAGCGCAGAACGGTGTTCGGGTCCGCCCCGCGCACTGTGGATGCTTTGTCCTCGGGTAGCTTGCCCTTGAGGCGTTCACCATAGACGAGCAATCCCTCAGCTGCACCATGAGCCAGGGCGAGGCGGCAATGCTCAAGCCGCTCCTTGCCGCCCGGCTTGTCTGACCAGGGGCGCGACCCTTTCACGTTCGGGGCCCAAAGAAGGTAGCTGCACGTGCCGTCGGAAGTCTGGACGTCATCGGCCCAGATCGTCATGATCACAGCGCCATCGGAACGCCGAACGCCGCCCCAGCTCCAGCTCGGGTTGCGAAGGATCACCCCTCGGGTTTCGAGCGCCTTGCTTCGCGAGACCAGGTGCCTGTCGTCGGGTAACCGCGTGCGCCCGGCGCGATGCCCGAGCGCTCTCTTCGGTCGCTGAGACAGCACTTCATCGCACAACGCCAGGACGTCTACTTTGCCAAGTGCGTCTGCGTTGGCGCGTAGCTGTCTGACTTCCGCGGTGGTCAGCGGCTCGATCCTGTCTTTGGTCCAATCCATTGCTGTTGGCGTCGAAGTGAGTTGCCGCCGCGGGGGAAGAACCGGGGTCGGCGCGCCGCCCTGATTTGCGCGCGGGCCGGGCCATCGACTCGCCCCGTCAGGCAAGCTTAGCTTCGAAGCCGGCGCCGCTCGGTGCGGTAGCGTACATAAGGCGAGGGGAATCGATCTATACTGGTTGGAAACGGGTCGCGCGCTGCGGTGTGTGACTAGATCGAGCATGAAGCTGAATTCGCAAGACCTGGAAAAACTCACCGGCCCCACGCTGGAGCATTACAACCAGCGTGCCGGAGACTTCTGGGAAGGCACGCACGATCACGACGTCACCCAGAACATCGCGGCGCTGTTGCAATGCATCGAGGATGAGCCGCCTTTCACGATCCTCGATTTTGGCTGCGGGCCCGGGCGCGACCTCAAAGTGTTCGTCGAGCTCGGTCACGTTGCGGTGGGTCTGGAAGGCGCCGCGCGCTTCGTCGCAATGGCGCGTGCCCATAGCGGCTGCGAAGTATGGCAGCAGGACTTCCTCAAGCTCGACCTGCCGGATGACCGTTTCCATGGCGTCTTCGCCAACGCCGCGCTGTTTCATGTTCCCAGCCAGGAGTTGCCGCGCGTGCTGCTGCAACTGCACGCAACGCTGAAGCCGGGCGGCGTGCTGTTCAGCTCGAACCCGCGCGGCCATAACGAGGAAGGCTGGAACCGCGGACGCTACGGCGCGTATCACGACCTCGAAAACTGGCGCCGCTACATGTCAGCTGCGGGGTTCGTCGAGCTTACTCACTATTACCGTCCGGCCGGCCTGCCACGCGAACAGCAGCCCTGGCTGGCGAGTGTTTGGCGCAGGCGGGCATCGCCCCGACTGGGCGCCTCATAGGACGGCACCGCCCACCCCGCGTGCGTGCTCGCCGCTCTCGTGGGCGCGGGACCGCCGCGAGTACCGCGGGCAGCCCACCCGACTATCCCGGGCGAGCGTGCCGGAAGAAGGTGTAATACACGACGAGGACCGCGCTCGCGCCGACGAGGGTCACGATGAGGCCGAACACGTCGCGCCCGGTCGCTTCCGACGACGTGAGGGCGCCGAAGAGCCAGCCGGCGAAGACCGCGCCGCCGATGCCAAGACCGAGGTCCCTGAGGAGACCCTCGCCCGACCTGATGACGAGCTTGCTGGCGAGGAAGCCCGCGACCAGCCCGATGATGATCCAAGTGAAAATTGACATGACGATCCCCTGTGCGCGAAGCCGTTGGCACCAAAATGAGTTGCCGCCGTGCGGGAAGAGCCGGGGTCGGCGCGCCCCCCTGATGAGTTTTGCGCGCGGGCCGGGCCATCGACTCGCCCCGTCCGGCAAGCCTAGTTCCGAAGGCGGCGGCGCTCGGTGCGGTAGCGCACATAGGGCGAGGGGAATGGACCTATACTGGTCGAATGGCTGATCCGCCCCTGGCCGTCGAGCGCCCGGTAATGTCCAGCGTCCATAACCCCGCCCAGAACCGTCTTCTTGCCGTCTTGCCCGCGGTCGAACGCGAGCGCGTGTATCCCCAGCTCGAGCTCGTTCCGATGCCGCTCGGCGGCGTCCTGTACGAGTCTGGCAGCCAGCTGGATCACGTCTACTTCCCTGCGACCTCCATCGTGTCCCTGCTCTACGTCATGGCGGATGGCGCGTCAGCCGAGATCGCCGTGGTGGGCAACGAGGGAATGGTCGGTGTCGCCCTCTTCATGGGCGGCGAGACCACGCCGAGCCGGGCCGTCGTGCAAAGCGCCGGCTTCGCTTATCGGCTTTCGGGGCTGCTGCTGAAGGACGAATTCCGTCGCGCCGGGGCGATGCAGCTGCTGTTACTGCGCTATACCCAGGCGCTGCTGACACAGATGGCGCAGACGGCGGTCTGCAACCGGCATCATTCGTTGGATCAGCAGCTCTCCCGCTGGCTGTTGTTGAGCCTCGATCGCCTGCCCTCGAACGAGCTCACGATGACGCAGGAACTGATCGCCAACATGCTGGGGGTGCGCCGCGAAGGCGTCACCGAGGCCGCGGGCAAGCTGCAAGTCGCGGGCGTGATTCGCTATAGCCGCGGCCGCATCACGGTGCTCGACCGGCCGGCGCTGGAGGCCCACGTTTGCGAGTGCTACGAAGTCGTCAGGAAGGAGTTCGATCGGCTGCTCCCGGACCTCGCCGCAACACCTGCGGCATGATCCGCTAGCCACCGCCGCGTCGCCCCATCGTCCTCCGGCCCCGCGTTCTGGAGGGACCTCGTGACGCGTTCCGCCAGGACCCTTGTTGCTGCCCGGGGCCCGCGCTCTTGGGGATCGAGCCTTGCCTCGTGGTGCCCGCCAATCGCCTGACTCTCTCGATCTCGATCGTCACGGCCTCGATGTTCGTCGGGTGTTCAGCGCTTGGGCCGTGCAGCTGCAATGCCTTCTTCTCGTGCTCGAGGAGTTCATGCAACCGGCGAAGCGCCTCGTTGCACGAGCGCTTGAGACCGGCGGTCTTCTCCGTTTCCTGTCGCCGCATTTCGATGTCGGCGATGATGTCGATCACTTGGTCGGTTGCCATTCGGGCCCCTTCCTGCTCGTCCTCTTGGAGGTCCTGGAACCATTATGACCCGCCTGGGCGTTCTGGTACTGCCCCTTGTCGAAAGCGTTTACGCCCCCATATTCCCCATATCGAGTTCGCTTTGGGTGTGTCCGCAGTATCCCCTCGCGGGTGCCGCTTCCGGTCTTCCCATCGGCGATTTGATGCCCCGCTCACTTCCGAGCGAGGCAACGCCAGACCTGGAGGACTCATGTCTACTGGCACCGTCAAGTTCTTTAACGCAACCAAAGGTTTCGGCTTCATCCGCCCCGACGACGGCTCGAAGGATGTGTTCGTCCACATCTCGGCCGTGGAACGTTCCGGGCTCGGCAGCATCAACGAGAGCCAGAAGCTCTCGTACGACCTGGAGAAGGGGAGCGACGGCAAGTCGTCGGCTGTCAATCTGAAAGCGGCCTAGCTCCTTCTGGCGGGGGCAGCCGGCGCTGCCCCCTTTTTCGCGCTCAAGGCGCGCTGCAATCGCAAGCGCCGATCAAAGCTATTTCCAACACCACCCGATACCCACCGTCACCCTGTCATGGTGTGGTGACTTCCGGGCGGGCCCCGAGCCGCAGGAGAAAGCTCGAGCGGCTGCCCAATAGCGGCCTATGATGGGGTGCTCCGACTTGGAGCGTTCTACCAGGCGGTACCAATCATGAGAACTACAAGACTGCTGCTAGCGCTCGCCATGGCGGGGCCGTCCAGCGCCGCGCTTGCCCGAGGCGCCACGAACGAGGCGATCTCGCGCCACTGGAATCGAGCGAGCGAGCGCATCATCCATCACGCACAGGAAAAGATTGCTTTCGAGCAAGCGGGCCTGCTGCAGATTCCCACACCCTAACGGCCCGTCGAGGAGTCTAACCAGGAACGACCTTGACCCCGTGCGCCGGCGCGTCGTCGCGCACTAAGATGCTCTGCCCGCGGGTCGGCCGGTCCGGCACTCTCCCGCCCTCTCCTTCCCACGTTTGAATCGCCTGCGCCCACTGCCGTGAGCGGCGCTGGCGTTCCATTCGATCCGTCTTCTCCGCGAGCCCCCAGGCGAGCGCCGAATCGACTCCCCCGAGAAGTGCTCTCGACAAGTCGCGCCTCATGTTGCTCTCCTTCGGGGTTGATCCCAGCTGCCAGCGACGCGGTGTTTCCTTTCTCGGGAACCGCTAGCTCCTGATTGCCGGCTCGGGGAAGCTCGGCGGAGCGCCGCTAAGAGCCTTACCGCGATACATACCGATGTCGGACTGGTGGATCAGGTCACGGTAATTCTGCCCGTCGACGGGATACACGGCCGTGCCGATGCTTGCCGTCAGCGTAATCGTGCTGCCGTCGACGACGAAAGGCGCGACCAGATGGGCGCGGATCTTCTCGGCCACCGTAGCGGCACTTTCCTGGCGGTCGACTTCCGGCAGCATGATGACGAACTCGTCTCCGCCATAACGGCAGGCCGTGTCGGAGGCGCGTATGCAGGCGGCCAGGCGCCCCGCCACCTGCTGCAGGAGTTTGTCCCCTGCTGCATGCCCGAGTCTGTCGTTGACGGTCTTGAAGCCGTCGAGGTCGAGGAATAGCAGCGCCACCTGCGTGTCCTGCCGCGCTGCCTGAGCCACCGCCTGAGTGAACCGGTCCAGCAGCAAGCTTCGATTGGGCAGGCCAGTGAGCTCGTCGTGATACGCAACGTGGCGCACCTGCGCCGCCTTTTGCGCGAGCCGCAGAAACCTCTGCCTGATGCGTGAGTCGCGTTTCCCGAGGGTTTCGATCCGCTGCTCCGCCGCTCTCAAGTGCTGTTGACTCGTTGCGAGCGCGCGGTTGAGCTCTGCGAGTGCCGAGAGGGCTTGCTTCAATCGGGCAGATGCCGGGTCCGCAGAGGGGCCAGGCGGGCGTTGCAGGCCCGAACGTGGCGCCACGGCGGGATGCCGAGCGCCGTTCACGGTCGGTATCTTCATCGATTCTTTCCTCGCGGCGCCCGCGCGCACGAATCGGTTGCCAGTCTCGGCATTAGCGTACTGGGTGTACGACGCAGCGCCATCGAGATCGAGTGACTCGGTCTCGATGGTTTGATGCGAGTTTGCGGCGGCGTGGACGTTGAAGAGAGACTCGCTCTGCCCCTCCAGCGTGTGCTCGAGCTCGCAACGAATATCAAAGCCTATGGTCAACGGGTTCCGCTCGCGCGCGTAGTGACGCAGCCGCTAGGCATGCTTGACCATGCGCACCAGGAACAGCAGGACCACGGCGCCGATCGTCGCCACGATCAAGGCGCCGATCAACCCGCCTCCGGCGGACAGGCCCAGCTGACTAAACAGAAACCCGCCGACCACCGCGCCCACCACGCCCAGCAAGATGTCTCCGACAACGCCGAACCCGCCGCCTCTCATGAATTGTCCCGCCAGCCATCCGGCAGCCAAGCCGATCAGAATGAACCAGAGAAGTTCCATGTCGTCTCTTCCTTTCCGGGTTAAGTCCGGTGTTGCCACCGGCTGCTACATCTCACCGTTCACGGCGTCATACGCGGCTAACTGCTCGCGTGCCAGTCCTGCTTCCGTGCGCGCAGTCGGGGACCGCGCTCATTCGTACAGGTTACTCGCACAGCGGGCCGCGATCGGTGCGCTGGCGCACATAAGACGCGGCTGCCCGCAATGCACACCGCTTAAGCGTCCAAAAATGAGCAAAGGCCGGCTGTCAAGCCGGCCTTCTTTCATCGGAACCCTCACGCGTCAAGCGTGCGACAAGGCAGATAGTCAAAACCGGGTGAGATAGACCTCGTCGCCGGCGCAGTACGGCCTAGGACCTGCCCAAGCGTGCCTTCGCTTGGTCGATCGCAACCGCGAGCACGCTGATGTTGAGTTTCTTCACTGTTGTTCCGTCATGCTGCAAATGAGAGACTGAAGCATTGGCGGGCGCCTTCGCGCCCGCCGCGGCCTGGTTACACAGGGCGACTGAACTCACGCTGGCGTTTCTGCCAGTCGGAAAGCTGCTGTTCGGTTTCCTCTTTCGAGATCCCGTACGTTTCCTGGATCTTGCCGGCGAGCTGATCGCGCTTGCCTGCAATCACGTCGAGCTGGTCGTCGGTGAGCTTGCCCCACTGCTCCTTGACATTACCCTTGAGTTGCTTCCAGTTGCCTTCCACTTGATCCCAGTTCATTTCGATCTCCTTACAGTTGATTGAACATCCGTAGCGGTCGCAATGCGCGACCAACGGGTCGCAGACCTGCGGTCTTCCGCTTTGCGTTCGTGCTTCCATCCATCGGATTGCCAGCAAAAGCGGTAAGATACTGACCGGTCACTACCAGAAGACTTCTGAATGATACTGACCGGTAACTCCCAAGTCAACAACATACGGCAAATGACGATGACACCCAAGACACAGGGCCGTTTGTCCAACCGGAAGCGCGGTGCGAACCGCCCAAGCGCGCGTGAGCGCGTCTTCAGGACGGCGGCGGAACTCTTCTACCGCAAAGGGATACGCGCGGTCGGGGTGGAAACGATTGCGGCAGAAGCCAATACCACCAAGATGAGCCTGTACAGGAGCTTCCCTTCCAAGGACGAGTTGGTGGCCGAATGGCTGCGTGACCACGACGCCCACTTCTGGCAGACGTGGGATGCGATGTCACAGAACGATCCGAACGATCCGCGCAAGCAGCTCAAGGCCGCCTTCGCTCTGTTGGCCAAGCACGTTGCGGACCCCAACGCTCGAGGCTGCCCCATGGCGAATACGGCGGTGGAACTCACCGAGAAAGCTCACCCGGCGCGGAAAGTGATCGAGGCGCACAAGTCGAAATTGCGCACCAGGCTCGCCGAAATGTGCGCCCAGATGGGGGCCCGCGAGCCCGGGTTGCTCGCCGACCAGCTGTTTCTCCTCATGGAAGGCGCGCAGGTCAGCACTCAGACCCTTGGAGCACGCGGTCCAGCAAGGAACGTCGCTCGCGCCGCCGAAACATTGATCGATGCGCACTTGCGTGCGTCTTGAGGATCAAGCCGGAGAGCAGATCGAGAAGGTGGGCGAGAAACTTCAGGAAGCTGCAAAAGGCCCGGGAAACGATCGCCCTGGCTCATTGAGGGCAACTCAAGATGAGCCGAAGACCATAGAAATCTTGTGCGTTATGTACGCCAGCGCACAGAGCGTTTTGGAGGAAGCGGGGATGATCGAAACAGGTGTTTAGCTCCTC
>Ga0209853_1000071_pt1 | contig 25852 bp, 28 predicted proteins | sample GWRWS1_30_40_FD_187224 | JGI IMG/M metagenome (GOLD analysis project Ga0209853, IMG submission 187224) | Riverbed sediment microbial communities from areas with vegetation nearby in Columbia River, Washington, USA - GW-RW S1_30_40 (SPAdes)... | ecosystem: Environmental > Aquatic > Freshwater >...
ACGAGTCTTTATCTGAGCGGGCCGAATCCGCGCCGCCGTGGACCCCGCCGTCCTCCTCCTTCTCCAGATCGCCCTCGTGTTCGCAGTCGCGTTCATCTACTCGAACCTGGGCATGGGGGGTGGGCTCCTGTTCGTCCCGATCCTCCTCTCCACGGGGGTCACGCGCAGCGACGTCGCGGTCCCGATCTCCCTCACCTTGACGATTGCGACCGCGGCCTCCTCCGTGCTGAACCATCACCGGAAGGGCCTCGTCGACTTCCGCCTCGGCCGGTCCCTCGTGGCGGGAGCGCTCGTCGGCGCGGTGATCGGGACCCTCTTCACGATTTACGTCCTCGTCGACGAGCGGACGTTCAAGGCGTTCTTCACCGCCGTCCTCATCGTCTTCGGCGCGTACATGGTCCTGGACTGGGTCCGCAACGCGCGGGACGTGGACCGGGACGACGATACGAAGTTGACCCCGTCGCGGCTCGCCGCCGTGAACGCCGCGACCCTCGGCTCCGGGTTCCTCAGCGGGAGCATGGGGATCGGCGGAGGAATCCTGAACGTCCCCCTGCTCGTGTACGGTCTGGGCCGGAAGACGCGGAAGGCAATCGGGACCTCCTCCCTCCTGATCATCCCGACCGCGACGATGGGGTTCGCGGCGTACCTCGTGAGCCATGCGCTCCAGTCCGGCGGGTTCCCGTTGCCCTCCGAGCTCGTCCTGATCCCGATCCTGTTCCCCGTCGTGTTCGCGGGGGCGTACCTCGGGTCCCGTTGGGGGCTGCAGGCCCTCCGCACCCGCCCCGTCGCCCTCATCTTCGTCCTCGTCCTGTTCATCGCCGCCGCGAAGCTCGTCTACGACCTGTTGGCGTGAGCCGCGACAAACGTTCATATCCATCTCGGACGTGCGGCGCCCCCGGGATGGGATGGGTCGACCCTCGAGCAACGGCCAGAAGTGGTTCTACGCGTACCTCCCGAACGGGATGGCGGGCGGCGCGACCTCGCCCCTGATCCCCCTGTTCACCCGGATCCTTGGCGGGTCCGTTGCGGATGTCGGGGCCGTCGCTGCCGCATCGAGCATCGCGTCCGTCCCCGCGTTCATCGGATGGGGGAATCTCTCGGACCGCCTCAGCCGCAGGAAGGTCTTCGTGCTCGTGGGGTTCCTCGGGACCGCCCTATCCCTCCTTGGGATGGGGCTGAGCCGGGGCGTCTCCGACTTTTACCTAGCGAACTCCTCGCGGGGGTCCTGGGGGCCGCGAGCGCCCCCGTCGGCACGGTCCTGATCTTGGAGACGACGAAGCAGGAGGGATGGGCCTCCCGCATCGCGGTCTTCTCTCGAATCGGCGGCGTCGGATGGATCACGGGCCTCGTTCTCGGGGCCGCGTGGCTCGTCCTCGCCCCGCTCCCGGAGGCCGGCGGGATGCGGGCCCTCTTCGTGATCGGGGCCGCCCTCGCCCTCCTCTCCGCCCTCCTCGCATGGCGATGGATCCGCGAGCCCCCGGAGAAGGTCGACCGGAAGCGGCTCGACTTCGTGGACCTCCACTGGCGGGTGGAGCGCGTCCGGTACCTCCCGATGCGGATCCTCCACCTCCTCGACCTCCGGAACCACGTCGGCGGGTCTCGGAGGTACTCCGGCGCCCTCCGGAGATACCTCATGGTCGTGTTCCTCCTGTTCTCCGGGTTCACGGCGTTCTACGCGATCTTCCCCGTGTACCTGCGGGACGTCGTGGGCCTCTCCACGCCGCAGGTCTTCGCGGTCTTCCTCGCGAGCCAGGTCGCGTCCGCGATCGCGTACGGGCAGGTCGGCGGATGGATCCGGAACCGGGGAGGGCGGCGCGTGCAGCTGTACGCGTCCGTGGCCCGGGCCGGGCTCTTCCCTGCCTTCCTCCTCCTGCCCCTCCTCCCCGGGGGGCCCCTGGCGATGTTCGCGATGATCCTCGGGTTCCACGGGCTCGTCGGTCTGTGCTGGGCCGCGATCAACGTCGCGGGGTCCACGATCGTCTCCGAGCTCGCGCCGGCCGGGGAGCGGTCCGGCGTGATGGGCGCCTTCAACGCGGTCCAGGGGTTCGGTGCCATCCTCGGCCCGCTGACGGGGGGCTTCGTCGCACACCTGTTCGGGTTCGCGGCGGGAATCTTCGCGTCCTCCGCGTTCATCGTCGTCGGCGCTTTCCTCCTGGGCCTGCCCGGTTCGACGTCGTAGGACGGGTGCCTCCGCGCCATCCTTATCTAGAAAGTCCATGATGGGCGGCCCGCAGTGTTCCGGAGCCTCGTCACCCGCCGCGGGAAAACCCACGCGTACCTCCGGGTGCTGTATCTCTCGAACTTCATCCTGCGCCTCGCCTTCGGGTTCGTCCTCCTCACCCTCCCGTTCTACGTGAGCCCGGACCCGCGGTTCAAGTACAACACGCTCCTCCAGGTCGCGATCATCGCGGTGCCGTATCCGTTCGCGGAGATGCTCACCGCGAACTGGTTCGGGTCCGTCTCCGACAAGCTCGGCCGGAAGCGCGTGATCGTGAGCGGCTCCGTGTGGGCGATGCTCATGGTCCTCCTGTACCCGTTCACCCAGGACACCCTCGCCCTTGCCGCGATCCACGGGCTCCACGGGATCGGGGCCGCCGCCACGGTCGCGCCGTCGATCGCGATGATCGCGGACTATGCGGACCCCCACGACCGCGGCCGCCAGATGGGGTTCTACGATTACTCGACGTTCGCGGGCTACATCATCGGGGCCGTCTTCGCGGGCATCCTGATCGTCCTCTTCGAGGGGCTCGGGTATAGCCAGTTCGGCGCGGTCCGCCTGACGTTCTTCCCCGTCGCCTTCTTCCTCGGGCTCTCCGCGATCATCCTCCAGATCTACGTCCGCCGGGAGAAGGTCACCGCGGTCCGTGCAAAGCTCTTCGACTTCCGGGACCTCCGAGAGGTCCTGAAGGTGCGCGAGATCAGCGTCCTCCTCCCGGTGTGGCTGATCATCTCCACGATCCTCGGGATCGCCCTCACGTACCTGCCGCGGGTCCTGTACGAGGCGAACGTCCAGGCCCTCGACATCGCCCTCCTGTTCGGCGGGGTCGGCTTGGCCCTCCTCTTGCTCCAGCCCCTCTGGGGGAAGATCTCCGACATCGTCGGCCGGGTGCCCGTGATGTTCTACGGGATCCTGAGCATCCTCGGCGTGATCCTGATGGCGGCCCTGTTCTGGGAGCGTATCCTCGCGCGCGAGCCCCTGTACCTCGCCCCCGTCGGACTCCTCGCCCTGGGGTCGGGCGCGTTCGTCCCGTCCGCCCTCGCCTTGATGGCGGACACCGCCCCGCAGACGAAGTACGGGGCGACGATGGGCCTGTACTCCTTCGCCCTCGGGTTCGGGTTCTTCGTCGCGGAACTCAGCGGGCTCGTGATCATCGCGGTGTACGCGTCCTCGCTCCCGCCAAACCCGTCCGTCGACGAGGTCCGCAACGCGATCGGAGGCGCCCTCCAGGGATTGTTCTTCCTGTCCCTCGGCCTGATCGCCCTCGCCGTCCTCCTGATGGTGCGGTTCTTCGTCCTTGGGCGGAAGAAGGAGCGGGAGCCCGTAGGCGCCGTCCGTGGGCTCCGGAACGGGCCCCGGTGAGAGGAATGCGGCGGCCAGGATTTGAACCTGGGAACCCCTGCGAGATCAGACCCTGAATCTGACGCCTTTGACCGGGCTTGGCTACCGCCGCACGGGTGGCGCTCCATGCGCGGGGTCTGCAAGAACGTTGCGGTGGGGATTCCGTGCGAACTCTATTCCCACCCCCGGCATGGAGGGAATCGTGGTCAAGGTGCGGTGCGGGACTCGCCCCGGAGTGGAAGGCGTGCCCGTGCTGCAGCTAGGCGACGACGGGGAACGTTCCGCCGCCTACGCTTTCTTCATGATCTTGAGGAACCCGTTCGACTCGCAGACGTGGAGGTTCCTCTTCAGGAGGACGTCCGTGAACTCCTCCCAGCTGATGATCTCGATGCGGCCGTTCCGCCCCTTCGTGAACTGGATCGCGCCGTCCGTCCCCTTCACCCGTCCGGGCTTGAGCCCCGCCTTGCGGGCCTTCTCCTTCGCGGCCTCGACGCTGATCGGTTCCATCACCATGTGAACGCCTCCGCGGGTCCTCGACCGGGGATGGCGATGCATTTGAGGGTTCCTATTTAACGATTCGGAGGCGAGTCGCGGATCCGGCAACGAGCGCGCCCGCGCTCCGGTGGGCAAGGGTTTTGAGAGCGGGGCGGATAGACCCGGCGTGCGGCTGTTCGGTTCCTCGGGGATCAGGGGGATTGCGAACGTGGACGTGACGGCCGACCTCGCGATGGCGGTGGGCCGGGTCCTGGGCTCCGTGCACGGGTCCGCGATCGTGGGTCGCGACCCCCGCCTCACGGGGGAGATGCTCGCCTCCGCCCTGATCGCGGGCGTCCTCGCTTCCGGGGCGGACGCGACGGACGCGGGGATGGTGAGCACGCCGACCCTCGCCCGCGGCGCGAAGGATTACGCGTGCGGCGTCGTGATCACCGCATCCCACAATCCCGCCCCGTACAACGGGATCAAGGTGTGGAACCCGGACGGGGTCGCGTTCGACGAGGCCCAGCAGGAAGAGATCGAGGACGCCCTCGAACGGAAGTCGTTCGCCCACGCAGCATGGAACAAAGTCGGGACCCGCCATACGCGCGGGGACCTCGCGGAGCTCCACAAGGAATCGATCCTCGCCGTCGTGGGCCACGCGGCCCTCAAAGTCGTCGTGGACTGCGGGAGCGGCGCGACGTCCGAGATCACCCCCGCCGTCCTGAAGGGGATGGGGTGCAAGGTCACCGCTCTGAACGCCGAGCCGGACGGGCACTTCCCCGGGAGGGACCCGGAGCCCACGGAAGAGAACCTCGAGCTCCTCCGCAGGACCGTCCGCGCGCTCGAGGCGGACATCGGGATCGCGCACGACGGGGACGGGGACCGGATGGTCGCGGTGGACGAGAAGGGGCAGTTCGTCGGCGGGGACAAGCTCCTGGCGGTGTTCGCGAGGCGGGAGGTGAAGAAATCCGTGGTCGTCCCCGTGGACACCTCGATGGCGATCGACGAGATGCTCCCGAGGGCGAAGGTGTACCGCACGCGGGTCGGGGACGTGTACGTCGCGCAGGAGGTCCGCCGGCGGAAGGCGGACTTCGGCGGGGAACCCTCCGGGACGTGGCTGTTCCCGCGGGTCACGATGTGCCCGGACGGCGTGTACGCGGCCGCCCACCTCGTCTCGATCGTGAAGGAGACCTCGCTCTCCGAGCTCGTCGCCCAGGTCCCCCAGTTCCCGATCCTCCGGGGTGGGGTCCCGTTCCCCACCGCGGAGCGTGAGTCCGTCGTCGCGAAGCTCGACGCGGCGCTGCGGCAGATCGACGGGAAGCTCGAGACCGTGGACGGATGGCGGCTGGGCTTCGAGGACGGCTGGTTCCTCGTCCGGGTCTCCGGGACGGAGCCCAAGGTCCGGATCACCGCGGAGGCCCGCACGGAGGTGCGGGCGAAAGAGCTTTACGAACTCGCCTCATCGAAGGTGAAGGCGGCGACATGAAGGCGTGGATCCTGAGCGCGGGGGAGGGCACGCGGATGCGCCCCCTCACCGCGAACCTTCCGAAGCCGCTTCTCCCCGTGGCGGGGAAGCCGTTCCTCGCGCACACCGTCGAGGCCCTCCGGGATGCGGGGGTCACGGAGCTCGCCGTGCTCATCGGGTGGCAGGGCCGCCGTGTGAAGGAGTACTTCGGGCGCGGGGACGCCTTCGGCGTGAAGCTGTCGTACGAAGAGCAGGCGGAGCGGCTCGGCACCGCCCACGCGATCGGGATGGCGCGCGATCACGTCTCGGGCGACTTCCTGAGCGTAAATGGGGACGTCGTGTTCTCCGCGAAGGCCGTGAAGGGCCTCCTGGAGTTCCACAGGAAAGTGAAGGGACCCGTGATGGCGGTCGCGGAGGTCGGGAACCCCGCCGCGTTCGGGGTCGTGGAGATCGAGGGAGACCGGGTCGTCGGGCTCGAGGAGAAGCCGAAGGCCCCGAAGTCGAAGCTGATCAACGCAGGCGTGTACCTGTTCCCCGCGGACATCTTCTCGTTCATCGACCGCACCACAAAGTCCCCGCGCGGGGAGTACGAGATCACGGACACGATTCGCCTCCTCATGGAGAACCGGGACGTGTTCGCGTACCGGCTCCCGGACCCGTGGATCGACGTGGGTCGGCCGTGGGACCTCCTCGAGGCGAACGCGATCCTGATGCGGGGCCTGAAGGGCCGGATCGACGGCGAGGTGGCGAAGGGCGCGAGCCTCGTCGGCGAGGTCGTCGTCGAGTCGGGCGCCAAGGTCCTCGACGGTGCGTACGTCCAGGGCCCGACGTTCATCGGGAGGGATTCGGAGATCGGACCGAACTGCTTCATCCGCCCCGCGACGACGATCGGGCGGAAGTGCAAGGTCGGGAACGCGTGCGAGGTGAAGAACAGCATCCTGATGGACGGCACCCACGTACCGCACCAGAACTACGTCGGGGACTCGATTCTCGGGGAGCGGTGCAACCTCGGGGCAGGGACGAAGGTCGCGAACCTCCGGCTCGACGAGGAGAACGTGAAGGTGTCGTGGCGCGGCGCGATGATCGATACGGGACTCCGGAAGCTCGGAGTGATCATGGGGGACGACGTGAAGACGGGGATCAACGCGTCAATCGACGTCGGGACGATCATCGGGGAAGAGACGTTCATCGGGCCCGGCGCGGTCGCCCGGGGGGTCATCGCGCCTCGCAGCCGGATCTACTGATTCCATGCGGATCGTCCAAGTGTGCCCCTGGTTCGAGCCGTACGTCGGGGGCGTCGAGACCCACGTCGCCACGCTGTCCTCGGAGCTCGTCCGCCGCGGGCACGAGGTGACCGTCCTCACGAGCCGGGCGGACCGCGGTCTGCCCGAAAGGGAGGATCTCAACGGGATCCACGTCCGGCGCGTGAAGACCCGCGCGGTCTGGCTCCGCACGCCGATCGCTCCCGCAACGAAGGCCGCGCTCGCCTCCATGGAGGCGGAGGTGGTCCACGCCCACTCTCCACCGCCCCTCACGTCGTATTACGCCGCGAGGGCGAGTTCCCGGCTGCGCCTCCCGTTCGTGATCACGTACCACTGCGACATCGAGGCCCCCTCTGTGTTCGGCCCCCTCGTCGAGCCCGTGTACCGCCATACCCTGGGATACTCGACGATTCGCCGGGCGGACCGGATCATCGTGACGACCGCGACGTACGCGGCGACGAGCCGCGCGGTGTGGGCGTATCGTCCCGCAGTGATCCCGAACGCGGTCGACCTGGAGCGGTATCGTCCGGAGAATGACGGGAGCGCGATTCGCGCCCGCCACGGGATACGCGAGGGAGAATCGGTCGTCCTGTTTGTCGGCCGGATGGTCGCGCACAAGGGCATCGAGACCCTCATCGAGGCCGCGAGGTCCGTCGCCTACGCGAAGTTCCTCCTCGTCGGCGGGGGTCCAGAGCTCGACTCCCTCCGCCGCGTCGCCGCTCGCCTCGGGGTCGCGGGGCGGGTCATCTTCACGGGCCAGGTCTCCGGGGAGGACCTGCCCTCCTACTTCGCGGCGTGTGACGTGTTCGTCCTGCCATCCGTCTCCCGCCTGGAGGCGTTCGGGATCGTCGCCCTCGAGGCGATGGCGTCCGGGAAGCCCGTCGTCGTCAGCGACATCCCCGGCGTCCGAGAGGTGATCGCGGACGGGAAGGAGGGGCTCCTCGCGGACCCCGTGGACCCTGAGAGCGTGGCGGGCAAGATCCGGATCCTCCTCGCGGACGACCGCAAGCGATCCGCGATGGGGCGGGCGGGGCGGGAGACCGTGGAGAGGAACTTCTCCGTCCGGACCGTCGTGGACCAGATCGAGCAGGTGTACCGGGATCTCGTCGGGCAGGGGGAGTCTCCCTAGGGTACGACCTCGAGCGTCACGGGACGCCCCGTGTTGTCCCACGCGGCCCACGTGGTCTCGTCGTACGGCTTCCCCGCGATGATGTGGACGCCTCCGAACTTCGAGAAGAAGTGCCGGTCCTCATCCGACGGGTGGAACGCCCCGCTCGGGTGGCTGTGGACGGTGCCCACGACGCTAAAGTCCGGAGGCATGTTGTGCAGCCGGAAGATCGCGTGGCGGTTCCCCCCGATCGTCCCGGGGATCAGGAGGAGCTCCGTGATCACGCCCGCCTCCGCCCGGAGGATCGCCCCGAACTCGTTCGGGTATGCGTCCTTCGACGCGCCGAGGATCATCCGCAGGGTCTTCCGCCGGATCGCGGTCGGGCGCTGGAAGGCGGGCATTTCGTCCTCACGGCTTCGCGAGCTTCTGCTCGATGCGCTGGTAGAAGTCGTCGCGGAACCGGATGAACCTGGCGGGTTTCTCGCTCGCGGTGAACGCGAGGTCCGCGGTCCCCGAGAGCGGGACTTCCTTCTGGCCGTCCAGGACGAGGAGGCATTCCTTCGGCTTCGTCAGGCGGACCTTCACCGTGCTCTTCGGCGGGAAGACGATGGGCCGGAAGTACGGCGAGAACGGGGCGATCGCGGACACGATGAGGGCGTCCACCCGGGGGTCCACGATGGGCCCGCCGACGGACATCGAGTACGACGTGGAACCCGTCGGGGTCGCGACGATGATCCCGTCCGCTCGGACCCGCGCCGCGACCTGGCGGTCGACCTCGATTTGGAACGCGCGGATCTTCGAGACGTGGGCCGTGTGGACGACCCCTTCGTTCAGGCAGTCCGGCATCCGGCGGCCGTCTACGCTCACGCGGACCCGCATCCGGGGCTGCACGCGGTACTCCCCGGCGAGGACCTTCGGAAGGTACGCGTCCACCTCGTCCGCCATGATCTCCGCGAGGAACCCCAGGGAGCCGCTGTTGATCCCGAGGAGGTCCCCGTCCGCGAGCTGGAACGCCCGGAGGATTGTCCCGTCCCCGCCCACGGCGAGGATCACGTCGAACCTCTCCCCCTGGAACGGGACGCCCTTCGCCTTCAGCTGGTCCGCGATCTCCTTCTCGAGGACGACCTCGTGCCCCTTCCCGATGGACTTCACGATCCGCAGGCAGAGCTCCATCGTCCCCGGGATTTTCGGGTTCGCGGTGATCCCGATCCTCATGGGAGCATCCCCAGGATCTGCGAGTCCCCGTACGCGATCACGTTCGCCCGGGCCTCCGGGCTGAGTTCCATGTCGAGGGGCTCCCGGTCGAGTCCGACGACCTCCCCTCCCGCCTCCCGGACGATGAGGACGCCCGCAGCGACATCCATCGCGCGCAACTCGTGACCGACCTCAGTGCTATGGAGATAATAAAGGTCAACGGCGCCCCTCGCGACCATGCACAGATCGAGGGAGGCGGCGCCGAGGTTCCGGACCCGGCGTGCGGCGTTTGCCACGAGGAGTGCGTCCGTATGCGCCTTTTCCCCGAGATACACGTCAAAGACGGTGTCCCGTGCGGCGAACGGATTCCGGACGCGGATCGGCCTCCCGTCGAGGGACGCCCCCTTTCCCGCCTCCGCGAAGTACGTGTGGCTTGTCACGAGGTCCCGAACGAGTCCGGCGGCGACATCCCGGAGACGTTCGACCTTCCCCCGCCTCCCCCGCGGGACTGCGGCGATCGAGACCGCGTACGCGGGAAACCCCCGAACCGCGTTGTGCGTGCCGTCCACGGGGTCGAGGACGAGGGTCCACTCGCCCTCCCCGTCCACCCGCCCCGCTTCCTCGCTCACGACCGTGTATGGGAGGCCCCGGTCCCTGAGGAACGCGAAGGCGGCCCGCTCGGCGACGAGGTCGATCCGCTGGGTGTCCGCCCCCGTCGCCCCCCTCCCGACAATCTCCCCGAGGTCCCCCGCGAACCCGCGGATCGCGGCTTGGATCGCGTCCGCGGCTCCCTCCAGGACGGCCTTCACGGGAGGACGAGGGAACCCCGGGTAAAGAACCCTCCCGAGGTGAGGGACATGCTTATATAGAAGTCCTTACTTAGTTCGGCCGACTCAGACGTCGGAGGAGTCGCTTTATGATGCCTGCAGGAACGCAGATCTTGGTATTGAAGGAAGGGACGCGCCGGGAGAAGGGCAAAGGGGCCCAGTTCAACAACATCGCGGCCGCGAAAGCGGTCGCGGACGCGGTCCGGAGCACTCTCGGCCCGCGGGGGATGGACAAGATGCTCGTCGACTCCCTCGGGGACGTCGTCATCACGAACGATGGCGTGACGATCCTGAAGGAGATGGACATCGAGCACCCCGCCGCGAAGATGCTCGTCGAGGTCGCGAAGACCCAGGACGAGGAGGCCGGGGACGGCACGACGACCGCCGTGATCCTGGCGGGGGAGCTGCTGAAGAAGGCGGAGGACATGATCGAGCAGAACATCCACCCGACCGTGATCGCGGGCGGGTACCGGCTCGCGAGCGAGAAGGCCCGCGAGGTCCTGGACAAGATCGCCACGAAGGTGTCGATGACGGACACGGACGTCCTGCGGAAGGTCGCAATCACCGCGATGGCTTCCAAGTCGTCCAGCGGCCACCGGGATCTCCTCGCGAACGTCGTCGTGAAGGCCGTCACGATGGTCGCGGAGGAGCGAGCGGACGGCTCCCACTACGTCGATGACGACGACATCCAGATCACGAAGAAGCAGGGCGGCTCCATCGCGGACACGGAGCTCGTCGAAGGGGTCATCGTGGACAAGGAGCGCGTCCACCCGGGCATGCCCGCCCAGGTCGAGAACGCGAAGATCGCCTTGATCGACGTCGCCCTCGAGGTGAAGAAGACAGAGATTGACGCGAAGATCGAGATTACGGACCCGAGCCAGCTCCAGGCGTTCCTTTCTGAGGAGGAGAACATGCTCCGCCGGATGGTCGCCACGGTCCACAAGTCCGGCGCGACCGTCCTGTTCTGCCAGAAGGGGATCGACGATCTCTCGCAGCACTTCCTCGCGAAGGCGGGGATCTACGCGGTCCGTCGGGTGAAGAAGTCCGACATGGAGAAGCTCGCGAAGGCGACGGGCGGGAAGCTCGTCACGAAGCTGGACGAGCTCTCGAAGGACGACCTCGGACATGCGAAGCTCGTGTACGAGAAGAAGATCGGGGACGACCAGATGACGTTCGTGACGGGTTGCAAGGACCCCCACGCGGTCTCGATCCTGATCCGCGGCGGGACGGAGCACGTCGTCGACGAAGTGGAGCGGTCCCTCGAGGACGCCCTCAGCGTCGTCGCGTGCGCGGTCGAGGACGGCAAGGTGATCACGGGAGGCGGCGCGTCTGCCGCGGAGATCGCCCTCGGCCTGCGGGACTACGCGTCCACGGTCGGCGGCCGCGAGCAGATCGCGATCGAGGCGTTCGCGGACGCGGTCGAGATCATCCCCCGCACCCTCGCGGAGAACGCGGGACTCGACCCGATCGACACCCTGATTGCGATCCGCAAGGAGCACAAGAAAGGCAGCAAGCACGCCGGCGTGAACGTCTTCACGGGGAAGGTCTCCGACATGCGGAAGGAGAACGTCGTGGAGCCGATCCGCGTGGGCGCGCAAGCGATCGCCTCCGCCACGGAGGCGGCCGTGATGATCATCCGGATCGACGACGTTATCGCCGCGAAGGCGGGCGGGGCCGGCGGGGGCGCCGGCGGCCCGAAGGGCGGCGAGGACGGCGGCGGAGACGGAGAGGAGTTCTAGGGTCCCTGCAGGGCCCGGGATTCCCATGGACGGTGAGGACGGAGCCCTCCGGTGGCCCTCCGTTCCGGAAGCGTTCCGGCGGCTCCTCGAGCGTCTCGAGCGCTTCGCGCCCCTTCCCCCCGGCACGGGCCCGATCCCACGCCTGGGACCCGGGGCCGTGAGCCTTGACCTTCATGGCCGAGAGATCGAACCCGTCACGGACGTGATCGAGGGAATCCACACAGTCTTCGTTACGATCGAGCTCCCCGGCGTGACCCGGAAGGACATCCACCTGAGAGCGACGGAGGGGACCCTCGTCGTCAGCGCGGACTCGCCGAGGCGAACGTACTCCCGGGAGATCCCGCTTCCCGCGCCCGTGAGGACGGACATCATCCGGGCGACGTACAAGAACGGGGTCCTCGACGTGTCCCTCGAGAGGAAGGATCGGAAATGGAACGTTCCTATCCGGTGAGGTGGGCGATGGCGAACGAGGCCCCGGACCCCGAAACGGCGGAGACGGTCGCCGCGTCGCCGGACGCGGTCCGGCTCGAGGGGGAGCTCGAGGAGACGAAGAAGCGGTTCGAGGAGGTCCTCACCCGCCTCGCGTACCTCCAGGCGGAGCTCGAGAACACCCGGAAGCGGGCGGCGCGGGAGATGGACCAGGCGGTCCTCTACGCGAACGAAGCCCTCGTCGCGCGACTCCTCCCCGTCCTCGACGACCTGGACGCGGCGGTCCAATCCGCAAAGGGGAAAGAGGGGAAGGGTTTGGACATGATCCGGGAGAACATCGTGAAGGCCCTGAGAGAAGCCGGTCTGGAGGAGATCCCCGCGGAAGCGCGGCCCTTCGACCCGTTCGTCCACGAGTGCATCCAGCTCGTGGAGGACAACACCCTGCCGGACGGCCAGGTGAAGGAGGTCGTCCAGAAGGGGTACACGTTCCAGAAGAGGGTACTGCGACCCGCCCGGGTCGCGGTCGTGAAGCACAAGACCACGGAATCCGAAGGTGATCAAGATGGCTAAGATCATAGGAATCGATCTGGGAACGACGAACTCGGAAGCCGCCTACATGGAGGGCGGGGCGCCGAAGATCATCCCGAGCGCGGAGGGCTCGACGTACGGCGGGAAGATGTTCCCGTCCGTCGTCGCGTTCACGAAGGACGGGCAGATCCTCGTCGGCGAACCCGCGAAGCGGCAGGCCGTGCTGAACCCCGAACGCACGGTGATGCAGATCAAGCGCAAGATGGGGACGGACTTCAAGGTCACGATCGACGGGAAGTCGTACACGCCGCAGGAGATCAGCGCGATGATCCTGCGGAAGATCAAGACGGACGCGGAGGCGTTCCTCGGGGACAAGGTCACCCAGGCGGTGATCACGGTCCCCGCGTACTTCAACGACAACCAGCGTCAGGCGACGCGGGACGCCGGGAAAATCGCGGGACTCGAGGTCCAGCGGCTCGTGAACGAGCCCACGGCGGCCGCCCTCGCGTACGGCCTCGACAGGAAAGGCGAGGGGAAGATCTGCGTCCTCGACCTCGGGGGCGGGACGTTCGACGTCACCCTCATGGAAATGGGGGACGGAGTGTTCGAGGTCGTCTCGACGAGCGGCGACACCCAGCTCGGGGGGATGGACATGGACAACGCCCTCGTGACGTGGCTCGTCTCCGAGTTCCGGGCCGAGACCGGTGTTGGCGTGTCCAAGGACCGCCAGGCGATGCAGCGGATCCGGGACGGGGGAGAGAAGGCGAAGATCGAGCTCTCCAGCACGCTCGAGACGACGATCAACCTGCCGTTCCTCACCCAGAAGGGGGACAAGCCCCTCCACCTGGAGAAGCGGCTCACCCGCGCGAAGCTCGAGGAGCTCGTCGAGCCCGTGCTCACCCGCCTCGAGGGGCCGATCAAGCAGGCGTTCAAGGACGGCGGCTGGAAGTATTCCGACGTGAACCACGTGATCCTCGTCGGGGGCCCGACGCGGATGCCCGTCGTGCGGGGGCGGTTCGAGAGGATCCTCGGCCGGCCCGCGGAGCGGGGCGTCGACCCGATGCAGTGCGTCGCCCTCGGCGCCGCAATCCAGGCGGGGATCCTGAGCGGCGAGGTGAAGGACATCCTGCTCCTCGACGTCACCCCGCTGTCCCTGGGCGTCGAGACCCTCGGCGGCGTCTTCCACAAGCTCATCGAGCGGAACACGACGATCCCGACCCGGAAGTCGGAGATCTTCACGACCGCCGCGGACGGCCAGTCCACGGTCGAGGTCCACGTGCTCCAGGGGGAGCGGTCGATGGCCTCGGACAACATCAGCCTGGGGAAGTTCTACCTCACCGGGTTGCCGCCCGCGCCCCGCGGGTTGCCGCAGATCGAGGTCACGTTCGACATCGACGCGAGCGGGATCCTCACGGTGACCGCGACGGACAAGGGGACCGGGAAGTCCGAGAAGCTGACGATCATGGCCCCGCAGCGGCTCTCGAAGGACCAGATCGACCGCGCGATGCGGGACGCGGAAAGCCACGCGGAGGACGACCGCCGTGCGAAGGAGCTCGTGGAGACGCGGAACCAGGCGGACTCCCTGATCTACGCGACGGAGAAGATGCTCCGCGAGATGGGAGACAAGATCTCCGAGGCGACGAAGAAGTCCGTCCAGGAGCGCGTGGAGGACGTGAGGAAGGCGCTCGACTCGAAGGACCTCTCGACCCTGCGGAAGGCGATCGACGCGCTGAACACGGAGGCCCAGAAGATCGGGATCGAGATCTACCAGCGGTCCCAGGCGGCCGCAGCCCCGCCGCCCTCCGGGGGGGACGGGTCCGGCGGCGGCTCCGGCGACTCCGGGGACGGTGGCGGCGCGAGCGGCCCGAAGGTCGTGGACGCGGACTTCGAGGAAGTCGACAAGTAAACACAGGTAGGAACCCATAAGGCATGGCGCGGGAATCGCAATCCGCGATGGGCAAGCGCGACTACTACGAGGTCCTCGGGATCCCGAAGACCGCGAGCGCGGAGGAGATCAAGAAGGCGTACCGTCGGCTCGCGAAGGAGTACCACCCCGACATGGCGAAGGGGGACAAGAAGGTCGCCGAGGAGCGGTTCAAGGAGCTCTCCGAGGCGTACGAGGTCCTCGCGGACGAGGGGAAGCGGAAGATCTACGACACGTACGGCCACGACGGCCTGAAGCAGCAGGTCTGGGGCGGCCAGGACTTCGACTGGTCCCGCTTCACCCACGCCGGGGACATCCGCGACCTCTTCGGCGACGAGCTGTTCCAGTCCTTCTTCGGCCGCTCTCCGTTCGGCGGGAGCCTGTTCGAGGACCTCCTCGGCGGCCGCGGCGGGCGTCGGCGGAGCCCGCGGCGGGGCCAGGACCTCCAGGTCGAGGTGGACGTCCCCCTCGAGGGGCTCGTCCACGGCATCCGTGAGGAGATCCGCGTCCCCCGGTCCGCGCCGTGCGATGCGTGCGGGGGGACGGGAGCGCGCGGGGGCAAGCTCGTGACGTGCCCCCAGTGCAACGGCCAGGGCCAGGTGAGCCGGAGCCAGAGCCGCGGATTCTCCCAGTTCATCAGCATCACGACGTGCCCGAAGTGCCAGGGGCGGGGCCGGTACCCGGAGGCCGCGTGTCCGACGTGCCGGGGCGCGGGCCGGATCCAGACGACGTCGACCCTGCACGTGGAGATCCCCGCGGGGGCTCCCGACGGCCTCCAGTTGCGGGTCCCCGGGAAGGGGGACGCCGGAGACCCCGGTGCGCCGCCGGGGGACCTGTACGTCGTCGTCCGGACCCGGGAGCATCCCCGGTTCCGGCGGGAAGGAAGGGACCTCCTCCTGGACTGGCCGATCTCGTTCCCGAGGGCGGCCCTCGGGGGAGAGGTCGAGGTCCCGACGCTCGACGGGTCCGCGCGGGTGAGAATCCCGCCGGGGACCCAGACCCGTACCGTGTTCCGCCTCCGGGGGAAGGGGCTGCCGGACCTGGAGACAGGGCGCCGAGGAGACGAGCTCGTCCACGTCACCGTCGTGACCCCAGAGCGGCTGGATGGGGAAGCCCGGAAGCTCCTGGACCGGCTCGACACGCTCGTCGGGGATCCGCGGCCGCCGGAATCCCGGCCCCCGTCCCGCGATCGGTGATCACGGGAACGGCAGGCCGGCGAGGATCGAGACGGCCTTGAAGAGCGCGTAGAAGCCGAGGAGGCCGCAGGCGACGATCAGTATGATCACGAGGTCTCGGCCAATCGTCGGCCGTTCCTGGACGATTTTCTCCGCCTGGGCCAGAGTCTCCCTCGGAACGCCCGCCGGATGGGGCATCCGTGTATGAATAGGATGTGAAACGGCTATCGACGCCGATTTTCACGTCCGTGAACATCGCGGCACGCTCGCAACGTTTTAGCCGCCACCCGGGCTTTCGAGGTCGATGCCGAAGGTCCTCGGGGTGATGACGGAGGACTTCCGCCTGTACCACGACCTCGTCGCGGAGCTGAAGGCCCGCGACATCCCGTTCGTCAGCCTCTCCTTCTCCCGCCGGATCCCGGAGAACGTCGGGGTCATCGTCACCTCCCCGAAGGAAGCGGACCGGGTCCGGAGGCCCCATGTCGTCGCGGAGGGGGACATCGGCGCGGCGATCGCCCGCGCGGTCCAGGTCCTCCATGGGAAGACGGAGTGGGAGGAGGTCCTCGTGGGGATCGACCCGGGCGAGGAGCCCGGGGTCGCGGTCGTGGGGGACGGACAGGTCCTCGCGACGTACCACGCGCCCTCGCCGGAGGCGGTCGCGGGGATTGTGCGGGACGCCCTCGGGACGTTCCCGTCCGCGAGGCGGCGGGTCCGGATCGGCCACGGGGACCGGACGAACCGGAACCGGATCCTGAACGCGCTCGCGCGGGAGAGCCTCCCGACGGAGATCGTCGACGAGGCGGGCACGACGGACCGGACCCAGGAGCCGGACATTGACGCCGCGATCAAGATTGCGTTCGTCCCCGGGGTGCGCGCGACCCCGCCGTACGACGTGGAGCCCACGCCGGGAGAGGTGCGGGAGATCCAGCGGAGGAGCCGGGTGTCGAGCGAGGGGGGCGTCACGATCTCGAAGGACCTCGCGTCCCGCGTCGCCCGCGGGGAGATCACGCTGGACGAGGCGATCCGGAAGCAGAGACACCTCGAATGAGGCCCGGGGTCATGGGCCCACGACCCGCTTGTAGCGGGCCTCGATCTCCTTTCGCTTCTTGAAGTACATCTCCTCCGCGATCTCCCCCGCCGCAAGCTTCGCCTCGAGGTCGTCCATCTCCCGCTGGAAGTCCTGGCGGAATCCGTCGTGGTGCTCCTTCGCCGCGCGGTCGAGGAGTTCGACGAGGTCCTTCCCCCGCAGCGTGACCTGGTACACGATCCGGGGCCGGCCCGTGGGCGGGAACACCGCGGCCCGGTCCACAAGGCCCCAGTCGAACAGCTCGACGAGCTGCTTGTCCACTGCCTGGCGGCGGATCTTCATCTTCTTCGCGAGGTCCTCGGGATGGTCGAACCCCTGCTGGAGCAGCTTCAGGATCTGGAGCCGGGTCGCGGAGGCCACGATGCGGATGAGCTCCAGGGGGTCGTCCGGCACGCGCCCGCATCGGCGCGGCGCAAATCAACCTTCTTCAACCCTCGGGTTGACGTTGTCCTCCGACGCGTGGAGGCTTTCTTCGCGCTCCGTGAAGCTCGCCTAAATACGCCCACGTGCTTGGTCTCTCTCATGTCCGGCAAGAAGTCGGTCGGAAAGGAACACGAGATGACGATCTACCTCGATGTCGAGGTCCGCCCACCCTTCAGCGTGGTGCTGCGGTGAAGCGGTCCGAGATCCTCCGGCGGCTCGAGGAGCGGCTCGCACGGGGCGAGATCTCCGAGAAGACGTACGTGGAGATCAAGGGCCGGTACGAGGCGGAGCCCGACGAGCCCGAGCCCCAGGAGTCCTCGCAGGTGGGGCACGCCGGGCACGCGGGCCACCCCGAGGACCTCGGCATGCTGATCGAGCGGACGATCCGCGAGTCCGTCGAGCCGATGCTCCGGGGCATGCCGGACCTCGAGCGGAGGATCCGCGAGTCCGTGGACCCCGCGATCTCCGGCATGCGTTTCGGGGACTTCGGCGAGGGGGTCCAGTCCCGGAACGGGAACGTGAAGATCGTCGGTTCGGGCGTCGTCTCGGGGAACCCCGTGCGCGCCCACGAGTTCAAGTCCGCGGGGTCCGGCCGGGTCGCCGGGGACCTCGAGGCGGACCTCGCGAAGGCGGCGGGATCCTGCATGTTCGAGGGGAACGTGACCGCGCGGGAGTTCCACACCGCGGGCTCCGCCAAGGTGAACGGGGACCTGAAGGGACAGGAGGTCCACAGCTCCGGCTCCCTCTCCGTCGGCGGGGACGTCGAGGCCCACGAGGTCCACGTCCGCGGAAGCATGAGCGTCGGCGGACGAACGACCGCGCAGGAGTTCCGGCTCGCCGGCGGGGGGAACTTCGGCGGCCCCATCGAGGCCCAGGAGGTCGACATCGAACTCGGCGGGGACGTGAGCGCGCCGGTGATCCACGGGACAGAGGTGAACGTCCGCCGGCCCGGCGGGTTCTTCCGCGGCCGCTGCGAACTCCGAGCGGACCGGATCGCGGCCCGCGAGGTGAACCTGGAGTGCACGATCGCGAACCTCGTCGTCGGCGAGGAGGTCGTGATCGGCCCGCACTGCCGGATCGGGGCCGTCGAGGCGCGCGACCTCACCGTCCACGAGTCCTCCGAGGTGAAGGAACGCAGGCCCCTGACCCGCGGGGCCATTGATGCTCAAGCGGGGTACCGAGGAAGCGGCGCACCTCCTCCGCCAGCTCCCGCGGCCCCGCCATCCCCGCCGAGTCCGCCCGCGCCTCCGGTGCCGCCGGAGGGCCCGTCCTCGGATTGACAATCGGGTGGACACTTTTATAAGGGTTGTCTGGGTTGGAATCTCGCGTGCCCGAAAGGGTTGTTCTCAAGGTCGCCGAAGCGCCCCAGTCCGACGTGGGCCTCGGCCGCGCGCGGGTGGACACGAAGACGCGGATGGCTCTCGGCGTGGACGTGGGCGAGATCATCGAGATCATCGGGAAGAAGTCCACCGCAGCGAAACTGTTCCGAGTGATGCAGGAGGACGAGGGCAAGGGGATCATCCGGATCGACGGCCTCGTCCGCCGGAACGTCGGCGTGTCGATCGGGGACAAGGTCGAAGTCCGGAAGGCGGACGTCTTCCCCGCGGAGCGGGTGACGATCGCGCCGATCATCTCCGAGGGCCACAAGATCAGCTTCGGCCAGGGGATCGAGAACTTCGTGAAGCGCGGCCTCCTGAAGCGCCCGCTCACGAAGGGGGACGTCGTGATCGTCCCCGGGATCGCGCTGATGGGCGGCGCCCTCCCGTTCATGGTGATCAAGGTAATCCCGAAGGGCGTCGTCCAGATCGTGGACGACACGATCATCGAGATGAAGGAGGAGCCCGTCCGCGAGGGCGAGGTCCTCACACCGACGGTCACGTACGAGGACATCGGCGGCCTGAAGGAGGAGCTCCGGAAGGTCCGCGAGATGATCGAGCTCCCGCTGAAGCACGCGGAGCTCTTCGAGCGCCTCGGCATCGACCCGCCGAAGGGCGTCCTCCTCTTCGGGCCCCCGGGCACCGGGAAGACCCTGATCGCGAAGGCGGTCGCGAACGAGGCGGGGGCGAACTTCTACTCCATCCAGGGCCCGGAGATCATGTCGAAGTACTACGGTCAGTCCGAGGAGCGGCTCCGGGAGAAGTTCGAGGAGGCCCAGAAGAACGCGCCCTCGATCCTGTTCATCGACGAGCTCGACTCCATCGCCCCGCGGCGGGAGGAGGTCACCGGGGAAGTGGAGCGACGCGTCGTCGCACAGCTCCTCACCCTGATGGACGGCCTCAGCGGCCGCGGGCAGGTCATCGTGATCGGCGCGACGAACCGGGACGAGGCGATCGACCCCGCGCTCCGGCGGCCGGGCCGCTTCGACCGGGAGATCGAGATCGGGGTGCCGGACCGCATCGGACGGAAGGAGATCCTCCAGATCCACACCCGAGGGATGCCGATCGAGGGGACCGAAGAGGAGCGGGACGGGCTGCTCTCGGACCTCGCGAACGTGACCCACGGTTTCGTCGGGGCGGACCTCGCCGCCCTCGCACGGGAGGCCGCGATGAAGGCTCTGCGGCGGTACCTCCCGGACATCGACCTCGAGAAGCCGATCCCCGCGGAGATCTTGGAGAAGATGCGGGTGCTCACGGAGGACTTCAAGGGGGCCCTGAAGGAAGTGGAGCCGAGCGCGATGCGGGAAGTCCTCGTCGAGGTGCCCCACATCACCTGGGCGGACGTCGGCGGCCTCGAGGACGTGAAGCTGAAGCTGAAAGAGGCGGTCGAGATGCCCCTGAAGGACCCGGACGCGTTCAAGCGGATGGGGATCCGCCCGCCCCGCGGCATCCTGCTCTACGGTCCCCCGGGGACCGGGAAGACCCTCCTCGCGAAGGCTGTCGCCACGGAGAGCGAGGCGAACTTCATCTCGATCAAGGGCCCCGAGGTGATGTCGAAGTGGGTCGGGGAGAGCGAGAAGGCGGTCCGCATGATCTTCAAGAAGGCGAAGCAGGTCGCACCGTGCGTCGTCTTCCTCGACGAGATCGACGCGATCGCGCACCGACGCGGGTTCGACGCGGACAGCGGGGTGAGCGAGCGGGTCGTGAACCAGCTCCTCACGAGCCTCGACGGCCTCGAAAGCATGGAGGGGGTCGTCGTGATCGGCGCCACGAACCGGCCGGACATGATCGATCCGGCACTCCTGCGGAGCGGACGGTACGACCGGATCATCCTCGTCCCCGTCCCGGACAAGAACGCCCGCCTCGAGATCCTCAAGGTCCACACGAAAGAGATGCCCCTGGAGGGGGTCGACATCGAGGAACTCGCGGTGGAGCTCGAGGGGTACACGGGCGCGGACATCGAGGGCCTCTGCCGGGAGGCCGCGATGCTCGCCCTCCGGGAGAACAAGAAGGCGAAGAAGGTCACCATGGTCCACTTCCAGGAGGCCACGAAGGCGGTCCGGCCATCGATCGACGAGGAGACGATGAAGTTCTACGAGCGGATCGGCCGGGACCTCGAGAAGGGGATCGCCCGCCGGAAGGAGGAGCTCGCTCTCGGGTACTTCCGGTGAGCCCGCGGCCTCCTCCCTCCCGCACAATCCTCAAATAGACCCCCGACGGATGCGGTCCCAGCGTCAGAAGGGACGTGATGGGATGAAGAAATTCGCTACGGAGCTGAAAGGCAAGACCGTCATGACTCAGGACGGTCAGATCCTCGGGATGATTGAGAACTTCATCATTGACACCCGTTCGGGCAAGGTGGAGAACGTTCTCGTCGTTCCCGCGGAAGAGGTGGAGCCGAGGATGTTCAAGACGGACCCAGCGGGCCGGATCATCCTCCCCTTCAACGGGATGAAGGCGATCAAGGACGTCGTCGTGATGAACGTCGGCGGCGGGACGTAGGCCTCAGCGGGTCGGCCGGAACAGCCCCATCGCCTTCGTCATCGCCTGAGGGTCCTCCAGCAGCGCCTCGAGCACGGCTTCCAGGAGGGCGGCCGTGTTCCACACCTCGACCATCAACTCGGGGTCCTGCCCCGGACCCCATTCGGCGGACGCAATCCTCACGCGGAACACCCCTGCACAAAGGAAGAATGGGACGCCGTTACGGCGTCCCTTGACGCCCCGCCTACTTGACGACGTCCTTCAGCTTGCCCGCGAGCTCGGACAGGTCCATCCCCGTCAGGCTCTTCACGAGGGCCGGCGCCGTCGCGGCGATGTCCACGACGCTGCTCACGAGCTGGGACGGCCCGCGGTCCCCCATGATGATCAGCTTCTCCGTGGACTCGAGGGACCTCGCGGCGTTCGCGACGATCTCGGGGAGCTTCTCGACGATCATCTGCGTGATCGCGGCCTTGCCGTATTGCTCCCACGCCGCCGCCTTCGCCCGCATCGCCTCCGCCTCGGCGAGTCCGGTCGCCTTGATCGCGTAGGCGTTCGCCTCGCCCTTGAGCCGGATGATGTCCGCCTCCGCGGTCCCCTCCTGGCGGATCCGCTCCGCTTCGCCTTGGGCGACACGAGAAAGTCGCTCCTTCTCGCCCTCCGCCACGAGGATTGCGCGTTCCTTCTCGCCCTCCGCGGTAGTCACGAGCCGGCGCTTCTCGCCGTCGGCCTCCGCCGCCACCGCGTCCGCCTTCGCCTTCGCGGGGACGACCTGATCCGCGGCCTGCTCCTGCTGACGCCGGAGGACTTCCTGCGTCTGGACGAGGACCTGCTGCTCCTTCTGCCGGATGTCGATCTTCGTCTGCTCGACGACGAGCTCCTGGTTCCGGCGGGCGGTCTGCATCTGGAAGGCGATCTCCCGGTTCGACCGTTCCGTCTCGACTTCCGTCTCCGCCTTGAACCGAATCACGTCGCGGTCCCGGTGATATTGGGCGACCTGCGCCTCCGCGTCCGCGTTCGCCTTCTCCGCCTGCTGCGCGGCGATGGCCTCGGCGATCGTCGCCTCCCGGTTCGCGTTCGCCTTCCCGACGCGGGCGTCCCGCTTCACCTCTTCCGTCCTCTTGATTCCGAGGGCGTCGAGGTAGCCGTGTTCGTCCTCGATCTCCTTGATCACAAAGGAGCGGATCTCGATGCCCATGTTCTTGAGGTCCTCCCCCGCCATCGTCAGGATCTTTGACGCCATCGCGTCCCGCTCGCTGTTGATCTGCTCGATTGTGAGCGTCGCGCACACGCCACGGACGTGGCCCTCGAGCGTCTTCAGGGCGATCTCGTTGATCTCGAGGTCAGTCTTGTGGAGGAGCTGCCCCGCCGCCGTCCTCAGGACGTCCGCGTCGTCGGAGATCCGCACCTGTGCGACGGCCTTCACGTTCACCCTGGCGCCGCTCCGCGCGACGTCCGTGACGAGCTCGTTCACGTTCACGTCCAGGGTCCGGATCCCGAGGGGGAGGAAGCGATAGCTCTCCAGAATCGGGACGATGAACTTCCCGCCGCCCCTCCGGACGTCGTATCCCTTTCCTCCGAATCCCCTGCCGTACACGACCATCGCCGCATCCGGCGGGACCTTCTTGTAACGGGCCGCGTACGCGCCGACCAGTCCCAGGAAGGCCAGGATGCCCAGTATGCCCACCACGATCAAGATAGTCTCTTCGCCTGCCATGCCTTCACTTCCCCCTTCACACCTTCTCGACGATGAGGGAGCTTCCCTCCATTCCGGTGACTTGAACTCGGTCGCCCGTCTTCAGGCTGTCCTTCGAAACCGCGGAAATCAGGGTGCGTCCCGCCGCCTCCGTGACGACGAGGACCTGCCCCCGGTTCCCGGGTCCTACGGGCACGGTGATCTCTCCGTGAGACCCGATGAGGTCCTTGAGCCGGTACTCGCTCGTGGCCTGGGTCTTCACGAAGACGTTGACCATCGCCCAGTACACGATCGCGGTGAGGAGCGCGGAGAGGACGCCCGCTGCGAACGGCACGCCGTACGTCGGGAGGAATCGGGTGACTTCCATGACGGTACCGAACACGCCGAAGAAGGTCCCGAAGACGAACAGGATCGGCAGGCTCAGAGGGGAGATCCCCGCACCCGCGAACTGGCCCTGGTCCGTCGCGAGGTCGTGGCCGGCGCCTCCCACGTCGACGCCGCCCGCATCGATGCCATGGCCGATGTCGAGGTGGATGTCGAAGACTCCCCCCAGCCCTCCGAGGAACCCCATCGTGATCAGGAGGATCGAGAACACGATCGTAATTACCAGATAGACGAACACCGGATCGACGGCCATCGGATCACTTCTCCTCCGAGTACTCCTCCCACGTCTTCCCCGTCTCCTGCCAGTCCTTCACGACTTTCTTCGCTTTCTTCGGGGGAAGCTGGACCTTCTCCGCGGAAGGAGGCGTCGGCACGCTCGACCCCGTGAACCTCGCTCCGCAGTTCCAACAGAAGGCGTCTCCTTGCCACGAGCGGGCGCCGCAGTTCGGGCAGAACCGGGAGGCCGAACCCGTGGTCGGCGCGGTTGGCGGCGCTGTCTTTGGAGGCTGAGGGGCGGCCGTTGTCGGCGGAATCGCCCGCGGTGTCGGCGATGGTGGATAAACGCTAGAGGCGGTCGCACCGTCACGCTTCGTGGCGGGGGTTGTCGTTGGGGCCGACGCCCTCTCGAAGTCGGAGGTCATCATCGGCGACGCTTTCATCACCCCGACCAGTTTGGGCTTCTCGAAGACGGCCCCGCACGCGTCGCACGAGGTCGCGTCCACAGACACGATCGCGTCGCACTTCTCGCACACAAACCCGCGGAAGAGGACCCCCTTTTTTCCGAATCCCAGGTCCCGGTCCGGGTTGAAGACGAGCTCGCGGTTCATGTCGAAGTCGAGGGGGCGGTCCAGGTCGAACTGGAGCTCCCGGATGTGGTAGAACCCGAGGTCCCGGTTCGAGTTGAAGTTGAGAAGGTTCGGCACGGCCCCTTCACTCCGTCAAGCTCCTTAGGGGGAGGCTCCCCCTTAAAAGTTGTGCATGGAACTCCCGGGGACCCCCGGGTCTCCCCATAGGAACCGGCCTAGATCGGCGACCGTTTCTCCTGCTTCACGACGTTCAGGACGACCTGCGTGTACGTCCGCTCGACGTTCTCCATCGCGACGAGCCGCTTGATGAACGCGTCGAGCTCCTTCGTGTTCTTGAAGCGCGCGATGATCACGCTGTCGTACTCGCCCGTGACGTCGTACACGTCGACGACCTTGTCCTCCCGCCCGATCTTCCGCTGGACCTCGAGGAGCTTCCCCTTCGAGATCCGGATCCCGATCACGGCGAGGACGTCGTACCCGAGCTTCTTCTCGTCGAGGACGGGGATGTAGCCGACGATGATCCCCTCCTGCTCGAGCCGTTTCACGCGGTTGCTGATGGTGCTGATGCTCACCCTCAGCTCCCGCGCGATGTCCCGGAAGCTCTTCCGCGCGTCCTGGTTCAGCCTGCGCAGAATCGCGACGTCGAGTTCGTCGAGGAGTTTCACGACCACGGCGGGCCTCCGAGTGGACGGAGGTTACTTAGCCTTTCCCCGGAGGGCCCCTGGAGGGCTGCTGCCAGGGCTCGTCAGTACGTATCCTGCCCTTGAGCGAGGAGGCGGAGCTTTCGGATCCGCTTGTCGACCGGCGGGTGGGTCGACTGGATCCGGGACAGCCAGTTCCCCGCGAACGGGTTGACGATCCACAGGCTGGAAGAGGAGGGGCTTCCGAAGTCCATCGGGTTCAGGCGGTTCCGGTACTCGAGCTGCTCCAGCGCGTCCGCGAGCGCGTCGGGCGCGCCGATCGTCTTTGCCCCGACATAGTCGGCCTTGTACTCCCGGCTCCGAGAGATCGCGAGCTGGATGAGGACGACCGCAATCGGCACGAGGATCAGTCCCACGATCGCAAGGACCCACATGAGGGCGTTCCCCTCCCGGTCCCGGCGACCCCCGCCGAACAGCGTGCTCCAGAACGCCCACCGCGCGAGGATCGTGAGGGCGCCCGCGATCGTGGCCGCGACAGACATCACGAGGATGTCCCGGTCCTTCACGTGGGCCATCTCGTGCGCGATCACGGCGGTGAGCTCCCGTTCGTTCAGAACCCGGAAGGCGCCCTCCGTCACCGCGACCACGGCGTGCTTCGGGTTCCGCCCCGTCGCGAACGCGTTCGGGGTCGCGGAGGGCACGGTGTACACCCGGGGCATCGGAAGGTTGCTCATTGCGGCGACCCTCTGGACGACCCGATAGAGGGCCGGTGCATCCGCCTCCGTCACCGGGCGGGCCCGGTACGACCAGAGGACGATCCGGTCGGCGAAGAAGTACGAGATTCCGTTCATCAGCCCCGCGAAGACGAGGAAGAGGAGGACGGTTGAGAGCCAGTTCCCGAAGAACACGCTGCCGATGATCCAGCCGAATCCGACGAAGATCATCGTCAGGAGCAAGAAGAGTCCCGCGGTGCGGAGTCGTGCGCCCATGGCACCGGTTCCTACCGGGGCGAGGTATGAGAACCTTTGCCGGGAAGCCCCGCCGGTCAGCCCGCCGCGTCGAGCCCGAGTTCCAGGCCATGGACCTTCAGGATCGCGAACCCTCCTGACGGGAGGACGCGGGAGACCTCCTCCTCGGGAACCTCGAACGCCTTCGCGAGGTTCGCGACGAGCCGGTCGCGGTCCATTTCCCCAGGGCGGAGGACGACGTACCTCGTCGATCGCGCCGCGAGGGCGCTCACGGGGCCCCCCATCACCTTGCGGTGCCCTTCGACC
>Ga0209853_1000073_pt1 | contig 25708 bp, 23 predicted proteins | sample GWRWS1_30_40_FD_187224 | JGI IMG/M metagenome (GOLD analysis project Ga0209853, IMG submission 187224) | Riverbed sediment microbial communities from areas with vegetation nearby in Columbia River, Washington, USA - GW-RW S1_30_40 (SPAdes)... | ecosystem: Environmental > Aquatic > Freshwater >...
CATAGCTAAAGCAGTACGTCGACCGTTATCTACGGGTCTCCCATCCTCTTCAAACAACTTAGCACCCCGTATATCGATAGAGGACGCAGCGTCAGATCCAAGTGTCACCATTCCGCCCATATAGATGACAAAATTCGTAAGCACGAGAAGCACCAGGACATTAAAGCAAATGAGCGTAAAACTCCGGTAGAGTTCCACAAAGTATCGTATCCCTTCCTTCCTCTTTGTGAGCAACAGATAGCCGATCGTGAGGCTAGTGACATTGAACATAGCGATAATGATCTTGTTGACCAATGTAAGCTGACCATCTGGGCTGAACAGTCGAGTAAGGATCCATTGGTTACATAGCAGACCGATGGCAATGCATACGCTACCTGCGAGCAACAGAACTCGTTCTTGCGTAGACGCCATGGTCAAGTCTTATCTTTGCTGATACACAAGTGACTTGGAAATGGTGACACTTGGCCAGTTAACAGAAATGAGGATTAGTACGGAAGGGCTATGATACCTGACTTGTCGCTGTCGAGGAACGAACCTGCCTCAAGAACGGTTCGATCATCGCGCTGATGGTAGAAGAGCTATAGGCCATCACTTCTCATTCCTGACCATCTCGCGAGCACTACTGTGGCCCAGGGACGAGACCAGTACAGACCGCCGTCTTTGAAATCTTTCCAGACACTCTTAATCGCCTTCTGGTCTAGGAACTTCTGCTGAAGACTTTCTGCTTGGAGCTCTTCAGCGTGCTCATTGAGCCAGTCCGTAAACGGAAACGCAAAACCCATCTTCGGCCGATCCCACACCTCCCTCGGCAAGTCATTGCCGAGCGCTCTCACCAGAAGAGGCTTGTTCATGGCGTTGTCGAGCTTCATCCTTGCTGGCATAGGGGTCACATGTTCCACCAAGTGATGGTCCAGGAACGGCACACGCGTTTCGATGGAGTGGACCATGCTCATTACATCGATATCCTTGAGGAGCACGTTTTGGAGATAATGGGAGAACTCGAGGAAGATAAAGGAGTTAACGAGCGATTGGGGAATTGTATGGTCAGATAGCGATCTGGTTCTGGGACCAATACAGGGAAAAGCGCCCATTCCGCCGAATTCACTATCGCTGATTCCGAGAAGGTCCTGAATCCGGCGTGAGGAGAAGAGGCCACGGAAGACCAGGTACGCGTTTTCGGGGGATGGAACTTCGAGATACTCGAGTTTTTCAAATCCTATCCTACCAACCAAGGGCTTGGCCCGCATGGCTATTCCCAGGAGGCCTCTCCGAACCAGGAGTGGCAGCCTCGAGAACAAGCGCCATGAACTTTCCATAGAGAACGCCTTTCTGTAGTGATCGTACCCCAGAAAGACTTCGTCGCCACCGGTTCCGGAGAGCACCACTGTCAGCCCGGCCTCTTTGGCTGCCTTGGCCACATAATAAGTGTTCACCCCGTCCACTGTGGGTTGGTCCATCGCGGCGAAGATCTGAGGGAGGTCTTCAAAGAAGTCCCTGCTTCGGAGTAAAACCTGGTGGTGGTTTGTCTGGTACCGCTTCGCCGTCAGGTCGGCGTAGGCTGCTTCGCTGTACTTCTGCTCGTCAAAGACAACGGAGAGGGTCGTGAGCGGTCTGTCCTGGAATCGGCTGGCCAGCGCTACTAAGGCTGAGGAATCAATCCCTCCGCTGAGAAAGATGCCGAGCGGCACGTCGCTGATGAGGTGGCATTTGACGGCTTCTTCGAGGTGGTGTCGCGTCGTGGTGATGCAGTTGTCGAAATCGGTGAACGTTTCTGGCGACTGAGGATGATGGAGTGAAAGGTCCCAGTACGGTGTGAGCTTGACGCGCCTTTCGTCTATCGCCAGATAATGGGCGGCAGGAAGAGCCAAGACGTTCTTGTTTGTGGTGAGAGGGACCGGCACGGAGCCCAGTTGGAGGAAGCGCACGAGGGCCTCCAGGTTTGTTTCGTCCGGCACCATCCCGGTCTTCATGATGGCTCGCACTTCGGAGGCGAAGATCACCTTCTCCTGATCTTGAACGTAGTACAGCGGCTTAATTCCAAAGCGGTCCCTTACGAGATACAGGCGGGAGGAAGATGGGGGATCGGGGGCATATAGAGCAAAGGCAAACATCCCGCGCAAGCGGGCTAAGAGCCCTTCAATCTCCCATTCCACGCAACCGTGTACCAATACCTCGGTATCCGTCTTAGATCTGAAGTGGTGCCCATGGCTGACCAGTTCATCATGCAGCTCTTTGAAATTGTAAATTTCTCCATTGTAGGTCACCCAGACCGTTCCCTTGCTTTGGCTGCACTGACTGCACGTCTCATTGGACATCGGCTGCCGGCCCGCTTCTGAGAGATCGATGATGGAGAGCCTTCGGTGCCCAAGTACTGCCCGGCTGTCTTGATAAAGACCTGAGCCATCGGGCCCGCGGTGGATCTGGGCTTCCATCATCCGGTGGACGGCCGCGACATCTTCAGGTGTCGTGGATCCAGTCAGTTTTACAATGCCTGCGACCCCACACATATTCCGACGAGTTGAGCCTTAGGTTGAGGTTAAAAAGATTCGTCCTTCTCTATTTGATAAATCAAAAATTTTGTCGGCTTCCTAGAATATTTATAGACCAATTTCCAGCCTCGGATGGGCCTTTTCTCCACCAATCCATGAACGTCGTCATATTCGAAATAGTCCTCCAATGCCCTTGAACCATAGTTCTCTTTATGTAGGACAAGCAGGGTTACATTTCTCGTTTTAAGGAATGTATTGAATGCTGGCAAACTATCTTGGACTAAAGGACCGTTACCTGTTATCGGTAATTTGCCCTTGAACCCTGCATACCACAACAATCCCCAGTAATGCTGTGTAGGCCCGAAAATAACAACGTCATCCTCTTTGACATGATCTCTGAACCAACCTAATAATTCGTATCGATCCTCTGAAAGATCTACAGAATGTATTAGAGGATACACTTTCTGTGTTCCAGCAACATATACTGTAATTAAAATTAGCACAGTGGTTAAAACATACGGAATACTGGCTACTAATGAGAAGCTCTCAAGCTTTGCCCCCAACTTTGTATCAATATGTTTGGCTAATGCAACGCTACCCCAAGCGGAATAGATCACGATAACCGGTAGTAAGGGGGCAATGTACCTCTCCTCTGCAATAACCTGGTAGTACCAGGCAAATGGGAGGACAAATATCGCTATCAATAGGAGGCTGAGATTTCTTCTGTTTTTATTCTTATCCAATATTAATCCGATCGCGCTGAAAACCACTAGAATGCTACTAACCGCCTCCGTCCATATAGGAAATACGAGCATATTCATAGTGTTTAAGAACAATCTTGATTCACCAGCTATACCCTTCGCAGCTCTTTCTGCAATCTGCGAAACAGAATGGGTTTGAATATATGAGAGCATGGTCGGTAGTTGATTCGCGGTGAAGGTATGGTCTTTGAAATTTACTATGAAGTGATACTTTGGATCAGAAATGTCATCCCAACTATCTAGCCAAACGCTATTCGCAATATATCCTTCATACAGCGGATTCTTATAGACTATAATATTTCTCATAATTAAAGGCGACGATGCCAGAAGAAAGAACAGGAAGAATAACCAGAAGGATTTATTTTTAATAACCTTTGATCCAAAAACCACCAAATTGGCCATTACAAATAGGGGTAACACAAACAGTCCGGTTCCCTTGGTCATATAAGCGAGCCCGCCTGCGATGCCAGCCCATATCCAATACTTACTATTATCAAACCCCTTAACGATGAAATACCAACTGAGTAATATAAACAGTATTAGTAACGGTTCGCAGTCAACATGAGACGATCGAATTAAGAAGCTGGTGTTAAAAGCTAATAATGCCGAGGCGACAAAGGCGACTGTTTCACCGAGCATCTCTTTCACTATGAAAAAGAGACTGATCACGACCAGCAATCCCAGGACCAGTGACAGAAGCTTCGCTTTCGGAAAGAAGGAGAGATCTCTCGTGGCGAAGTGCGAGAGTAACAATGGATAAAGTGGATGCTGCGCAACTATTTTATATTGACCATTGAAACAAGTACTAATGAAATTCTGAACCCCTCCATTGTCTTTTATAATTAGAGCATCAAGTAGATACCCTTCGGTATCCTCAAATACGGGATCTACAGCTTCATTCACCTTATCCACCCCTATGAAAAGGAAAGCGAGACTTATCAAAACGAGCAGAAAACCTGTATGAATAGGACTCCTATACCTCATGCCGTCAATGCCTGATCGGCTCCACTGGTTCCTGGAATGAGCCATCCCGCCTGGTCGTTATTGGAACATATCCTAGGGATGGCCTAATCTTGGAGTGGAGCTGGGCCTTCCACAAATCATCGAGCACGACCACGGTGGCTAGACCCTCCTCTCCCCCTGCGGGTGCGGTGGCGATCACATACACCGACGACGTCGACGTCGCGTACGCGGCGCAGGGCGCGGAGCCGACCTTCATCAAGTTTCTCTTGGACGAAAAAGCTGCTGTCCCTTCATGGTCGTTGGCGGCTCGTAGTCCAAGACACCGAGGACGGAAGGACCAACGTCAACAATCTTTCCCCGCTGGGTCGTGGCCTCGAAGTTCCGGTCCAGAAGCGCCACGAACGAGTTCTCTACATCGATGTATGGGAGATGCCCGTGATTACCCTTATGTCGCGGGTCACGCAGTCGGCTTCGCTGGGTGGGGTCCGTAAGTCCCAGCCAGAGGTTCGCGAGACCATGATGGAAGTCGTGAGGAAAGAAAATATAACCAGGATCAAGAAACACGAACACTTCGCCGTAGCTCGCATTACGCAGGGGAACGCCGAAGCGGTGCATGTCCTCAAAGCTTAACACAGTTGCATGTTCGAGCCTCGAGAGCAGGGTCATGATGCTCTGGCGGGCCTCGTCGGTGTGAAACCAGAACCGGACGCTCGACACCTCGATGAAATAGCTGTAAGCCTCCTCCGGCACATGAAGACGGGTTAGTTCTGCTTTGAGATCAATCGATGCTCGAATGGGCTCGTGACCATGATCGGAGATGATCATCATCGACCATCCCGCTGTCTCGCATTTCGCATGCAGTCGACACAAGAAGTTATCGATCCGACTATAGAAGCTGTAAACAGCCTCCGGGCGGTCCAGATTCCACTGCTGATAACGGTCGAGCGAGTAAAGCTCTAGTACCTCCAGCACGTATGGGTCCATACAGAGCTGTGGAAGAACGTGCCGCTCCGGGTCGGGGCTGCTGTTGAACAGGTAGCGGCTTTTCTCCTTGCCAATCACGTCGAAAATGGACGTAACCCCACCGATCTTGAACAGCGCTTCCGACCCGTTGTTTCTGCGCTTGTATTTGGTTCTAGTGATGTCAAAGTGCCTCCGACGACGTGGGGGCACAGCGGCCAAGTCGAAGGCGTTGGTCGCAAAGTGGAGACAGCCTTGAATCGTAGTAGTGACAGAGTCAGGCAGCCGATCGAGCAGGTTCGTCATCCTAGATTCCCGCACTAATGGCCTGAGCTTGACCCCCCAGACGCCGTGTTCGGTCGGATCGACTCCAGTTACTAGAGTAGGGAACAGTTCGTTGCTCGGAAGGTTGACGAAGCGCGTCCACGGATACAAGTTGAGGGCAGCCGCTAGGAAGGGAGTAGTCTGGGGGCCGATTCTCCGGATATCCAAGCCGCTGATGTAACAAACAACTAATCGGCTTTGGTGATTAAATGGTATCACGTTATAGGTCTCGTTTAACTATTCCGGCTCCTTGGGCATTCATTGCGTCTATTGTCTGTCATGACAGATTCTCGTTAGTGAAACGTAATGTGCGCGGACTGAGTTGCAACCCCTGATTCTGCAAAACCAACCTCCCGTAAGGCCTTCGGCTGCACCGAATCAGTGGTGGGGAATCGACATGACCAAGGTCCTGGTCGAATCGTTTGGCTGGGCGTATATCGTGTTCGTGTTGGATTGGTACACCAAGAAGATCGTCGGTCACTACGTTGGCCACCAAGCGCGGACGGCGGAGTGGCCCACAGCGGTGAACCAGGCCGCGAATCGGCAGTTCCCGCAGGGCGTCTAGGGCATGGGCTCTCGCTCATGAGAGACAATGGGTGCCAGCCGACCTCGCTTGCGTTCATGAAGGCCTGTGCCACCCTGGGCATCACCCAGGCCTTCACCAGCTACAACAATCCGAAAGGGAACGCGGACACAGAACGGCTGATGCGGATGCTGACAGAAGAGTTAGTCTGGCTTCGCGAGCGGCCGAGCGCACATGAACTGGAGGGGGCGCTCGCCGCCTGGGTCGAATCGTATAACACACGATATGTGCATTCGACACTGGGCTATCGGACACCGACCGACTTTGATTTTCAGCATCTTCACCCCAGCCCCAGCACTCTGCTCGTCGCCGCTTGATTAACGGGGAGCACTACACTGCCCCCATCGCATGAAGGGGGCGACGGTCACACGCTGTGTCATTGAGCCGGCTTCTGCGTCCGCTGGCTCCTATTAGGGATGACCCCTTCTACGATGTAGAGGACTGCTCCGGGCAGAGTGCTCACCACCCTAAGTACCCTTTGACACAACACCATACCCAGGCACTCCTCCATTGGCATACCGACGCTTGAGAACAAATAGACTATCGCACCCTCGAAAACCCCGATGCCGCCGACCGTCACGGGCAAGGTAGCCAAAAACTGCGCGACCGGGATAAAGAGGAAGAAATATGCCACGGGAACACTCGTAGCAAAGCCTTGGACAATGACGTAATAGACCAAAATACTGATGCAGTGATTCCCAAACGACATCACTAGGGCGCGCACTACTACTCGGCGGTGCTCACAGTATGACAAGAGAGTCTCACAACATTCTGCAATTTTTAACATAAGCCGCGATCTGGACATCCTTAGCAGCCTCGCCAAGCTACTCGCGATAGTCCGTGTCTGTAACGCCAGTGGCCCCACGATGGCCAGAGTCACGAGGCCCATAATGCTGTACGAGACACTCGCACCGAGCGCCGTGATGCCGGACTCACGGAGAGCCACAAGGGCTATTAAGGTGATGATCCCAAGCGAGAACATTCCAATCACGCGGTCAATCAGGACAGAGGAGACAGCCACTTTTGGGTCTGAGGTCTGGTTAGAGGACCAATACATTTTAATCAGATCAGAGGAGAAGGGCGCAAAGTTGCCCACGAATCCGCTGATCAAATAACACCGCAAGATCTGGCGAAACGAGATCTCCGGCCGATTTATCCGCAGAATCACTGCCCATCGATAAACCATTAGGACGGTGTCTAATGCGATCCCCAGAAATGCCAGAGCAATCAGATGTGGCCTTATCAGCATCAGGGCATGGGTTATCTCCCCGACGCCGACTGCTCTTATCAAGAATATGAGCAGCGCGAGTCCGCCGATGAGTCTTACATAAAACCACACGCTGGAACTCTTCATCCTTAGCGCTTCAAGAGACTCTCAGGCTGATCTCCGTGTGCGAGGTTCTCTCGCCGATCCTTCCATTAACTTCAAGAGTTCCGCCAACTCCTGGTCCTTCAATCTCAATAACCTTGTAGCATTCTTGTAATAGACCTTCGCCAATACTTCCTGGGGGAGGAACAGCCCATAGATTTTCCATCTTCCGAAGGTTTCCACTTCCGAGAAAGGATAGTCAAAATACTCGTCTGCCGTCTCTAAGAATCGAAAGTAGGCCCGATAGTCTCGTTCTCGTGGATTACCATCTGTGCCGAATAAGAGCCTGTCTTGATACCGTATGAAAAATTGTCTCGAGGTATACGGTTGGCGTCCCAGTTCGGCAGCTTGCGCTGAAATGTCGACGTAAAGATTCGGATACCTGTCCAACAAGGAGCTGAGATGTTGCAGATCCTCTGCCAACTCGGCCATGTGCGCTCCAATAAAAATGGTGTTAGGATGTTTTCTCACAATATTCTCAAACTGTTGCAGAATCGCCGTTTTTGCGGGGAACCCAGGTCCCACGTAGGACGATCCCAACCCTAACCGGTCGTTCTTTTCACGAAGCTGCTCAAACCGCTCGTTAAACCGATCTATAGGAAGAAACGTCGCGTCAGGATCGCCTACATGAATCAGCACAGGTACTTCGAGCTCCCCAGCTTTGGTCCACAACGCGTCCAGACGAGGATCATCAACCGGTATGACCTTGCCTGACAGATCTGTGGTCTTCAGACCTAAATTCCTCCATATCTTCAAGCCGCGGGCCCCAGCCTGGACAGCTTTCTCAAATCGCGCGATTTTGTTCGTCATAAATGACTCGTCGATTTCCCCCTCAGGAAACCATACATGATGGAGCTCCATGAAGCGTCCGCGATATTTTGTACGAACCGCTTTTATTCTGTCAGCCGTTTCGCCTGGCGGCCACCCGTCAAGGTCCACAGCCATGGCCACTCGGCACTCATCCATGATGTTGATCATTTCCTCGAGACTCAGCTTTTCAAGCCAATAGGTGAAATGAACATGCACGTTAATGACTGGATATCTCGCCTGGAGTATTTCGTGCTTCTTTGTGCGTAGCAAGGACTTCGGCTCAAAGTCTGTAAGAAAAAGATCCTGGCCCAACAGGACGTCCCAAAACTTGGCAAAGGTTCCGGACTGCAGAAAGGTATTTGTAGGGTATTTCGGATTGATGTAGACACTATGGACCACTAAGAAATAGGTAGCTAGAAGAGGCAGCAAGAGGTACTTACCGGCGGTTGGCCAGTACAGCCACACGGAACCAATACCCAGCAACGCGCCCAAGCTTGTTGCCATCAGCCGCAAGGTCAAAATCTTCGCTATTGTCGCCCGCTCTAGTTCTCCATCCTTGCTCAAATGCCCAGCGACAAAAGATGGGTCTATCACAGCTCCCGCAACCAGCAACAGACAGGCTGCTGTTAAACTGACAATCAGGATTCTGGTCGTCATAGGAAAGATATCCTCACCCGCGTTGATCCGAGCACTTCACTGGCTCGGATGCAACCACATCTCATTTTTAGGTTTAACTCACAGGCTGAGCTGTGACCTCTTCGGAATAGTGGGTCATAGGGAGAAAGGACTTCCGGCAGAGCATGTGCCATATCGCTGAAGAAAGATGAGCGATTTCATGATCCAGAGGGGATGCGGGCTGGTATGGCCAAAAAGCTCTTATAACGATCGCGCCAGCACGCTTCGCTCAGCAAGATCCAGAGGATCCACTTGTTATGGAGCTGGTTTTAGTGACTGGTGGCGCGAAAACCTGGTTTCGAGAAGGTGCACAACTAGAAAAGACCACGAACTGTTTGCTCCGCGGCTTATGGAACTTGGGCTAAACAGCAGCGTCATCTGTTATCGAAGGGTCAACTTTGGAAGCTCCAACTACCCAAGGGATTTACCAATGTGGAAGCTCTTTACTGCTTGAGCAGGAGTTCCCACTGCTACTGACTGTGGCGGTACATCCTTTGTGACCACGCTTCCCGCTCCGACCACGGCATGATGTCCGATGGTAACACCTGGTAAGATCGTGACGTTAGCCCCTATCCAAACCCTTTCGCCAATAATTACTTTCTTAAAGATTTCAGACAGATTCTCTTGCCTATAATCGTGGGCTGTGGTGGTAACGGTAACACCTGGTCCGAATTGGCAACATTGCCCCACCTCAATGCCTCCGTGACCGAAGAACCTGCAAAAACTATTGACCATGCAACCATCTCCCAATTCCACCTTTCCGCGGGCTCCAGCGCGAATATAAACAAAATCCTGAAGGACACAATTGTTCCCTATCTGTACATTCGCGCAGTTAACGATCTGTGTCTTTCTCCTCACGATCGTTCCCTTGCCAATACAGCGCTTGATATGCCGATACTTGAAAGTCGTCCACGCCGATGCGAGAATCTCAACCAGCTCACCGGGATTGGTTCGTAGAACCGTTACAATGTAATCTGTTTTGTCTATCGGCATCGTTCTGAAGGTCGGCCAGGGACGCATCCCCTGTCCTCAACGCCTCGGCTCATTTACGAGCTACAGGTCTTTGCCCAGGAAAACCTGATGCGGTCGCTAGAGCAACCTACCAGGCCTGAGCCCCACGTGTTGCCTCCGCCATCGCGCATCCCGATGGATTCTTTGCCCACGCGCCGCTTGCAACTACTCAGGCTGGTTTGGCTGGGAGGAAGCGCTTAACTGACCCGCCCCAGCCGCGACCTCTTCATACAATGCTTCGATCGCCTGGACCGTAACCCTGATGTCATACTGTTTGCTGTCCTTTCGGGCATTCTCTCCCAACACGCGTCGTGCCGCCGGATTCTCAAGTAAATAGGTGATGCTGTCGGCAATCGCCCGCGAGTGCCGTACTGGAACAACAAGGCCTGTGAGGCCATGCCGGATAATCTCGCTGGGGCCGCCGCAGTCAGTCGTAATAACCGCTCTCCCCGCTGCCATGGCTTCCAGTAGACTTACAGGAGCTGTCTCACTAGCTGACGCCATCACCCAAATGTCAAGCGCCTGGAGTACTGCCGGCATATCGTCCTGATGACCGACAAACATAACATGCTCTGTTACGTTGAGCTGGGTAACCAACCGCTCCAGTTCGGCCCTGAGCTCCCCATCACCGATCACGACAAACCGTGCGCTCGGTCTCGAAGGTTTCAGCAACGCGGCCGCCTCGATAAAATAGCGGTGCCCCTTATTCTCATGAAGCATGCCAACGATTCCTACAACTGGCGCGTCGGCTGAAATTCCCCATTTCTGCCGTTTAAGTCGCCCCGCCTCTTGATCGCCGTTGTGGAACGGCTCTAGCGGGATGCCATTGCGAATGAGAACTATACGTTCCTTTGGAATCCCTTTTTTAGCAATCAGAAAGGTCCGAGCATAGTCCGAAATGGCAATGGCTTTGGTCGTATACCGTGCCAGCCATCTCTCCAGTGCTCTCTGCAAGGCATTCATGTGTGGGTCGACCCATCTCTCGTGAATGATTACGCTCTTCCCGCAGAGTCTGGCAGCAAGTCGCCCCAATGTGGTGGAGCCGTAGCCCGTCAGATGTACAATATCGATCGCGTTGTTGCGGATTAGCTTCATGATCCGAATAATGGCCAATGGACTGAATTTCGAACAACCAAGATACGTGACATCGATATGCTCCTTTCGAAATACCTGATCGGATAGTCCTCTGGAACGTAGGACAGCCAGAACAACATCGAAACGTTGCAGCCTCGATACCAAAGATAAGGTGGATCGAACTGGCCCGTTTATATAGGAGCCATGGTAATCGAACTTATCGCAGAGCATCAAGACGCGCAATCTTCTCATTTCTCGTTGCACCATGGAAATGCTGTCACGGGAATATCACAGAGACACCCTATGCCGGATTGACAACTGCGCATGTTTTCGCCAGTTTCTTTGGACGTTCACCAGGAACTTCTTTAACAGCAAATGAAAAAGGCTCGTTCGTCCCCTCCCCGGCAATGTGATGATGTAATCATCATTCACCCTGCCTATGTAAAACGGGTCACAGTCAATTCTGGCGCTCGCCCGGTCGCGCAAGATTCCCCAATAGTTGGCAACATATCCTACCTTCTGGGAGAGCTCAACGGCCAATTGGCTTCCGACGTACCAGGGATAACAGAGATGCCTTACCTGGGTATTAAGCTTGTCCTCGATCAGTTGTTTCGATGCTGCCAGGTCATTCTGAATCCTCAAGTGTTTCTCCGTCTGTGTCTCAGAACGACCCATTGTCTCATCTCTGCTCGTAAGGTCCTTTATGACGGTTCTCAGCTTTTTACGCCAGTCTGAGCGGCGAAAAAACGAGGCGCCACCCGCCTGCTTTACAGACGCAATACAGTCACCCGTCAACCTCTCATCCTCAATATATCTTGTCCTCCCTGACAAGGCAGGAGCCCATTCGTAAATGGGGTGACCCCATTCTAGTTCTTCGAGAAAAACGTCCTCTCCATTTCTGCGAACGACCGGGTTCAAATAGCTACAAAGGAAGGATGGCCGAAATGATGGGTTTATAAAATCTGCGATCTTGTTAGATACATAGATCGAGTGGTGATAGGAGGAATGCGATTGAAAGTCGATCACTCCGCTTCGGGACATCTCTCTGATCTCCTGCCAGAAACAGAGAGGAGCATGACCTTCTCTCTGCTCAAGCTCTTCGAGACGCGCTCGCCCTTCCCAAACATCTACTAGATTGGGGTAGCGCTCAGGTGATTCTCGAATCCAAAACGGGACGATGAAACTTATGGCGCAGAACCCATATTTCTTTAGAAGCGGATAGGCTATGGACCATAAACTCCCTCGCCCATCATCAAAGGTCAGCACGACCGCATTCGGCGGAACCTTTCGCCTTCTAGTCAGAGCTTCGTAGAGTTCGTCAGCATTGAGGGTAACGTAGTTATTGTCGCTTAGATACCGAAGCTGTGACTCCAGCTGACGAGCCTCTACTGAATGAAATGTAAATACCGGAATCTCTCCGTCCATTATGTGGCCCACCCTCCGATAAACAAACGTGGGATACTCTCTCAAAAGGAGCGCCCTAAAGTCATCCTTATTTTTCAGATAGCTTTCCAAAACCGCCTGCTGAAACACCCTGTTCATCTGTAACCCTCTCAGCAGCCCTCTACGTTGGGCTAGTCCTGCGTATCGGCGAAGTTCGGCCGCGGCGCGGAGCGGCGTCGGCTGCGAAGCAGGGTTAGCATATTCTTGAAACGAAAGACAATATGCAACGGTGAAATATCAACACGGTGGACGACGACAACGAGCTTCAACTCCGTTGCCGCCGTACTTGCACCAAATTTCTATGGCACCCAAGCTTTCAAGAACTCGTCTGATCTGCCCCTTTGTACGGAAGTGCTTATACCAATCAGTCAGTGAGTCATGTGTGTCCAAGAGCGACCATTGGCGTTGAAGATCGTCGTTAAGCGGCAAAGCATGGAAATATGACAATACAGGCGAAATTCTGGTTAAGAGTGCCCGCGCGATTCGATTTTTCCCCGCAGCTCGATGAAGCGGGAAGAAAATCTCGACAAGGCGCTCAGACCACTTCAATCCCTCCTCGGGTGGCATACGGCGAAGAATCATCCGAAAAAAAAACCGAGATTGCGTGAAGTGGGACAGGGTGTAGGTATAATGGTCTATAACCAGCCAACCGCCGGGCTTTACTTGCGCATATAAGTTCTTAATCGTTTCTTCCGGATTCGGTGTATGCTGAATAACGCCGAGGCAGATCACTATGTCGTATTGGCCAGGCGCAAAGGGAAGACGAAGGACATCTGCTTGAAGAATACGGTGGCACTGGTCTTGCGGAAAGTTCTCTTGGTTGGCCTCGACGGCAGAACTCAAATCGACCGAAGTGACAAAAGCGCCTGTAGAAAGGAGCACTTCCGTGAATCTCCCTGCACCGCAGCCGACTTCAAGCGCATCTGTCCTTTGGCGGCGGTAAAGCATTTTCCAGCACCCTTCTCCTAGACAGCGACGCGCTCGGTCTAGTGAGATTGTTGTTTTAGTATACGAATCCAATTGTGTTTTACGGTAAACTTTCCACTGAAGGCCAAAAGCGTCAGTATAATTATTTGCCTGAGAAATCATCCGGGGAATGCCTAAGTGATTTCTCCAATGATGGCCACGCGGGCATACCATCTCCCCCTGTGCGCTAGCAAGTGCTCGACCATCCTCTGGGCATACTACTTCTGGCCACATATCATCGACTCTCCCTTACCATGACCACGTACTGACCAAGCTTGAGCCATAAACGGCGGACTTAAGCAGGCTAACCAGAGATAAGGCGGGCAAGTCAACTTCAGAGAGGTCTAACAATGTCACTGCTTTTAAGCAGCCCAATTAAGGCCGATTCGACGCCCCAACAGGTACGAGGAATGAATGAGGCGATTAAATAGCGGGGCTCTGGTCCGGGGAGCTAATATATGCATGGTGGACGTCCAATTCTCTTGATATAAGCTGTGTAATTGTTTTGGTATCACCATTCTTTGAAGCCTCAAAAAATTGAATCACCGTATCACCCGGCTCTGGCGCTGCTGCTGCAAACAGTGATTTACCACCTATAAACAAGGCCACTACCATTAGGCATAATAAACCCCTTTTCACTTTAATTGCCTCCAACTAAGGTAAAGCCTGGAACCACAGATTAGCCATAGCCTGATTTCCTATTCCATTAGGATGGAGACCATCAGGAAGCTGATTTTGATGGCTCTGAAAATAACTATAGAAATCAGGAGGTACAACACTTATTCTGTTCTCAATAACCAACTCCTCTATAACCTGGTTATACGCCTGGTACAGCAAATTTCTTGCTGTATATTGACCAGTGGAATACGGTACTTTTGCCAGATAAGGCAGCTTTCCAGCATTCTTAATCGATGTTATGATTCTCTGCATATTATCTTTGAATGTTCCAGGGTATCCAGAATCTCCGGGGTGCAAGCCTAATCCACTTGGGACAGGGGTAATTGCGTCATTGGTTCCTAATTCAATAAGAACGTACTGGGCATCCGGATGGCGCGACAGAAGTGATGGAATCAAGGACACCCCTTCAATGGACCTAATTCCTCCGACGCCTTCATTAATAACCGTATGCGGATAGCCCTTTGCATTCGTTAGTAGATCATTGAGTATTGATTCATACCCTCCCCCTGCATTCCGCCCATCCTGAGAAATACCGTCCGAGGGGACATCATTTCCAGCCCCACGCGTAATGCTATCCCCCATCGCCACATAATAATTCCCTACACCCACCCGAATTATTTGGTCCTGAGTGGCACTACCTAAAACTATGTTCCCTGAGCCGTCGATGATAAATGCACCAATCACATGCTCGGACTGGCCCACGTTTGTGAAAGTTCCCTGGATAGGCGCGACATAGTCGTCGAACTCTGCTCCTCCATTTGCGGCCCCTCCATCGAGCGTAAACCTCACTCCCCAGCCGCTGTGAAGGCTGCTGTCAAGGCAGGTCTGAGCAGATACAGAAAGGGTGGTGGAGGGCCTTAAATCAAAATTAGCAGGCTGAACAATCTTTACGGAAGGCGTGATCGCGCATTGACCGAAGACTTCGATTTCAGCCAGGCCGATGTTGGCTCCTACGGCGCTATCCACCCGGAACTTCACCCAGGTTACCGTTTTGTAAGGAAACAAGACCGATAACCCAGTCCCATTGTTTGGCAGAGCCCCGACCGGGAGACTGCTCCCATCACTGAACAGCAGCGTCCCCGTAAGAACATGGTCATCAAGATTGGGCCGATCATGGAGGATGACTTGAGACACTGTGACATAGCTCCAGTTCAATTTGATCCATGCACCTTTTATTAACGAGTTGGGAACTTCGCCTAGTTCTCCTACGGTCGCCCACTCTTTGGTATAGTCATGCGGCCATCCATCAACGATCCCGTCAATCGCCTTGGTGCCGAGCTGCCCTGTGGCGGGTCTTTCTGACGAGACGGTGACGCTCGCGTTCACTGCAAGGTTTGTCGAGAAATCTTTTACCCAAAAGAACTGTAGAAACGCATCCGCTGGGTTCTTGGGTTCGATGTATGCAGCATAGATCTCTAGGAAGTAGACGATTATAAGGGGTGCCAACGCGACTTTCGGAAAACTTCCCTTGTAGAGCCAAGCCGACCCAATGGCGAAGAGGAAGCCCAGGCTTGCTGCCACTGACTGGAAAGATAGAATTCGACCGATCGTATCCCGCCCAAGAACCCCATCGGGGCTTAAATGTCTTGCCACAAACGAGGGGGTGATAATAAATCCCGCCACTAGTAAGAAGATTGCTGTTGGCACACTTGCCCATAGAACTCTCGTCTTCATATCCTAGTAGAAGCTTGCCCACCTATGGCAGCGGTGAGTCGTTGGTTCGAACACGAAGTTGACTTGCCCAGTTCCCTTTCGAGAGTCGCTCATATCGGATATCAGATTGAAAGAAGTTGATAAATCGATAGACCTTGGTGGAATTCAGCGAAAGGTTGCGATCCAACACCAGTTCGAGTCCTTTACCAAACAGCCCCTGGTTAATTTGATAGACAAGAGCCGCTTCGCCGGTGAAGCGCGAGCCAAAGTTGAGATTATAATCATCAAAATAGATGACACAGCCGCTAGGCAGAAAGGGATAGAGCCGTTCGAAAACGGTTCGACACGAAGTGTAATAATCGCAGTCAAACCAAACCAAAATGGGCAGGTTAGATTTAAGGGAGGCGAGGACTTCATCCGTCAGTGTTTTTTCAAAATAACCCTTGTGAATACTGTAGTTGTTGTATCGCCGATGGCAGTATTCCTCAAGTTCCTCATATCTGCCTCGGAACTGTCCCTGGACCCAGTTATCATTTGCAATGACATCTTGGTCTTTTGCATCAACGGCTGCCGGCATTCCCTCGAAGGAATCAAAAGCGTGAACAACGACTCGTTTGTCCATGCCGAGATACTTTGTGGCATAAAGCATTTTCGTAAAGGCATACCCGTCGGCCGTGCCAAACTCGAGAATGGAAAAGTTTCCTGTATACGCGCTTTTGAATTCCTTGAGGACCTCGTAAATGTGATCCATACGATAGAAACTCCCAAGGCATAGACGCATGACCCTGCGAGGCCAAGCAATTACGTTTAAGTAGAAGATCGTTTTCAGATAGTCACCAGGCAAGAGCTTGCCAAGCAGGCGGAGGACGGTAATCAAAGGAGATTTATCAGGAGGATAGTCGCGTGATTTGTTAGCCATGAGCTCTCCGTTTTCAGACACCTTCGCTCTAACCTGTCCCAATCCTTGCGATAGCTATCCTGGGCCATGCGCAGGACGCGCGTCTTCACAAAAGCCCTTGTTGTTTGTACCATGCCGCTGTTTTTGCAATCCCAGTTCTGACGTCCATCTCGGCGTGGAAGCCCAATTCTCGCTCAGCCTTTGAGACATCGAAGTACACGGATCTCGTAAAAAAATCCATGCTCCTCCGGTAGAGGGGCGGTTTTATACGTAAAGGTCCGCAGAGGGCCTCGGTTATCGAACATAACCAGGTGATCGGCATGGCCGGCAGGCGGATCTTGGGCACCGAAACGCCGAGCTCAGATGCAACAACTCCAACGAGGTCATTCAGCGCAATCGGCTTTTCTCCCGCTATAATGAAACCTTGGCCCACTGCTTCCTCACGAACTATTGCAAGCTCCATCGCCCTGCACAGGTCGTCGACATACACCAGATGCTTCATTGTCCGTCCAGGATCAACGATAACCCCCTTCTTGACCATACGATAAAACTTGGCTTTCCTCACATCGCCCGGACCATACACTTGCGCGGGGCGGATGACCACGATGGGTAGTCCGCTTGTCTTGTAGTACTGCAACACGAGACGCTCAGCTTCACATTTCGTCGTTTCGTATTTGTCGTCTCCTTGTGGCGAATACGGCGTCGTTTCAGAATAGGGAGGAGGGCCTACACCGGAAGCCACACCGACAGTACTGCAGTGGATCACACGTCGGACGCCACTGTCTCTCGCCGCTTCCAATACGTTTTTGGTTCCCTCTACATTGACCAGATAGTATAGCTGGCGTGACGCTTCCGGATTGGTAAATAGGGCAGCAAGATGAACGACCACGTCGACCCCGCTAAAGGCGTTCCTCAAGCTGGCGGGATCGGTAACATCGGCAAACCACACATCAAGAACATCTGCTTGCAAGGATTGCTTTTGATCACGAGTCCGCACGAGGGCGATAACGCCATATCCTCGTTGCGCGAGATACCGTGCCAGATTACGTCCTATGAATCCTGCGGCTCCCGTGATGGCAATCCTCATCTGATTTCCAAATTGAGGCATCGTGGCTTGTTCCTAATTGCGCCTAACATGTCCTCCCCGAGCCCTTACGGATACTTTGGCACTCTCATTGAAGTTTTCTACTGTCTCTCGCCTGGTTAAACGTGTGCTCGTACTTCAAAGCGCAGTTCTCAATATAATATTCCTCCACACGACGACAGTTGTGTCGCCCCATATGGGCCCTTCGTTCCGGATCCCTAATGAGAAGTAAGCATCTGTTTTGAAAATACTCTTTATCATTGAGGTCGACTAGATACCCCGTCTTGCCGTCTTCCAGAAAGTCAGTTTGGCCACCAAAGCTGTAACACACTACGGGAAGGCCGCAGGCCATCGCCTCTAAAAACACCAGACCAAATCCCTCGTGCTGGCTCGTGGACACATAGAGATCGCACATGTGGAGGACTCGAAACTTTTCTGCTTCATCCACATGTCCCATAAACAGGATACGATTCCCTGCTGCTCTCTTTGCGGCTTCCTCTTTTAAGTTGCGTTCCTCTGGACCGGTGCCTATGATCAGCAAGCGAACCCGCTCTTGCTTCAGTCCATCCACAGTTGCAATGAGCTGGTGGACGGCTTTACGCCCCACTAATCGCCCAACTGTCACCAGCAGGACATCATCCTCCTTAAGGCCATACGTGTGCCGAGAGGCTGCCTCAACCTTGGGTCTCTGTATTCCCAAAGGAATCCTGGCACCTGCAATCTCGGGCGTATAATAACGGCGCATATTCTGAAGGGTGTTGCTGGATTGCCCGACGACCACATCCGCACGTCTTAAGAGGCGTCGGACCCATGTTCGGAGCAAAGGATGGCGATGAGGAGAGGTTACTTTGCTCGGATCGTAAAGGTCGCCCCCGTGAAGCGAAAGAACATTAGGGACGCCAGCAAAACGGGCAAGGGCATCACCCACTGGACCAGTCGGAAGAACAAAATGAGTATTGATCACCTCATACGACTGAGTTTTTAGCAGTTTTTTCCCGACCTTAATCCCCATCGGGACGAACATCAGCATTGAAACAAGGTTCGCCGCCGCTTCTTGTCCTCGAAAATACACCGGCACTCGGATCACCTTCACTCCGTTCTCCATTCGCTCTGCAGGAAGGCCAAGGGCTTGAGAAGTTAATACAGTCACCTGATGGCGTTTAGCCATTTCCTGGGCCAGCAACGCATTGCTAACGCCGCCTCCTCCGCCCAATGGCGGATATTCGAAATTACAAAACAGGATTCGCATAGACTACTTGACGGCGGGAAGACTGAACGCGGGGTACGGGAACGTTATTGAATAGACACTATGAGGTCCGTTTCCGACAGCTAGCTGCAATCTTTTTCGTCCAAACTCGATTTGATTTTCCGTACAGCATGAAGCTAAATGTAAAAAACAGACTGTAGAGTTTATCTAGAACAATAAGAATGTAATTCAGGGGGTTTTTGTAGAACACGTAGAGATTAAGTGGAATCAGCTTTATCTCACTAAACTGACTATACTTTAGCACTTGGCGTAAAGTGTATTCTGTGAACGTATTGTAATGATCGAAATTTTGTGCCAACGCTTCTGAGCCCGTGATTGGGTTCGCCCCATTCAGACCATGTACGATCAATGAGCCGTTCGGTTTTAAGGCATTCCGGCAGAGATTGAGGAACTCCACCATCTCCTCTTTCGTCAGATGGTTGAGCTCCTGCTCACAAAAGATTAAATCATAGCGATCTCTATTTTGCTCTAGGTAGGGAAAGGCCCGTTCGACCCGGCAATTGAGGTTTCTCTTCCTTGCATAACTGACCTTCTCCGGATCCGAGTCAATGCCGAGGGCGTTGCGGTAACCTTCCTTCTCTAGCAGGTTGACAAAATACCCAGGCCCACAACTAATAGCGAGGATCTGAGCATCCTTATTGGCAGGCAGGGCCTTTAGATAATTGCACCTGTAGAACTGGTAAAACGACGCATAGCCTTTTTCGACATCTTCCGGCCCTTCCCAGAAAGAATCAAATGGCTCGATCTTCGCCGTCAGATCCCGCTTGGCAGGCGGAACACGCGCTTCCGGATTTCCAGGCTGTTGAATTGTTGTCATGGTCATGTCTCAAACTCCAGTCGCTCATGAGAAGCGCCTTACCTATAAGTACCTCATCTGTTCGTACCACTCGGCGGTAGCGATTACTCCCTGTTCAAAGCCGACCCATGGAATGAATCCCAGCACCTTTTGGGGTTTTCATGTGACAAGACGAAGCTTTCCCGGAAGAAGCCCATGCGGCGCCAGTGCAATGGCGGCTGTATCCCCACGGTCGGCAAGAGTGCTTCTAGGATCGCAGCAACACGATGAAGGGAAAGAGGGGAGCTCATAGCGGGCTGATTCGGGAACCTAGCTGGTTAGCGATAACCATCAACCATCTCATTCGTTGTGGCACGATCCTTACCTGCGAGCTGACGGACGCGATGGCGATACTGCTCCCTTGTTTCTCAAGCAATTTCTGGTCTTCAGCCTCTGCCGGAATAGTCTATTGATCGAGAAACCTCATTTGGTGCCCTTTTGCCATGCACGTGAAAGCTAATCCCGAACAGATGAAACCTGTACCACCTAATGATGAGAACGTTCATGAGCTGTGAAGGCCTCGACCTACCTGACAACTGCCATTGTCACTTTGTCACGCGTCGCACTTACAGTAGATGGAAACGTCGACTTGACCGTCGCGAGTTCTCTATACACTCGACTCTGGTCCCATCCAAGTTCTGTTGCCATTAGATCAGCACAGGCCTGCAACGCCACGTCTCCTGGATACGCGCCTATGCCGAGATTGGTACGTCTGAAGACGACATCTCCAAGTGTCTGAGCCATTTCTTCTCGAATCGCGTGTAGGACTTCGGCCTTCATAACGTCGGTTCTTCCAAGAGTCTCCGCACACATCGGGTTGCCGTCGATGTATTTCAGCACGTAACGATACTCAGATCCATAATTGTGAACAAGAGATCGCACCACCTCGGAGCGTACTGTAGACGGACATTGTTCAACGGCCCTTCGAAGGAACTCGTCAAAACACTCGATCCGCCCTCCATAAACTGGAGTCACATCTGTTACGCACTTTCGCAAGGGCTTTCCAAGCTTCTGGGACACTAGGTCAATGACTCTCGCTGCTTCCCGTCGAGCGGTTGTGTACCGAACGCCTATTAGTGTCACAAGCCCTTCTATTGCATGTTCCTTCTGATGATCCACAATTCGAGACCGCTTGCCGTAGCTCAGATGAACCGCACCAGCTTTGTTTTCTCCGAATAGAACCAGCCCGGCATGCCACATTGAGACGTCGTCAAGGGTCAGCCCAAAGGCGGGATACGCTTCGTTGACCTCATCAATAAACTTCTGAAGGTCGTCATCGGTGACAGTGAAGTCATCCGGTGAGCTATGATGCACCATATGCCAGACCCCGACTAGTGTGTATCCACGCCAGGGGACAAGAAACAAATGCCGGGTTTGACGACTCAAAATCGCGTCAGGGTCCATTGTCTTTGCGTTTATTGCCAGCGCGTGGGTTTCTCTTAACGCACGGCGGACGACGAAGAAGGCATCTCGTGAATAGGTTCCTTTGGGGGCCAGTCCGATGCCCAGGTGAAGTCCGAGAAGTCGCTCAGCCCAGGGCCCAGCGGCATTGAGCACGACTCTACCACGTATGTGAAACTGTTCCCCAGTCAGCGAATCCCTGGCCTGGATTCCGGTAACCCGTGTGCCTGACCGAAGGAACCCAGTGGCCTCAATGTAATTTGCTGCTTCAGCCCCGTCCTCGACCGCAGACCGCAGAAACGACAGCGCAAGCCGAGCCGGGTTATACATCTGGCCATCATAAATAATGGCCGCTCCTGTTAGCCCATCCCTCCCTAACCCGGGAAAGAGATCTATAGTTTCCTGTCGCGAAATGAAGTGTCCACAGGGTATTTGTCTCTCGGAGTCCAAGATGCCACGGTTACGATCCCAAGTGATCAGGTCATAAAGAGCGAGCCCCAAGCCAAGGAGTTCCTTGCCCTTTACTCCGTGGCCATAAGTCGGAATTACAATGGGAAGAGGCCTAACAAGATGAGGGGCGATACGAAGGAAAGCATTGCGCTCCTCGCTGGACTCGCGAATGCGTACGACATCGGCATGTTGAAGGTACCGAATGCCGCCATGAACGATCTTGAAGCAGTTGGCTGAAGTCGCATGGGCGAAGTCATTTCGGTCCACAAGGGCTACCGACAGGCCGCGCTGGGTGGCATCCCATGCAGCGCAGATCCCAAAAATCCCGCCTCCAACAATAACGAGATCAAATTCCTTTCTCGCAAGTGCTGAGACGTTTCTTCTCACAACGACCCCGTCATGACTTTTCAAGGACTAATGAAACCCTCCCCCTTGATGACCAAAGAGAAGGGCTATGGTTCGAAAGCTCGCAGCCTGAATGTAAAAGGATGGAATCCTAGCGCGCTAGTCCAGGCCCCGGACTCTTCTTCCCGACCGGGATTTTGAGGATATTCGAGGTAGGAGGCTGGAATGCCAGGCTACCGCCATTCCGGTGCATCACCGGTTCTCCAGTACCCGTCCCTGAACATGAACTCACCCAACCTTAAGAGATTTCCTGAATCCAAAACCCGACGAGCTACGCGCTTCGTGACCGCAACTTCCGCCACCCTACGTCCTCGACCCGAGGTAAGGGTCCTATGAAGAACGAACAGGGGCACAACGCCCCCAGAATAAATTAAATATTCATTAGAGATTTACGATGTCCTCAAGGTCCACAACCACCTTCGCTTGGTACGATATCGCACGTAGGAGCAGTACCGCCCGCTGATAGCCCGGTATCTGCCTTTCAAAAACCGCCTCCATCCCTCGCAGAGGCCCTTCTTGAATGCGTACCACCTGACCCGGCGTAAACGCGGCTTCTGGGAAGGTCACATATCCGTTGCACAGCCTGTCTTTGATCGCTTGGATCATTTCCTCATCCACAACCGCAGGAGTTGGCCCAAACGACACGACTCCACGGACCCCTCTGGAATAGATCACCGTGCGATAATCGTGCTCGACACTGAACTGAGCAAACAGATAGCCTGGGAATAGGGCACTGATACAAATCTGCCGCCTTCGACGAATGATTCTGGGCTCTTTAACTTCTGGGTAAAAGGTTATGATGCCGGCTCGTTCCAAGTGCAACTCTGCGACACGTTCTTGATGGGGCTTACATTTCACAGCATACCAACACATGTTCTCTTGCCCGATCCTATCAGTTGGCTCAGCATGAGAGCTGTACATGACGATGGGCTGCTCCGAAATTCCTTTCGTCGCCATTGTGTCTTTCATGTCCGTCCCTTCACCCTTTCTCCAGTCCAGCGTGTGGCCTGTCAAGGATCGGCTCAGGACAAAGTTGTCCATTCGCTCCATTAAAAGAAGGCGTTGTCGCCCAAGAAGCCCGATGTTCGTGGCATATTCGACCAATTGGTGCGATTGCTTCCCGTATCGGAGCAAACCGGAAATCCCCCATCAGAGAGACCAAACGGTTCTCAGTCTTGTGAAGATTCACGTAGTGCCGGAACTTCGAGAACACGGAACCCTGCATCCGTGGCTGGTCCGGATCGAGCTCCCACGGATGCAGATACATGACAAGGGGGCGCCCAGTCTTCTCGATCTTCTTCAAGAGTTGACGCAGCAACGGGTACGGAAAAAGACGAAAATACCCGCCCCCGGCGATGGGCACCCGCAGACCAAGAATCTTGACCGTGGACGGTGGAATTTCCCACAGCGACCCTGCCTCCGTCGGTAGCTGGTTACTGTAGGGATTCGCATCCGGAACACCATATCTATCATGCAGGACTGGGAAAATACTGGAATCGTACGTATGGCCCTCTTCGGCTAAGATGGGTAGAGCCCACATCGTATCCCGGGTGATGGAAAAACTGGGAGCGCGGTAGCCGTGCACGCCCTGACCTATGAGATCCTCCAATATTCTCTTGGCCTTTCGAACATCCTCTCTGAACGCTGCAGGCGTCTGAGCCGTCACGAGTTCGTGCGCGTATCCATGGGAAGCGACCTCGTGGCCATTGTTAGCGATGTGTCGAACCAGGCCAGGATACCGCTCGGCCACCCAGCCCAGTATGAAGAAGGTGGCACGCACTTCTCGCCTGGCTAGCAGGTCAAGGATTTTTAATGTGTTTCTTTCTACGCGACTTTCAAATTGGTCCCAATGCCGTCGTCGCATGGGCGACTCGAAGGCAGAGACCTGGAAGTGTTCTTCGATGTCGAAGGACAGACAATGCGTCGGCTTTGTATCATTCTTAATCACGGCTATCGCGCTCCTTCTCCACACAGCACTACCCCAGCCGTCTCGGCCAGGATGCGCAAGTCTAGAGCCAAGGAGAGGTTCTTCACGTAATAGAGATCGTACTGAAGTTTGACATGAGCGTCTTCAGCTGAAGCCCCGTACCGGAAGCGAGTCTGAGCCCAACCGGTAATTCCAGGCTTCACCGTATGACGGAGGTCGTAATAGGGAATGCTGCTCCGCAGATCTTGAACGAAGACCGGCCGCTCTGGCCGAGGCCCGACCAGACTCATTTCTCCCTTCAGGACGTTGATAAGCTGAGGGAGCTCATCCAACCTCAATCTTCTTAGCCAGTGGCCAAGCCTGGAGATCCGTGGGTCTTCGGCCATAGCCCAGCAGGGACCGCTCTTTTCCGCATCCCTGTCCATCGAACGTAACTTCCAAATCATGTACGGCTGACCCCGCAGTCCCACCCGCATTTGACGGTAAAACACTGGGCCTGGAGAGTCGAGCTTGATCAACACCCCGAGTAAGGCAAACAGTGGCGCCAGCACTATCAGGCCAGCGGCGGACACCACGATATCCACGATGCGTTTCAGTCCCATCGTGAACGTCCCGCCACGAAAACCCGGCGAAAAGATCAAAGCGCTGGGTTTGAGGAGGTCAATAGACAGGCGGCCGGACTCGTCCTCGTATAAATGGTGACCATCAACCACATCCAGACCCATCACCTTCATATCCAGCAAGGTCTGTACCGGCAACACGGCCCGACGATCTTCTAAGCAGACTGCAATGGTGTGGATCTGGTAACGTTCCACAACCTCAAAAAGCTGTTCATACGTCCCAATAATGCCTGGATTGATCAGACGCTCCCCTATGCGGGTCGAGTCCCTGTCAAGAAAGCCGACCACCTCTGTGAGACTGCCTCGGCTGGATATCAGAGTTTCGCAAAGCTCCTTGGCCAACTGCCCCGTACCAAGTATGAGCAGGCGCTTCCTTAATCCCGCAAAGCGAATGGCTGTCGCGGAAAGATGTTGGAATGTCGTCAATGCATTCATGTCCGCGTCTGCATCGAACTCATAAGCGTTTTTCAACGTCGGTCCCAAGGTAGTAGTCTTGCCGCATGTAATATGGGGTCGACACATGATCAACCCCGTTCAGAATGATCCTTGCTTCGCTCGCCTCTCTAACTATTCTGAGCGCCTTCTGCACTACAGCCTGGCCCGTTGCCCCAGCCCGAATGACGAGTAGTAGAACATCGGCCATGCTGGCCAGCACATTCATGTCGGCTAATGGCAGGATGGGTGGAGCATCCACGACTATGTAATCGAATCGAGGCCGGAGTTCGGTAAGAAGTTTGCCGAGTCGTCGTATTTTGGACAACTCCAGAGGCCGGTCCTCGAAGGAGCCGGCCGGCAACGTCCAAAGCGACAATTCCCCCAGTCGCTGCAGGCAGTCACCAACGGGCTTGTCTCCATAGAGGACTTCGGTGAGCCCTGGTTCCAACTCAACGCCAGCATACACATGCTGCATGGGCCTCTTGAGATCGCAGTCGATCAGTATCGTCGTCTTGCCCAGATCCTTCGCCAGGACATATGCAAGGTTTATGGCGGTGGATGACTTCCCCTCTCCCATTAGGGCGCTGGTCACAACAATGACAGTGTTCTTACGCTCCCCTCCCATCA
>Ga0209853_1000074_pt1 | contig 25267 bp, 25 predicted proteins | sample GWRWS1_30_40_FD_187224 | JGI IMG/M metagenome (GOLD analysis project Ga0209853, IMG submission 187224) | Riverbed sediment microbial communities from areas with vegetation nearby in Columbia River, Washington, USA - GW-RW S1_30_40 (SPAdes)... | ecosystem: Environmental > Aquatic > Freshwater >...
ACGGTGACCTCGACCGGTTGCTCCGCCGCCACCAGCGCCACGATCCCGGGGCCCAGCCCCGCCAGGCCCGGCGTGTCCGATGACAGGTCGGCCGGGGGCGGGGCCGAGGCCCGCGTGGAGATGATCCCGAACGAGGCTGCCAGGATCAGTAGCGTCGCCGCGATCATCACGAACAGCCGGTGGCTGTCGCGACGGCGCGGGGCGTCGATGGGGTTCTCAGGGGCGGGCGGCCCGGCCGGCACCGGCGCCTCCGCCGGTGCCGCTGCGAACCTTGCGTAGGCCTGCACCATCTGGTCGGAAGCAAGGCCGAGGTACGTGGCGTAGGAACGGATCGAGCCTCGGACGTACACGTCGCCCAGGAGGCGATCGAAGTCCTCCCCTTCCAGGGCCACCAGGAACTCGCGGCGGATCCTGGTGTCGCGGCTGGCCTCGTCGAGGGTCACGCCCCGGGCCACTCGGGCCCGGCGAAGCGCCGGGCCCACGCCGATCGTCGATCGCTGCACACGGTCCTCCGGGATACGGGCTCTGGCCTGGGAGTATAGGCAGTGGCCCTTCGGGGGGCAGGTTCAGAAGTCCCGGCGGCCCTCGAAGTGGGCGGCGACCTCAGGCCGCGTGAGCTGGTACAACGCCACCCGATGCCCGCCCGTCGTGCGGAACGAGCAGCACGGTCCGTGCGGGATCTCGAGGGTTCCCTCGCGCTCCCACCCTCGGGCCTCCAGCTCGGCCAGGGCGGCCGGCAGGTCATCGACGCTATAGATGAGGATGGGCCGCTTGCCCTCGACGTGATCGGCCAGCAGGAGGAGCGGCGGGCCGGCGGTCAGCCGGACCGCCGCGACCCTGGTCCCGCCGGACTCGATGGCGAACACTAGCTCGCCGCCCAGGACCTCGGTGAACACGTGGCCTCGGCGGCGACATCGCCGCTGGGGCAATAGAGGAAGTCGAGCTGCGCGAAGGGCGCTGCCACCGGCTCAGGCCTGGGTGGTGCGGGCCGAGCGGGACTCCTCCCACTCCTCCCACGTAACCAGGACGTCGCGGGCCCGGGAGCCCTGCGAGGGGCCAACCATCCCCCGCTCCTCCATCAGGTCCATCAGCCGGCCGGCCCTGGCGAACCCCACCTTCAGTTTCCGCTGGAGCATCGACGTCGACCCGAGCTGCGACCGGATCACCAGCTCCGCCGCCTGCTCGAGCAACTCGTCGCCGGCGGCCAGATCGTCCTCGCCCTCCATCGGGGGCCGCCCCAGGCCCTCCACGCTGGCCGCGTACTCGGGCTCGCGCTGGGCCCGGATCCACTCGCACACCGACTGGATCTCCTTCTCGGTGACCCACGCCGCCTGCAGGCGCGTCGGCTTGGAGGCGCTGGACGGCGCGTACAGCATGTCGCCGTGCCCGACGAGCTTCTCGGCGCCGTTCATGTCGAGGATGACGCGCGAGTCCGCCTGAGACGACGTCATCAGCGCGATCCGAGATGGGATGTTCGCCTTGATCAGGCCGGTGACGACGTCCACCGATGGCCGCTGGGTCGCAACCACCAGATGGATACCCACGGCCCGAGCCATCTGGGCGATGCGTACGATCGTGTCCTCGACGTCGCGCGGGGAGACCAGCATGAGGTCGGCCAGCTCGTCGATCACGACCAGGATGTACGGGAGGTCGGCGAACTTCTCCTCTTGGCCGGGAGGGATCCGAAGCGTGCCCGACGCCAGCCCCTCGTGGTATCCGTCGATGTCACGGACACCGACCATGGCCAGGGCCTCGTAGCGCTGCTCCATCTCCCGGACCACCCACCCCAGGGCCTCGGCGGCGCGTTTGGGGTGGACGATCACCGGCGAAAGCAAGTGTGGCAGGTCGGCGAAGTGCGCGAGTTCCACACGTTTGGGGTCAACCAGGACGAGCTTCACCTGCTCGGGCGTGGTCCGCATGAGGATCGACGTGATGAAGCAGTTGATGAGGGAGGACTTGCCCGCGCCCGTGGCCCCCGCGATCAGCAGGTGCGGCATCTTGGTCAGGTTCACCATCTGGGCCCGGCCGTGGACGTCCTTGCCCAGCGCCACCGCAAGCGGGTGCCCGTCGTCCTTGGCCGCCCTTGCCCGAAGGACGTCGCCCAGCATCACGAAGTCGCGGACCTTGTTCGGAACCTCGACGCCGATGGCGGACTTTCCGGGGATCGGAGCGATGATCCGGACGTCGGGGGTCGCGAGCGCGTACGCGATGTCGTCGGCCAGCGCGAGGACCTTGTTCACCTTGGTGCCGGCCTCCACCTCCACCTCGTACAGGGTGACGGTCGGCCCCCGGTGGGCCTTCGGCACGCGAGCGGCCACGCCGAACGTTCGGAACGTCCGCTCCAGGGCCGCGGTGGTCTGCTCCTCGTCCCGGGTCGACCCGGCCGATGGGGGGGCCGTGCGGAGCAGGCCGATGGGGGGGAGCTTGTACGCCCCGCCCCTCGGCGCCGGGGTGGGGACGAAGGCGCTGTCCGACCCCGGCCCGGACGGCGATGTCGAGGGCTCCGGTTCGACTTCGGGATCGCGGAGATCCACCACGACGGGGATGTCCTCCTCGCTGTGGCCGCGGCGATCCCGCTTGGGGCGCTTCGCTCGCCCGGGCCCGCCCTCGCCTTCGGCTTCGGCCGCCGACGACAGCTCACGGACCTTTGCCCAGGCCGCGGACAGCGGCGTGCCGGTGAAGATGAGCACCCCGAGGATGGCGACCCCTGCCCAGACGATGCCGGCACCGAGCCTCGACACCGCGCGGGCGATGGGCCACGCGGTGACCGCGCCGATGAAGCCGCCCGCGTCCCGCGCGCTCCCCTTGCCGGAGAACGGCACGGGGTTGCCGTGCGTGAGCGACCACAGGGCGAGCAGGCCCACCGACATCAGGGCGAACCCGATGAACATCCGGGCCCGCACGTCCTCGGCCGTCCCCCGCAGGAGCAGCACTCCCCAGTACAGCGCGAGGAGTGGGAACAGCACGGCGGCCTGCCCCACCAAGGCCTCTAGCATGAGCTCGATGCCTCGGCCCACGAACCCGGCCGCGTCGAACCACAGCCCGAGGATGGAGATCAGGGCGAACACCATCAGGCCGATCCCCAGGGCGTCCCGGGCCCACGGGGCGAGGTGCTGGCGGACCTTCGGCCGTGCGGACTTGGACCGGGTGTGAGGGCGCCGGCGCGCCTCCGGGCGCGCCGGCGCCCTCCCCTTCGTCTTCGCGGGCACTAGACCTCCATGATCACGGGCAGGATCACCGGCTTTCGCTGGGTGACCTCGTAGAAGTACTTGCCCAGCGTTCGCCGGATGTTCTGTTCGATGGCGCTTCGGTCGACGACGTGCGCCTGGGCGCTCTCCTTCAGGGAAAGCATGACGCGATTCCGGGCCTCTTCAAGGATGTCCCCGGAGGTCTCGTTGAACACGAACCCCCGGTTCACGATGTCCGGGCCGGCCACGATCTCGCCCTGGTGGGCATCGATCGTCACCACCACGACCACCACGCCGTCGGCGGAGAGCTTCCGACGGTCCCGGAGCACGACCTCGCCCACGTCCCCGATCCCCAATCCGTCCACGAATGTCATCCCGGCCGGTATCCGCCCGGCGATCCGGACACGCTCCCCCACCTCCACCAGGTCGCCGTCCTCGCAGATCAGCACGTGATCGGGGGGGATGCCGACCTCGGCGGCCAGCTTGGCGTGATGAGCCAGATGCCGGCGTTCCCCGTGGACCGGGATGAACCATCGAGGCTGGACGAGCGACAGCATCAGTCGCAGTTCCTCCTGAGCGGCGTGCCCCGACGCGTGGACCGGCGCGGCCGGCTCGTGGAACACGTCGGCCCCCGTCCGGTACAGGCCGTCGATCACCCGGTGAATGGCCGGCTCGTTCCCCGGGATCAGCGACGACGACAGGACGACCGTGTCGCCCTGGCGAAGGTCGACGAACTTGTGCTCCCGCGCCGCCATAAGCGACAGGGCAGAGTACGGCTCGCCCTGGCTGCCCGTGCACACGACCACCACCCTGGAGCGGTCCAGCTTGTCCAGGTTCTCGATCAACACGATGTCCTCGTCGGGGACGCTGAGCAACCCCAGCCGGCGGGCCGCGGCCACGCTCTGATGCATGGAACGGCCAAGGACCGCGACCACCCGTTCGTTCGACCGGGCGGCGTTCGCCACCTGCTGGATCCGGTGGATGTGGCTGGAGAAGCAGGCCACCACGACGAGCTGGGGGGCCCGGGCGATGATCTCCTGGAGCACCGGGCCGACCGTTCGTTCGCTCGAGGTGTACCCGGCCTCCTCGGCGTTGGTCGAGTCGGACAACATGAGGTGCACGCCGCCGTCCCGCCCGGACTCCGCGGCCAGCCCATGCAGGTCGGTGGGCCGCCCGTCGAGCGGAGTCTGGTCGATCTTGAAGTCCCCGGTGTGCAGGATCGTGCCGAACGGCGTGTCGATGGCCACCGCCACGCCGTCCGGGATCGAATGGGTCACTCGCATGAACCGCATCGAGAAGGGCCCCACGCTCGCCGCGCCGCCCGGCACCACCGTGTGGAAGTCGGCCCGGTCCCGGACCTGGTGCTCCTCGAGCTTGCCCTCCAGCAGGGCCAGTGTGAACGCGGTGCCGTAGACCGGCAGGACGCGCTCGAACTCGCGCAGCAGGTACGGCACGGAGCCGATGTGGTCCTCATGGCCGTGGGTCAGGACCACGGCCTCGACCCGACCGATGTTCTCCCGCACGTACTCGAAGTCGGGCAGGACGAGGTCGATCCCCGGCATCTCGGCGTGGGGGAACGACAGTCCGGCGTCGAGGATGAGCACGCGGTCGTCCAGCTCGATGCAGGCCATGTTGCGGCCGACCTCCCCCACGCCGCCGAGGAACGCGACCCGGGCCGGCCGCGGCGACTTCGAGGAGCCCCTAGAGGAGCCGGGCATCGACCAGCGCCTTCTCGATCCTCGCCCGCTCCTCCCTCGTCGCCGGGACCAGCGGGAGCCGGGGCGGGCCGGCCGGAAGGCCCAGGATCCCGAGTGCGGTCTTCACCGGGATGGGGTTGGTGGTGATGAACAGCGTGTTGAACAGCGGCGAGAGCTCCTCGTGGATCTTGCGCGCCGCCGGGATGTCGCCCGCCGACACGAAGTCGGTCAGCTGCCTGATGCGGTCGCCCACCAGGTGCGAGGCCACCGACACGACGCCGTCGGCCCCGAGACACATGTACCCGAACGTTGCCCAGTCGTCGCCTGAGTACACCTCGAAGTCCGCGGGGGCCTCGCTGATCAGCTTGGAGATGGACTGGAAGTCCCCGGTCGAGTCCTTGACCCCGATGATGTTCGGGACCTTGGCCATCTCGAGGAGCGTGTCGTGCTCGATCCTGGTCCCGGTCCGCCCGGGGATGTTGTAGGCGATGATCGGGATGGAGACCGCCTTCGCCACCCGCGTGAAGTGGGCCAGGAGCCCTCGCTGGGGCGGCTTGTTGTAGTACGGCGTGACGAGCAGGAGCCCGTCGGCCCCGGCTTCCTGGGCCTCCCGCGAGAGCTCGAGGGTCTCGGCCGTGCTGTACGTCCCGGTCCCGCACAGGACCTTGCCCTTGCCCTTCGCGGCCTCGATGACCGCGCCGAATAACTCGAGCTTCTCCTTGTGGGTCAGCGTGGGCGACTCGCCGGTCGAGCCTGCCACGACGAGCGTGTCCGAACCGTGTTCGAACAGGTGGTCGGCGAGCTTTCGCGCACCGTCGAGATCGAGCGAGTGGTCCTCCCGGAATGGGGTGACCATGGCGGTGATGACCGCCCCGAACCTACCGGCCATGCCTCCTCCTTACCTGCCGGGTGCGGCGGCGGGCGGCGGCCCGGGGAGGCCCGGAGTCGTCGGGCCGGGCGGTCGGGCCCCGCTCAGGCGTCCTGGCTTGCGCCGGCCGCCCAGCCCCACGGTTGGGGGCGCAGCGTATCACCGTGCCACCTGCCGCACAAGAGCCACAAGAGTCACATGTTGCACATCAGCCCCCAGTTGTGGAGGAAGCCAGTGCGCTTCTGGAGGCTCCACTTGCTCCGGAAGGGTAGGTGCCTTGGGGGGCCCTTGACCACCAGGTGGCTCGGGGTGCGTCCGAGCCCGCGATCGCACCGGTTCCACCAGTTCCCCTCGTCGCCCATGACGCTGGAGGTGCCCTGCGCCGCGCGTTGCGCGCATCGCTTCGTTGCTCGATCTGTTGGCAACGGGCAAAGGATCCGAACGAGTGGCATCCGAGCCTCGGGCTATCCTAGCCGCGTGCCCAAGATCTACACGAAGAGAGGCGACGACGGGACCACGGGGTTGCTCTATGGCGGCCGGGTGTCCAAGGCGGACCTCGCAACCGAGGCGTACGGCACGACCGACGAGGCGGTCGCGGTGCTGGGGTTGGCCCGCGCGCTCTCCGACGACGCCGGCCTCAGGGACGAGATCCTCGCGCTCCAGCGCGAGCTGTTCGTGGTCGGCGCGGACCTCGCGACGAATCCGAAGGAGCGCGCGAAGCTCGAGCCCGGCGTCTCGCTGGTGACGGCCGAGATGGTCCAAAGGCTGGAAATGCGGATCGACGAGCTCGTGGCCGAGCATCCCCTGCCGAACGAGTTCGTCGTCCCCGGGGCCAACCCCGTATCGGCCGCGCTCGATGTGGCGAGAAGCGTCGTGCGGCGGGCAGAGCGCCGGGTCGTCGATCTCCGCGACTCAGGCTCGGACGTCAATGAGGACGTTCTCCACTACCTCAATCGACTCTCGGATCTTCTGTTTGTCCTGGCCCGGATGGCAGCCGGCGAATCCGAACCCAAGAGCCGCGGTTAGTGGAACTCCCTTCCTGGTCGCATACCCCTCATAGGAGCTATTCCCCGATAAAGCGCCCATCAGGAGCAACAATGAAGTCGGCCGAGAACAGCGGTCTCTGAGGCAACCGGGCCTTCCACCCTTTCCTCAGGCCCAAAACGCTCGCCATGACACGAACGTTGGTCTTCTCACGATTACTGGCGGGCGAAGGCGCCGTAGTTGTCGTGGCCGATCACCAGGATCACCAGGCCGATGTCCTTGATCCCCAGCCCGCCGAACGAGACCCTGAACGTCTTCGTCTCGCCGTCCGGGGTGCTCACGGCGTCCTTGACCTGGCCGTTCACCCGATCGCCGTTGCGCGCGTCGAGGATGTAGAACCCCGGCGGCGGGAGCTCGCGTCCGGTGTCGTTCTCGATCGCCAGGGTTCCTGAGTCGCCGTCCAAGCTCATCGTCGCCACCAACCCGGGGTTCGTGTACCGATAGACCGCCGTCCCAGGCGGGCCGGTCGCGGTCTCTCCCGGCGTGACCGTCCCGCTTCCGCTCCCTGTGGTGCCGTTCGCGTAGGGTTCCGCATCTGTGCTCTTCGTGCATGACACGGCGAGCGTCGTGGCCACGATGATCCACAGGAAGAGAGCATCACGATGAGTAGTCTTCATGCGGTCGGGCATCATACGGGAGGCGAAAAGGAAGGCGCCGCAGGTTGAGGACCCTCGAGATCCGCCGTCACGCTCGCCGGGACCCGGACCAGGACGCCCTTTCGCCCGAGGGCAGTGTCCAAGCCGAAGACGTCGGCCGGACGTTGTCGCGAGGCTACGACGTCGTGTTCGTGTCGCCGGCGACGCGCGCCGCCGAGACGGCGGCGTGGTTCCTGCGGGCGGCCGGCCAGCAACTGCCGGAGCACGCCGTCGTTGCCGGACTGGGCGGCGATGGCACCGACAACTCTCCGGAGCAGCTCGGGGAGGTCCTCCATGCGGTCATGGCGGCGGTCCCGGAGGGCGGCCGCGGCCTGGCGGTCGGCCATACGCCGCTGATCGAGAAGGCGGTCAAGGGCCTCACCGAGCGCGCCATCCGCCCGCTCGCCGAGTGCGAGGGCGTGCTGCTGACCGAGGACGACGGCCAGATCCGCGTCGAGGAGCTTCGGCTCTCCTGACGTGGCGCTCGACGTTGGACACCCCGCGGCCGCATTCGGGCTGGGCGTCGCACTCGGCGCGTCCCCCGGCCCGGTGCAACTCCTGCTGTTCTCCGAGGCCGCCCGGGGCGGCGCGACCCGAGGCCTCCGGGCCATGGCTGGGGCCAATGCCACGTTCGGGGTCATGCTGGTCCTGTTGGCTGTGGGGCTCTCCTCCCTCGAGCCCGGAGATACGTTCCTCTCCGCCATCCGGGTGATCGGCGGAGCGTTCCTGGTGTTCCTGGCCGTCGACGCGATCCGCGAGAACAGAAGGCCGCAGGCGGTAGACGAGCGGCGCGGGTCGCTCCACCCGGCCGTCCGAGGGATCATCGCCGTCCTGCTGAACCCGGGGGCCTACGTGTTCCTGGCCACGACCGGGGCCGCGGTGGTCGCGGATGCGGCGCAGGACGGCGGACGAGCGCTGGCGTTCGTCACGGTCGCGGCCTTGCTGGCCGGGGTGTCGCTGATGGACTCGACGATGGTGCTCGTCGGAACCGGCGCGCACCGGGTGAGCGAACGAGCGCTACGGGTTCTGGGCGATGCGCTGGCAGTAGCGCTCGGCGCGCTCGGAGTCTGGCTCATCGTCCAGGGGGTGGTGCGCTAGCTCGCGGGCCCTTCAGAAGATGAACGAGCACCACGGCGCGGGGTCCCACGCGAACATGGCGTCGGCTCGAGCCAGGGCGCCGGGTGCTTCCTCCTCGATCCTTCCGGCCCGATGCAGCTGCCGGAAGCTCATCCCACCCAGGTATGCGGCGCCCAGCTCGTTCACGCTCATGACGAGGTCGGGTTCGGCGTCCGTCGCGTCGCACGACGCGCCTTCCGCCCCGCCCTCAAGCGTGTAGCGGCCCTCGTTCCACGGGCAGAACAGGTCCCGGACCTCGAACGTCACTCGCCCATCGGCCGCATACCTCCGTTCTGAGAGCGCCTTCGGCACGTCGACCAATCTGACCCATAGCCCGTCGTTGATCCGCAGTTGGAGCGCATCGGGCTCCTGGAGCAGGTGCAGCAGCGGCTCGTCGATCGGGCGGTTCCACGCAGTGATCCGTTCCATCAGGTCGATGTCGAACAGGTAGCGCCACATGTCGGCGTAAGCCTGGGGCGAGGATGCCTGGACCTCCTCTACGACCAGCCCGTTGCGGTGATCACCGTACTTGCCGTGCTCGACCCGATAGGCCGCGTACGCGTCCAGGCCGTCGGGGCCCTCGTGCACCGCGTAGAACCACTTCCGATCCTCGCCCCAGTGGGTCTCGGCGAAGCGGTAGGCGAACCAGGTTGGACCGAGCTCGATCCCACCCGGTCGGTCCCGGCGAAGCCGGTCGTAGAGCGGTCGCATGGCAGCGAGCGCGTCCGCCCGATCCAGCAGCCGGGTCCGGCCCGAGGCTCGATAGCCGCGGACGAAGGCCGTGCGCGTGCGCTCGACGTCCATCGAGCAGTGGAACGAGCCGAACCCGTAGCCGAACCGGCCGTAGATCCCGCCCTCGGACGCGTACAGGATGGCGACCGGCTCGCCGTTCGCGCGGACGTCGTCGAGCTGCCGCCGCATCAGCGCCGAGTTGATGCCCTGCCGCCGATGGGTCGGCTTCACCGCCACGCCGGTCACCCCCGCGGCAGGAACGAACCCTCCCGGGACGGTCAGCGTGAAGGAGGCCGCGGACGCGCCGCCCACGATCTCCGGGCCGTCGACGGCGGCCAGGCACCGGTCGATCTCGGCCACCGTTCGCTCTCGCTCGATGTCCTCGGGCCTGGTGTGGCCACCGAAGCCCACGGTGAGCGCGTCGACATAGGCCTCGAACTCCTGGGGCGCGATGGTCCGGATCTCGACATCCACGGTCCCCCGAGCTTACGCGCCCGAGAGCCCCTCGAACACGTCGGACCGCACGCGATCGCCCGGCGCCCGCTCCGGCCACCCCATCACGAAGGCCTCCCGGCCGAGCACCTCGGGCCAGAGCTCGTACGGAACGTCCTCCAGCTCACCTTGCGTCTTGTGCTGGCGGAGGGCGTCCAGCTTTCGTTGGTACACCGATGAGCAGTCCACGATCACGGCGATGGTCTCGTCGGGAACCCCGCGCGGCACGAACGGCTGAGTGGGGTCGAGCGGGTCCATCCCCCCCTTGCGCAGGAGGGCGTTCCACCGGTCCAGGTTCGACTGCGGGATCGCCACGTACAGCAGCCGGGCGAAGCCCTGGCCCGTGGAGCGTTCCCTGGCCTGGTGGAAGGCGGCGGTCGCGGCCTCGCCGATCGCGATGTGGTCCTCGTGGCCGGTGACGCCCTCGGGGCCGAACGTCACCACGACGTCCGGGCGGGCCTCCGCGAGGAGCTCCGTTACGCGGCCCACCAGCTCGTCGCCGGGCACGCCCGGGAGGCCACCGTCGGGGTACCGGAGGAAGTGCAGGGCCGGCTTGACGCCGAGCTCGGCCCACGACGCCCGGTCCTCGGCCTCCCGGACCGTGCCCAGGTTCGGCCGCGTTGCCAGGCTGGAGTCAAAGATCAGCCCCGCGTCCCCGCTGGTGGCCAGGATCCCCGTGACTTCGATGCCCGGTTCGGCGTGCAGGGCAACGGTCCCCCCCACACCGTAGGTGTCGTCGTCCGGGTGGGCGAAGACGGTGGCCAGTCGCCGGCTCACTTCGCCGGCAGGTCGAGGAGCGGCTCCAGGCCGACGGTCAGGCCCGGCCGGGTGGCCACGGCCCGGATGGCCATCAGCACGCCGGGCATGAAGGAGCTCCGGTCCGTGGAGTCGTGGCGGATGGTCAGGGTCTGGCCCTGGCCGCCCAGGATGACCTCCTGGTGGGCCACCAGGCCGGGCAGCCGAACGGAATGGACCCGCACGCCGTCGACCTCGCCGCCCCGGACGCCCTCGATCGATTCCGCCGAAGGGCCCTTGTACTCGCCACCCCGCTCCTCCACCAGCCGCCTCGCGGTGGAGAGCGCGGTCCCCGACGGAGCGTCGGCCTTCCCCTCGTGGTGCAGCTCGATGATCTCCGCGGCCGGGAAGAACCGGGCCGCCTCGGCCGCGAACCGCTGCATCAGCACCGCGCCGAGGGCGAAGTTCGGCGCGACGATCACGTTCGGCTCTCCCCCCTCGTCCTCGATGAGCTTGCGGATCTCGTCCAGCTCGTCCTCGATGATGCCGGTGGTGCCAACGACCAGGGTGATGCCGTGCTCGATGCACCACCGGACATCGTCCATCACGACCTCCGGGTGCGTGAAGTCCACGGCCACCTCCACCTCCGCTTCCAGCAGGCGATCTAGCTCGTCGGAGATGGGGACGTCCAGCTTGGGCTGGCCGATCAGCGACCCGATGGACTGGCCGACACGGGACCGGTCGATCGCGGCGACCAGCGCGAGGTCGGGCTGGCCGGCAACCGTCCGGCACACCATCTGGCCCATGCGCCCTGCGGCGCCGACGACGCCGACCCGGATCACGCCAGGGGTTCCTTCCCGCTCTTGAACGGACCGAGCATCGCCAGAGCCAGCGGCTGCGACAGGACGCGCTTGGCCACCCGGCGGGCGTCGTCGAGCGTCACGGCCTCGATCCGCTGGAGGATCTGGTTCACGGTCAGGATCTCGCCGTGGGAGATCTCGGACTTGCCGAGGCGTGACATCCGGCCGGCCGGATCCTCCAGGGACAGGACGAGCGATCCCTTCATGTGGCCCTTGGCCCGCTCGAACTCCTCCTCGGAGAGCGCGCCGTCGGCCACGTCGCCGAGTTGCTCCCGGAGGATGTCGAGCACCTCTCGGGCCCGGGCCGGCGTGGTCCCCGCGTACGCCGCGAACAGGCCGGCCTCCGCGTACTGCGAGTGGTAGCTGTACACCGAATAGGCCAGGCCCCGCTTCTCCCGGATCTCCTGGAACAGCCGGGAGGACATGCCCCCGCCGATCGCGGCGTTCACGATGCCGAAGGCGAACCGCTCCGGGTCGTTGCGGGCCAGGCCGTTCGTCCCCAGGCAGATGTGAGCCTGCTCGGTCTTCCTTCGCTTCACCAGGGTCTTCCCCGAGGGGGCCGGCGGGTTGCCCCCCAGCCGCCGGTTCCACGAGCTCGGGCCCTCCGAGCGGATTCGGCCGGTGGCCATGCCGGAGCCGATCAAGTGAAGCAGCGAGTCGTGCTCCACGTTCCCGGCGGCCACGACCACCAGGCTTCCCGGCACGTAGTGGCGCTTGTAGAACCGCCGGACCTGGTCGCGGGCGGCGGCGGTGATGCTCTGCACCGTGCCCAGGATGGGCCGGCCGAGCGGGTGGTCGGGCCACAGCGTCTGGTTCAGCAGGTCGTGGATGAGGTCGTCGGGAGTGTCCTCGTGCATGTGGATCTCTTCCAGGATCACCTGGCGCTCCGCCTCGAAGTCCGACGTGCGGATCACCGAGTTCTGGAGCATGTCGGAGAGGTGGTCGACGGCCATCGGGAGGTCGCGATCGCGCACCCGGGAGTAGAAGCACGTGTACTCCTTGGCGGTGAACGCGTTCACGTCGCCGCCCACCGCGTCGAAGGCCTCGGCGATGTCGCGGGCGGTTCGGGTCTTCGTCCCCTTGAACAGCAGGTGCTCGAGGAAGTGGGACGAGCCGCTGATGGGCGGCGGCTCGTCACGCGACCCCGCCAGAACCCAGAACCCCAGGGCCACCGACCGGACGCCGGGCATGCGTTCGGTCACGACTCGCAGGCCCGACTCGAACTCGGTCCGGCGGATGGGCATCGTCGAGAGCCTATTGCGAGGGCCGGTCCCGGCGCTCGCGGTCCCTGGGACGGCGGTCGCGGTCGCGGTCGCGTCCGCGACCGCCCCGCGAGTCGCCGTCCCGCCGCTCGCGGCGGGGCGGCTCCTCCACCTCCATGCCCTCGGGGATCGCCCACTCCTCACCGACCGGCTTGAGGCTGACCTTGCCCATCTGGTCGATCTCCTGGATCTCGACCTCCAGGGTGTCGCCCTCCTTCACCGCTTCCTCCACCGAGGACAGGCGTTTGCCCCGGCCGAGCTTGGAGATGTGCACCAGCCCGTCCCGGCCGGGAACGAGGTTCACGAACGCGCCGAAGGTCGTGGTCTTCACCACCTTACCGGTGAACCGCTCGCCGACCGAGAGGGGCCGCGGGTTCACGATCTCGTCGATCATCTTCGCCGCCTGGTCCGCGCCGGCGCCCTCCCGGGAGCCGATGAACACGGTGCCGTCGTCCTGGATGTCGATGTCTGCGCCGGTCACCGCGATGATCTCGTTGATGCGCTTGCCCTTGGGCCCGATCACCTCGCCGATCTTGTCCACCGGGATCTGGATGGTGAGGATCCGCGGGGCCTTGGAGTTCACCTCGCTCCGGGGCTCGCCGATCGTGCGGAGCATCGTGTCCAGGATGAACAGGCGAGCTTCCCGGGCCTGCTTGAGGGCTTGGGTCAGAGCCTCGGCGGGCAGGCCGGTGACCTTCATGTCGAGCTGGATCGCGGTGACCCAGTCCTTGGTCCCCGCCACCTTGAAGTCCATGTCGCCCAGCGCGTCCTCCGCCCCCAGGATGTCGGTGAGCGTGACGTACCGGTCGAACTCGGCGATCAAGCCCATCGCGATGCCGGCCACCGGCGCCTTGATCGGCACGCCGGCGTCCATCAGCGAGAGCGTCGAGGCGCACACGCTGGCCATGGAGGTCGAGCCGTTCGACGAGAGGACGTCGGACACGAGCCGGATGGCGTAGGGGAAGTCCTCCTCGGGCGGCACCACCGGCACGAGCGCCCGCTCGGCGAGCGCGCCGTGGCCGATCTCCCGCCGCCGGGGCGAGCCGATCCGGCCGACCTCGCCGGTGGAGAACGGCGGGAAGTTGTAGTGGTGGATGTACCGCTTGGACTCCTCCGGATCGAGCGTGTCGATCATCTGGGTCATCCGCAGCATCCCGAGCGTCGTCACGTTCAGGACCTGGGTCTCGCCCCGCTGGAACAGCGAGGATCCGTGGGCCCTGGGCACCAGGCCGACCTCGGAGGACAGGGAACGGATCTCCTCGGGCTTCCGGCCGTCGAGTCGAACGCCCTCCTCCAGGATGCGCTTGCGCATCACCTGCTTCTCGAGCTCCTTGAACGCGGGCGAGATCTCGGCGGACAGCTCTGCGAACGCCTCCTCCCCCCAGGTCGCCAGGAGGTGCGCCTTCAGCTCCTCCTTGAGCTGATCGCGTGCCGCGTCCCGCACCTTCTTCTCCGGGAGGAGCGCCGCCTCGATGCGGCTGGACGCGAACTCCGCCACGGCCTCGTAGGTCTCCTCGGAGAACAGGGCCTTGGGCTCGAACGGCCTCGGCGCCACCTGGAGCTCGGAGAGGAACTCGAGCTGGAGGTCGATCATGTCGCCGATGACCCGCTTGGCGGCCTCCAGCCCTTCCGCGACGGTCTCCTCGGTGGGGGCCACGGCCGCGCCGCCCCCGGCCAGCAGGCTCCACGTGTTGTCGGGGGCCTCCCCTTCGATCATCAATAGGTCGACGCCGCCCCCGTCGTTCCGCCGGCCCGCCACGATGATGTCGAACGTGGCCATCTCCAGGTCCTGGAACGTCGGATTGATCCGCCACTCCCCGCCGATCAAACCCATCCGCACCGCCCCCACCGGGCCGTCGAACGGAAGCCCGGCGATCAACGTCGACAGGCTGGCCCCGTTGATCCCGGGGACGTCGTAGGGGTTGGCCAGGTCCGCGGAGAGCACCGTAACCACGACCTGGACCTCGTCGTGGTACCCGTCCTTAAAGGTGGGGCGAAGCGGCCGGTCGATCAGTCGGGCGGTGAGGATGGCGGTCTCCGACGGCCGGCCCTCGCGGCGGAAGAACCCCCCGGGGATCTTCCCCGCCGCATACATCCGCTCCTCGACGTCCACGGTGAGGGGAAAGAAGTCGATGCCCACACGGGGCGCGGCGGTGGTGGTGGTGGCGAGGATCTGCGTCTCGCCGTAGGTGACGACGACGGATCCCTCCGCCTGCATCGCGAGCTTGCCGGACTCGAGGGTCATGTCCTGCGAGCCCACGGTCTTCGTGCGCTTGATGACGGCCACTGGCCTTCCTCCTTGGGTGCGTCCTGCGCGGTTGGCCCGCGAGGATCGACGGATGATGTCGGGAGGCGGGGAGGTTCGGCCAGTTGTCAGTGGTGAGTCTCCGGGGGGTCCGGGGACTCGCTACTGATAACCGACCCCCTCCTTCCGCCGATCTCAGCTGCTCGTTCGCATCACTCCTCTGAGCGGGGCGGCCTCCGCCGCCGCTTCGTAGGCTATCGCCGGAGTCCCAGGCGGGCGATGAGCGTCCGGTACCGCTCGATGTCCTTGCGCCGGAGGTATTCGAGCAGCCGCCGGCGCCGGCCGACCATCTGGAGCAGGCCGCGCCGGGAGTGGTGGTCCTCCTTGTGGGTCTTCAGGTGCTCGGTGAGGTCGTTGATGCGCGTGGACAGCACCGCGACCTGGACCTCGGCCGAGCCGGTGTCGGCATCGGTGCGTCGATATTCGCCGATGATCTTGGATCGGGATTCCGTCGTCAGTGCCATGACCAGCGGAAAGGCTACCAGACCCCGTCAGCGGAGCACCGGATGGCCGTCGGAGACGACGTGGGCCGGCGTTCACGCTGGGCTCGATCGGCGAGCGATCGGCGAAGGCCCGCACGGCGAGCCCCGCCGCCGTCACGATGAGCAACCCGGCCAGCACTGCGGCGAACCGGACCGGTCCGGGGCGGTGATGACGACCTTCATGCCGGCCGTCCCTCCGGCGCCGGCACGAGCTCGCGGGTCCGGCCGACGTCGTCGGCCATGGCCCGGGCCAGCGCCTCGGCCGAGTCGAACCGCTCCTCGTCGCGGAGCCTGACCCAGAACTCGACCGAGAGGGGTTCGCCGTGGAGCTCGCCATCGAAGTCGAGCAGGTGGGCCTCGAGGTGGACCGGCTCCGTGCCGAACGTCGGATTCGTCCCCACGCTGATGGCCGCGACGAAGGAGTGATCCTCGATCGACGCGCGTCCCGCGTAGATGCCGGTCTTTGGGAGCAGCACCCTGGGGTCGGTCTCCAGGTTCGCCGTGGGGAAGCCGAGGTCCACCCCCCGCCCTGCCCCGGTGACGACGGTCCCGTCGACGGCGTACCGGCGGCCGAGTGCCCTCGTCGGCCACTCGAGGTCGCCCTCCGCGAGCGCCTCGCGGATCGAGGACGAGGAAACGGGACGGCCATCGAGCTCGAGTATGGGGACCTCCTCGGCCGTGAACCCGTCAGCCGGCCCCAGGATGCGGAGCGTCTCCACCGTGCCCCGGGCCTCGTGCCCGAACGTGAAGTTCACCCCCACGACGACGTGCTCCGCGTGCAGGCCCTCCGCCAGCACCCGGCGGACGAACTCCTCGGCAGGAAGGAGGGAGAAGGCCCGGTCGAACCGCAGGACCAGGAGCACGTCCACGCCGGCCGCCTCGATGAGCCGGGCCTTGCCGACCGGCGTCGTGAGCAGCTTCGGCTCCCTGCCCGGTGTCAGGGTCTCCCTGGGATGCCGGTCGAACGTGACGACGACGGAACGCAGCTCGCGCTCCCGTGCGACCCCGACGGTCCGGCGGAACACCGCCTGATGGCCCAGGTGCACGCCGTCGAAGAACCCGGCGGTCACGACCGTCGCGCCGTCGCCGATCGGAAGCGACTCCAGTCCGTGCCGGAGCTCCACGCGCGGCAGCCTATCGAAGATGCTGGCCGGCCCCCGATCGCGCGGCTTTCGAATAGCCTGAGCGCTCCCACGGGCGGAGGAGGACGGCGGGTGCCTGGGAGGCGAACGGCGATGCTCGTCTCGCTCCTCCTTCTGCTCGCGGCGTGCGGGTCGGCCCCGGCTCCCCGGACGAGCGCCCTCGACGACGACGCCATCACCATCGCGTCGTTCAACTTCCCCGAGAGCGTCCTGCTCGCGCAGCTCTACGGGCAGGCCCTGCGATCGGCCGGCTTCCGGGTCGAGCTCGCGCTCGACCTGGGGGCCAGGGAGCTCGTCCAGCCGGCACTCCAGCGCGGGCTCGTCGAGATCGTGCCGGAGTACGCGGGGAGCGCGCTCGAGTTCGTTGCCGGGCAGGGATCGGCATCCCCGGACGAGCGCGCGACGCATCGCGCGCTGGCGCGCGTGATGGCGTCGCGCGGCCTCACCGTCCTCGCCGGGTCGCCAGCGCAGGACCGGAACGGGATCGTCGTCACGAAGGAGACCGCGACCCGGTACGGCCTGCGCGCCATCAGCGACCTCGCGCCGGTCGCGCCGCAGATGGCCTTCGGCGGGCCGCCCGAGTGCCGCGAGCGAGCCTTGTGCCTCGCGGGGCTCGCGTCCCTGTACGGCCTGCATTTCGAGTCGTTCGTGCCGCTGGACGAAGGGGGCGCGCTCACGGTTGCGGCCCTGCAGGCCGGGCATGTTCAGGCGGCCCTGCTGTTCACCAGCGACGGACAGATCGACGCCCACGGCTTCGTCCTGCTGGAAGACGACCTCCACCTCCAGCCGGCCGAGAACGTCACGCCGATCGTCCGGACCGACGCGCTGACGAGGTTCGGGCCCATGCTGGTGGGGGTCACGAACGCCGTGTCGGCCGCGCTGACCACCGAGGACCTGCAGCGGATGAACGCGGAGGTCGCCTCGGGCCGGTCCCCTCACGCGGTCGCGTCCGCATGGCTCGCGGAGCACGGGCTCCCGAACGCCCTGGAGTAGAGTCGGGCTTTCGACGAACGGGCGATCCTTGGACGTCACCGACGAGACCGTCAGCGGGACCCGAGAGGAGCGCCATCGCCAGCCCGGCAACGGCGGAAGGCGGCACCGGCGACCCTCCGGCGAAGCGCCGCCGCTCCCCCACGAGCTCGGTCGGAGCGGCAAGTTCTGGATCGTCATGGTGGTCTACTTCGGCAGCGTTCTGATCGGCGTGCTCTTCTTCCAGCCGCTCGGCGGGATCTTCGACCGGTTCGATACCTTGCGACTGCGTTGGATCGCCAGCCTCCGCAGCGACTCCCTCACCGACATCGTGTTGTTCGTCAACCTCCTGGCATCGAGGTGGACGATCCGCGCCCTCCGGTGGGGCACCATCGCGGCGCTCGTCGGCTTCCGGCACTGGCGACACCTGTTCGTGTTCCTGGGGAGCATGCTGGCCGCCGAGATCGTCGCGTACCAGATCTCGGTCTTGTTGGGGCGAAGCCGGCCGCTCGGCATCACGATCATCGGGCCGTGGGAGGGGTATTCGATGCCCTCCAGGCCGTCGGTGGGGCTGGCCGCCTCGCTCGTCGGCATGACGTACGCGCTCGTCGTCCCGGGTCGTCCCCGCGAGATCGCGAAGTGGGTCGTCGGCGGCGTGATCCTCGCACTCGTTGTCGCCCGCCTGTACCTCGGGGTGGACCATCCAACGGACGCCGGGTTCGGCGCCATCATGGGCATCGCTATCCCCCTCGTGGCGTTCCGGTGGTACACGCCGAACGACGTGTTCCCCGTGACCTACCGGAGAGGCAAGGCGGCCCACCTGGACGTGGGCGGCAAGCGGGGGGAGGCCATCCGGCGGGCCGTCCTGGACCAGCTGGGCTACGAGGTCCTTGACATCAAGCCGGTCGGGCTGGAGGGGTCGGGGGGGTCCACGCCACTTCGCCTGCGGGTGGGAGCCACGGAGGACGAACCGGAACGGTACTTGTTCGCCAAGCTATACGCGAAGAGCCACGTCCGGGCGGACCGCTGGTACAAGCTCGGACGCTCCATCCTGTACGGGGCGCTGGAGGACGAGACCCCCTTCCAGTCGGTCCGCCGGTTCGTCGAGTACGAGGACTACACGCTTCGCCTCCTCTATGACCAGGGCCTTCCCACCCCCAAGCCCTACGGCGTGGTGGAGATCACGCCGGAGCGCGAGTACATGATCGTGATGGAGTTCTTCGACGGGGCGGTGGAGATCGGTGACGCCGAGATCGACGATGCGGGCATCGACGAGGGACTCCAGATCGTCCGGAAGATGTGGGATGTGGGACTCGCCCACCGGGACATCAAGCCGGCGAACCTCATGGTGCGGGACGGCAAGGTCCTGGTGATCGACGTGTTCTTCGTCCAGGTCCGGCCGTCGCCCTGGCGGCAGGCCGTGGACCTGGCGAACATGATGCTGGTCCTCGCGGTGAAGAGCGACGCGAAGCGGGTCTACGAGCACGCGCTCGCGCTCTTCACCGAGGACGAGATCGCCGAGGCCTTCGCCGCCGCCCGAGGGGTGGCCAGCCCCACGCAGCTGCGGAGCATGCTCAAGCAGGACGGCCGGGACCTCGTGGGCGAGCTCCGTGCCATGGCGCCGGAGCGGAAGCCCGTCTCGATCCAGCGGTGGAGTGTGCGGCGTATCCTCCGCACCGCGGGAGTCCTCGTACTGGCGCTCCTGGCCCTCCTCCTGGTCCTCCAGAACTGGAACGTGTTCGCATGAGGCGCCGGGCCCGGATCCGCTCGGCGATCGTCATGCTCGGCGCGGCCGCCGTGGCCTTGCTTCCCGCGTGCGCCGGGACATACCTGCACGAGCCGACGTGCGGGGGCAAGGACGCGAAAGCGCTGATCCTGGCGGCCCAGGCGGTGCCGTCGGCAACGCTCGTTCCCTGCATCGCGGAGTTCCCGTCGGGCTGGTCCTACGACGGCTCGCGCATCGGAAGCGGCTCGGCCCAGTTCTTCCTGGACTCCGACCGTGCCGGCATCCGGGCGCTCGAGGTCACGCTGACCGCGTGGTGCGACGTGTCGAACGCGATCGAGGTCACTGCGGGGGTCAACCAGCCGGGCGTCCGGGTCTACGAGGAGCCCATCAGCCTGCCGCCGACCTTCCAGGTCAACCGGTATCTCCGGTTCCCGGGAGGCTGCGTCACGAACAAGTTCCGGTTCGCCACGGGAGCCTCGGCGACGCTCGCGCTGGAGGCTCAGCAGGCCCTTTCGTTCGTCTCCCGCTCGGTGCTGGTGGAACGGGCCAGGGAGGAGACCGGGCTCACCCTGTGTGGAGCGGAGGCCCCGCCCTGTCCGGGATAGGCGAGGGCGCGTGCTGAACAACCACCGACGGACCTTCCTGTATTCACTCTGCCTGCTGCTCTTCTTGGTGCTGCTGTTCATCGCGGTCGGCCGCCATCCTCCCGGGGCGGCGCCCAGGACCACGTTCGGCGCCGTCGGCCGCCTCGACGAGTCCACCTACCGGGCCATGGACGACATCCGAAACGTGGTCCTTTCCGGGGTGGCCCGGGCCCTGAACGTGATCGGCGGCGGATACGTCACGATCCCCTTGCGAGTGGTTGTCGTGTTGTGGCTGGCCTTCCGCCGGAGGTGGCGGGCCCTGGGAGCCTGGGTCCTGACCTGGGTCGCCGCCGAGGTGCTCCTGACGGCGGCCAAGGCCTACTTCCATCGCGGCCGCCCGCCGAACGCGCTCGTGGCCATCACGGGTTACTCGTTCCCCTCCGGACATGCGGTGGCCGGTGCGGCCACCGCGGTCGCGCTGGTGCTGGTGCTCCTGCCTTCTGGCCCCCGCAGGAGGAAGTGGGAAGCCATCGCCCTGCTGTTCGCCTTCGTGATGGCCTTCTCGCGCGTGTACCTGAACGCGCACTGGCTGTCCGACGTCGTGGCCGGCGTCCTGTTGGGGGCCGGCGTGGCGCTCGGCTCGGCGGCCCTGGTCACCGAGGTCCGCGACGTGGCCATGCGGATGCGCGGCTCCCCGGTCCCCGCGGGGACGCCTCCCTAGGGCTGCGGGACCGGGGCGACGGCCTGCGGCTCGAGCTCGATCGCCACGGGCTTCCGCCAGCTCTTGTTGAACCGCCAGATCAGATACGTGAAGGCTCCGAGCGGGATCTGGATCCCGTAGGTGAGCGTCCGGAACACCAGGACCGCCGCCGCCACCTGCGCGTTGAAGACCTCCGTCGGCACGTCGGCGTGCGTCCGGCCCGCCAGGATCAGGCCGCCGATGTAGCTGAGCTCGACGAAGCCGAGGCCACCGGGCGTGAGGGGGAGCGCCGTCACCAGGCGCCCGAAGGCGAACACGCCCAGGACCTGGGCCGCGCTGATCTCGGTCTCGGAGATGCCGACGTGGCGGACGGCGAGCAGCAGGACCAGGAACAGCGCCAGGTGGCTCACGATGGTGGTCACGGTGAGCGCAACCCCCCGCTTGGCCACCAGATCGATGGTCTGCCGGCGGAACCGGACCGCCGCCTCTCCCCAGTGCTCGACGGGCCGCCTGCGGATCAACCTCAGCAGGAAGGAAGCGGCTCGTCCCAGCGCGTCGCCGATCCGGCGAGCGAGCTCCTTCTTCCACAGCACCAGCGCGAACAGCACCACCCCGGCGGCCAGGACGCCGATCCCGACCAACGCGGCCACCACGAGCCCCCCGCTCGCCTGGCCCTGCACGGCGAGGATCGCGAGCGCGATCACCGGCAGGCCGAGCTTCATGAACACGTTCCAGATCCCGGTGACCAGCGCGGACAGGGCGATGACCGAGGTCGGGAAGCCCCACGACCGGTACATCGTGTAGCCCACCCCGACCGCGATGTAGCCGCCCCCGGGGATCGTGTCGGCGATCGAGGTCGTGGTCTGGTTGTTCACGGCGGCTTGCCAGAGCCCGAGCCCCGGGATCGACGCCATGTTCTGCAACCAGTAGGTGACGAGGTTGAACACCATGGCGCCGACGAGCGACGCGAGCTCGAGCCAGGTCATGTTGGTGAGCGCCTGCCACACCGAGCGGTAGTCCGCGATCTTCGGGATGGCGTAGGCGAAGATGGCCACCACGAGCGCGACGGAGACGAGGATCTGAACGACCCGCGAGATAGTCTTCTTCCGCGCGGCCCGGTTGCTGTGCTCGGCCATGAGACCGAAGCCTACGCCAAGATGACCTCGGGACGGGCCGTGGCTCCGTCGTCGCGGTACACGCCGATGAGCGTGCCCCCTGGCCCGAACACGGCGTACGGTCCCTCGATCCCCGCCGGACCAAGGATCCTCCCGTGGGTCGCCGCGGTGGCCTCCTCCGTGTCGAGGTCGATCCGAGGCAGATGCGCCACCGCCCGGTCGAGCGGGAGCGGCGCGCGGAGCTCGCTCGCGTCGGCGGCGTCCCGAAGGAGGAACGGACCGATGCCCGTCCTCACCAGCCGGGTCAGATGCGCGCCGCAGCGGAGATCGGTTCCCACGTCGGCCACCAGGACCCGCACGTAGGTCCCACCGGAGGCGGTGACCCGGAAGTCGAACCTCGGCGGGTCGAACGCCAGCAAGTCGAACGCGTCAACCCGAACGGGACGAGGCGCCGCCTCCACACGTTCCCCGCTCCTCGCCGCCTCATACAGCTTGCGCCCTCCGACCTTGACCGCCGAGTACGCCGGGGGGCGCTGCATCGATCCGCCGACCCTCGCCGCCATGGCCCGTTCCAGCGCGGCACGGTCCGCCTCGACCTCTGCGGTCCGGAGCACCTCGCCTTCGGCGTCGAGCGTGTCGGTCTCCACCCCCAGCAGCGCGGTGCCCTCATAGGCCTTCGGGAGCTCCCCCAGGAACCGGAGCAGGCGCGTGGCTCTCCCCACACCGAGGATCAGGAGCCCGGTGGCCATAGGGTCGAGCGTGCCGGCGTGGCCGACCTTCCTGATGCCAAGGGCTCGCCGAGCCTCGTCGACCACGTCGTGGGACGTGACTCCCTTCGGCTTGTCCACCAGCAGGAGCCCTTCGGCCGGGCTCACGGCTCCACGGGCTCGTCGCGGAGCGCGGCCTCCAGCCGCTCGACCGTCCCCGCCAGGCCGTGGTTCGACGTGTACCCCGACGCCAGGCGGTGGCCGCCGCCGCCGAAGATCGACGCGACCTTCGACACGTCGTGGCTCCCCCGCGAGCGCAGGCTGACCCGGAACCTGCCGTCACGCTGTTGCTTCATCACCGCGGCCACGTCGGTCTCCCGCGCCGTCCGGACGACGTCGATGAGGTCGTCGGTCTCGCTCGGGTGCACGCCGGCGTCGGCCAGGTCGGCCTGCGTCAGGTACGTCCATGCCAGGTCGGCCCGTTCGGCCAGGGTGATGCGGTGGAGCGCGACCCCCAGGAGCTTCAGGTACGCGGTCGCGTTGTCCTCGTACAGCGCCTGGGCCAGCCGGGTGTGGTCGAACCGATGCTCACGGAGCTCCGCCGCCAGGCGCAGGGTCCCCGGCCGCACCGATGCGTACTGGAACCTCCCCGTGTCGGTCACGAGCCCGGCGTACAGGCATGTGGCCGCCTCGTCCGGCAGCTCGCCGCCCATGGCCCGGACCAGCCGGTAGACCATCTCGCACGTGGAGGAGGCGGATGGATCGATGAGGGGGATCGTCCCCAGCCCCTCGTTGCTCATGTGGTGGTCGATCCAGATCAGCTCCCGCGCTCGCGCCGCGCTGGCGGCGAGCGAGCCCAGCCGGTCCATGGAGGCGGCGTCGCAGGTCACCATGGTCTGCGGCTCCTTGGGGAACTCCTTCGACGGGACGAGCGCGTCCGTGCCCGCCAGGACCTCGGCCCACCGAGGGACGACGAACGGGTCGTTTGCGAAGGAGCACACGGTGTGGGCTCCCCGCGACCGAAGGAAGATCGACAGCCCCAGCATCGAGCCGAGCGCGTCCGTGTCGGGGTTCACGTGGCAGGCCAGCGCGATCTCCTTCGCGCCCGACAGGACCCCGGCCGCCCGGGCCATCTGCTCGCTCAACGCTCCCCCTCGTGCAGCTCGCGGATCAGCCGGTCGATCCGGTCGGCCGCCTCGATCGACCGGTCCTCCTCGAACGCGAGGTCCGGAAGCGTCTTGATCCGGATCTGGCCCCCGATCACCTGACGGAGGTGCGCCCGAGCCGAGCGGAGGCCGGCCGCCGTGGCCTTGCGCTCCTTCTCGTCGCCCATGACCGTGTAGAAGACCCGCGCCATGCGAAGGTCAGGGGTCACCCGCACGTACGTGACGGTGACGAAGCCGATCCTGGGGTCCTTCAGCTTGGGGATCTCCTCGGCCAGGATCTCCCGGAACTCCTCCGACACCCTCCCGGGGCGAGTCCCCTCAGTCATCGGGTGAGTGCAGGGTGAGGTCCGCGTCGATCACCTCGACCTCGGCCCACCGCTCGACGAACCTCTCGACCTCGTGCATGACGCGCTTCGCGTGGTAGGCGTCGCCCGAGACGGCCGACACGGCGATCGTCGTCCGCTGCCACAGGTCGTGGTGGTCCACCTCGGCCACCGCGACGTTGAACTTGGACCGGATCCCCCCGGTGAGCGTCTTCACCACGTGGCGCTTCTCCTTGAGTGACTCGCAACCGGGGATCCGCAGGTCGAACCGTTCCAGCGCAACGAGCATCTGGCCCTCCGGGCCCGGCGCCTACAGCTGCCGGGCGACCTCGCGGACCTCGAACGCCTCGATGATGTCGCTCTCGTGGACGTCCTGGAAGTTCTCGATGGAGATGCCGCACTCGAAGCCCTCCGCCACCTCCCGGACGTCGTCCTTGAACCGGCGGAGCGAGCCGATCCGGCCCTCGTACACGACCACGCCGTCGCGCACCACGCGGGCCCGCGAATTGCGCGTGATGTTGCCCGACACAACGTACGAGCCCGCGACCACGCCGACCCGGGGAACCCGGAACAGGGCCCGGACCTCTGCCCGACCGAGCTCGATCTCCCTCTCCTCGGGCTTCAGCATGCCTGAGAGAGCGCTTCGTATGTCGTCGATGGCCTCGTAGATGACCCGGTACAGGCGGACGTCGACGCCCTCGCGGTCCGCGAGCTCCCGGGCGTTGGCGTCGGGGCGAACGTTGAATCCCACCACGATGGCGTCCGACGCCACGGCCAGCGCGATGTCGCTCTCCGTGATCGCCCCCGTTGCCCCGTGGATGATGTTCACCCTGACCTCTTCCTGCGGCAGCTTCAGGAAGGCGTCCATGACGGCCCCGAGCGAGCCCTGGACGTCGGCCTTCACCACCAGGTTCAGATCGGGAACCTCGGCCTGGCGGGCCTGGGCCATCAGCTCCTGCAGCGTGGGGGGGCGGCTGGTCACGAGTTCGGCCGCCCGGAACTTGGCCTCGCGCTCCTGCGCGAGATGCCGGGCCTCGCGCTCATCCTCGACCTCGCGGAAGTCGTCGCCGGCGTTCGGAACCGCCGACCACCCGAGGATCTGCACCGGCTTGCTGGGACCGGCCTGCTTCACGGGCCGCCCGTTTTCGTCCAGCATGGCCCGGACCTTGGCCCAGGCGCTGCCGGCGACGAGGGCGTCCCCCACGTCGAGCGAACCCCTCTGCACCAGCACCGACGCGACCGCTCCCCGGCCCTTGTCCAGGTTGGCGTCGATGACGGCGCCGCGAGCCCGGCCCTCGGGATCGGCGTTCAGCTCCTCGAGGTCGGCGACCAAGAGGATCGTCTCGAGCAGGCCGTCCAGGTTGGTCCTGGCTTTCGCCGACACGTCGACGAACTCGACGGTCCCACCCCATTCCGCCG